>Ga0302275_10007567_pt1 | contig 10097 bp, 8 predicted proteins | sample III_Bog_N2_2_FD_200229 | JGI IMG/M metagenome (GOLD analysis project Ga0302275, IMG submission 200229) | Peat permafrost microbial communities from Stordalen Mire near Abisko, Sweden - III_Bog_N2_2 | ecosystem: Environmental > Terrestrial > Soil > Wetlands > Peat | place: Sweden: Abisko... | reverse complement strand
GGTCTTGTGGTGGCGGCTCGCGATACCGAGGATGGGGTGGTGGAAGGAATCGTCTATCCCGCCGCAGGATTTGCGCTGGGCGTGCAGTGGCATCCGGAAGATATGGTGGACGACGAACGGCAGGCGCGATTGTTCGCGGCTTTCGCGGAGGCGACGAGGTAACGGTGGCGATCGACCCTTCCGCAATCGTCGCGCCGACCGCCAGGATTCATCCGGAGGCAATGATCGGGCCGCGCACGCGCATCGGAGAGTTCTGCGTGATCGAGCAGGATGTCACGATCGGCGCGGACTGCATGTTCGAACCGTACTGTTTCGTCAAACGCTGGACGACGATGGGCGACGGCAACGAGGTCTCGGCGGGAACGGCGCTGGGGACCGACCCGCTCGATAAGAACTTCACGGGCGAGCGCAGTTATCTGCGGATCGGCAACCGGAACAGGATTCGGGAGCATTATACGATCTCGCGCGGCACTCAGCCGGAATCGATCACCACTATCGGCGATGGCAACTACATCATGACGAGCGGCCATATTGCGCACAACTGCACGTTCGGCAGCAACATCACGATCGCGAGTTGCTCCCTGGCTGCGGGCTATGTGGAAGTGGAGGATCAGGCGTTTATTTCGGGCGGCGTGGTGATCCATCAGTTTTCGAAGATCGCTCCGGACTGAAACTGGAAGAGGCGCTCGGGAAGATTGAGGGTGAACTGGCCGATGAGAATACGCTGCACCTGGTGCGGTTCGTGCGGGGGAGTAAGCGGGGGATTTGCCGGGAGGCCGCGAGGCTCCCTCGGGATTGAGTCATCCGGATTTCACGCAGAGGACGCAGAGGAAGACGCAGAGATCGCAGAGAAGAACTGGATGGTCCGGGAGTTGGAAACAGGTGCGGGCGTTGCCGTACCGTTCCTTAACGTCGGAGTTTGCGCAGATTGCGGGTGTCTGTTGCACCCGGAGAGAACGCGACTATCGTCGCGTGTCCAGTCGCCCTGGAGTGTACCTTTGCTTCCGGAAGGCCGGGCGCTACTTCCGGAAGCGGTGCTCTTGCGCGTTTTCGCGGATCTGCGCGAGTTGGGTGAGGCTGAGCCCGAAGACGTCCGACGCGATTTGAAACTCCGCCGCGAGGTCCGAGCCGAACATCCCCGGATCGTCCGTGTTCAGCGTCACGATCACTCCCGCATCGACCAGACGGCGAACCGGATGGGCGTCGAGAGATTCGACCGCTCCGGTTTTCACGTTGCTGGTGATGCAGACTTCGAGGGGGATGCGCTCGTCCCTCAGGCGGCGGAGGAGATCGGGATCTTCGATGGCACGGATGCCATGGCCGATTCGCTCGGCGCCAATATCCAATGCGTTGCGGACGGAATCGGGCCCATCGGTCTCGCCGGCATGTGCGGTTAAACGGAGGCCGGCGTCTTTCGCGTACTGGTAGGCGTCACGGAATTCAGAAGCGGGGCCGCGAACCTCGTCGCCGCCAATCCCGAACGAGATTACGCCATCATCCACGTACTTCGCGCTGAGCTTCGCGATTTCCATGACGTGCTCCGAACCCATTTGGCGGATGGCGTCGAGATTCCACCAGATTTCGACCGGGGAAGTTTGCGCGACCCCGCGCTGGGCTTCCTTTTGTGCGTCGCGAATGGCGCGCCAGACGCTATCGAAGTGAAAGCCTCGCCACTGGACCACGCCCGCGCCGAGGGTAATCTCGGCGTAGGAAATCCCCTGCCGGGAGAGAGACTCGATCATGCGGCGGGTAATCAGGGCATAGTCGGCAGGCCCTCGCAGACGGCGCGCGGCGAACTTGAAGCATTCGAGAAAACCGTTGAAATCGGTAAAGTCCCAAACGCGATCCACCTCCTCGCGGGAGAGCGAAGGATCGAGGGCCTTTACGGTTTCCCGGTCGATGGTTCCTTCCAGATGCAAATGTAACTCGGCGAAGCCCATAGAATAGAAGTTCCCATGAATGACGAAAAAATGAAAGGGGTCGGCTCCGGAAATATCGTGCCGTCCCGACCTCAGGCGGAAATTGAAGCGGTCGCAGGCGGCTACTGCACGGATGTGTTTGCGATCCTGGGGCCGCATGCGGTTCCCGCCCGCGACGCATGGACAGTGCGGGCTTTTCTGCCGCAGGCGGAATCGGCCGACATTCTGTTCCCGGACGGTCGCCGCGTTCCCCTGGAACGCTTACACAAGGAGGGCGTCTTTGCCGTCACACTGCCCGGCTCGATCACACGCTATCAGTTTCATGTGACGGACTGGCACGGCATGGCATCCATCGTCGACGATCCCTACCGGTTTGGGACGATCATCACGAGTTTCGACCTGCATCTGCATTCCGAAGGGAAGCTGTACGAATCCTGGAATACGATGGGCGCGCACTGCATGAGCATGGACGGCGTGGACGGGGTGCGGTTCGCGGTGTGGGCGCCGAATGCGGAGACGGTGTCGGTGGCGGGCGATTTCAATTCGTGGGATACGCGGCGGCATCCGCTGCGACGCAGGGATGCGGGGATCTGGGAGATTTTCTTGCCGGGCGCGAAGGCGGGCGACGCGTACAAGTACCTGGTGCGCTCGAAGCTGCAGGGCTATCAGCAACTGAAGTCCGATCCGTATGGGTTCGCGAGCGAGAAGCCGCCGAAATCGGCATCGGTGGTGTGCGATCTGGATCGGCATCGGTGGAACGACGCCGTGTGGATGGAAGCGCGCGGCAAGAGGAACTGGTTGAAAGAAGCGATTTCGGTGTATGAGGTGCATCTGGAATCCTGGAGGCGCAACTCCGAAGGACAGCCGCTGACGTACCGGCAACTGGCCGAACAACTGGTTGGCTACGTCCGGGAGATGGGCTATACGCACATCGAGCTGATGCCGGTTCAGGAGCATCCGTTCTCCGGCAGCTGGGGCTACCAGGTGACCGGTTATTTCGCGCCCACTTCGCGCTTCGGCGAGCCGGAAGACTTCATGTATTTTGTGGATGCCTGCCATCAGGCGGGGATCGGCGTGATTATGGACTGGGTGCCCGCGCATTTCCCCAAAGATGCGCATGGCCTGGCATACTTCGACGGCACCGCGCTGTATGAGCATGCGGACCCCAGGCTCGGCGAACATCGCGACTGGGGCACGCTGATTTTCAATTTCGGCCGGCATGAAGTTCGCGAGTTTTTGGTTTCCAATGCGCTCTTCTGGCTGAAGAAGTACCACATCGACGGCCTGCGCGTGGATGCCGTGGCATCGATGCTGTATCTGGATTACTCGCGTAAACAGGGCGAGTGGGTGCCGAACAAATTCGGAGGCCGGGAGAACCTGGAGGCGATCGAGTTTCTGCGGCGGTTCAACGAGCAGGCTCATACGATTCCCGGCGCGTTTACGATCGCGGAAGAGTCTACGTCTTTCCCCGGAGTTTCACGGCCGGTCTATGCGGGCGGGCTGGGCTTCACGATGAAGTGGAACATGGGCTGGATGCACGATATGCTGCATTACTTCAGCACCGATCCGGTGCATCGCAAGTACCAGCACAACCACATCACGTTCAGTCTGCTGTACGCGTTTACCGAAAACTTCGTACTGCCGATTTCTCACGATGAAGTTGTGTACGGGAAGAAGTCGCTCATCTCAAAGATGCCGGGAGATCAGTGGCAGAAGTTCGCGAACGCGCGGGCGTTCCTGGGTTACATGTTTGCGCATCCCGGCAAGAAGCTGCTGTTTATGGGCTGCGATATCGGCGATTACGACGAGTGGAATTCCAATGCGAGCGTGCCGTGGGATATTCTGCGGTATCCGATTCACGATGGCCTGCGTGCTTATGTGCGGGCGTTGAACCATTTTTATCGGGCGAATCCGGCGCTGCACCAGGTGGAGTTCGAGCACAACGGGTTCGAGTGGATCGATTTTTCGGATGTGGATCAGTCTTCGATCTCGTTTTTGCGACGCGCGGAGGATCGCGGCGACTGCATTATTTTCGCTTGTAACTTCACGCCCGTACCGCGTTTGGGGTATGCGATCGGCGTACCGGAAGCGGGATTTTACCGCGAGGTGCTCAATTCCGATTCGGCTATGTTCGGAGGAAGTAACTGCGGGAATTCGGGCGGGGTGATGTCGGTGGATGAGGCAAGGCATGGGCGGCCGTGCACGATCACGGTGACTTTGCCTCCGCTGGCGGTGGTGGCGTTTCAGCTCGATCGGAGGTGAGTTGGGGCGAGCCAGCTCCCCCGGGATTGGGTCATTCGGATTTCACGCAGAGGGCGCAGAGGACGACGCAGAGAACGCAGAGAAGACACGGTTGGGGTGGGAGTTGGTTCAGGCTCAGGCGTTTCGAACGCGCTTAGACGTCTGGCCCCCGGAAACGATATCCATAGAAAGCTTCCGTGGTCAGGTAAGTCGGTTCCGCGGGAATGTCTTCGATTTTCTTGCGTAACTGGCGGACTATGGTACGAAGATATTCGACCTCTCCGCTGTAGTCGGATCCCCACACCGCCTGCAGTAAAGCTTCGTGACGAACCGGAGTTCCCGCATGGCTCATCAGATGCTCCAGAATGTCGAATTCCTTCGGCGTCATGTGCAGGAAATTGCCTGCCTTGCGGACGAGACGGCGGGGCCGATCCAGATGGATGTCGCCGATGACGATTTGATCCGGCTTGCTGTCCACAGCGACCCTGCCCCGCTGGATGGCACGAAGACGTGCGGTCAGTTCGGGTATGACGAAAGGCTTTGTGATGAAATCGTCGGCCCCGGCTTCGAGGGCCTCAACTTTGTCGTCCTCGCTATCTCGTACCGTCACCATCAGGATGCCGATGGCGGGCAACTCGCGACGCAACGTCCGGCAGATTTCAAGGCCGCCTTTGCCCGGCATGTTCATGTCCAGCAAAACAGCGTCGTAGTGGTTACGGTGCGCGAGGTCGAGCCCATGATCGCCGCCGGAGGCTTCGTCGGCCTTGTAGCCCAGGGCCGCGAGTGTGGCGCCGAGGACGCGGCGAATGCCGGGATCGTCATCGACAATCAGAATGGAGCCGCGGGAACCCGTCATGGCAAGGGGTCTCCTTCGGCATGCCCGTCGGCGGGCAGAGAGAGAAAGAAGGTGGTTCCGGATTCCGAGTCGCTGGTTACCCAGACGCGACCCGAGTGAGCGACGGCGATCTTGCGGGTGATGGAAAGGCCTAATCCCGTACCGGGGACGTTGTGGGCCGTTCCGGAAGCGCGGTAGAAGCGCTCGAAGATGCGCTCGCGGTCCTCCGGCGGAATTGTGACGCCGACATTGTGGACGCTCACCACAATATCTCCGTTGCTCCGCGTGGAACGGATGTCGATTCCGGAACCGGAAGCGGAGTACTTGATGGCGTTATCGATCAGTTGAGTCAGGCCCATCCCGAGCATTTCTTCGTCGCCGAACACCACCAAATCGGCAGTTAGTCCCGTAATTCGGATAGCGTGGTCGGGCGCGCGGACGGCAAAGGCTCCGGCTACACGGCGAATCAGAACGTCGAGCCGAAGCTTGCGGGGCCGCGGGCGAACGTCCCCATCGTCAAGTCGCGCCATGCCCAGCAGGCGGCTGGTGATTTCATCGAGGCGTCCCGCTTCACTGTCAATGAGCCCAACGAGTTCATGTTGCGCGGACTTCAGCCCACCCACTTCGAGCAGACCGGAACTGGCGGCGCGGATGGCGGTGAGAGGCGTGCGGATATCGTGAGCGAGGGCGTCCAGCACGGCGGTGCGAAGTTGCTCGCTGCGACGCGCGGCCTCCGCCCTGTTCTCTTTCTCCAGCGACCGGAAGCGCTCGAGCGCAACGGCCACCAAAGAGGCGAGCGCCCGGGCCAGGGTCTCGCCGATTTCGCCGCCCCGCAAGGCCAGCGCGCCCTCCGGACGCAGGCCCATACGCAGGGCGCAGAACCAGGTTCGATGGACCGGGTCGAACCAGTCACGGGCCTCAGCATAGCTTGCTCTGGCGTTGGCTTCCAGAGCCGCGTCGGCGGTTCCCACGGCAGCGAACCGGTTGGTGGCCGGATCGAACAGTCCCACCGTGTCGCAATGAAAGACGCGCTGAATCAGAGCGGATAACTGGGGCGCGGGCTCCTGGCCGCGGTCCATGATGAGCACAAGGCGGCTGATTTCGTAGAGGCCTTCCGTTTCCGCGCGGCGTCGCGTGGCAACGAGGGCCTGGCGCGCGGCCTGACCGGAAAGACTGCTGACAATCAACGCACAGTATTCGAAGGTTGCGAGCGCGATCCAGTTTTGGGGGTCGGACACCACCCAGGTCAGCACCGGCGGAACGAGGAAATACAACTGGCAAACCACGGCGAGCGCAGATACTGCGCTTGCGGCCCAAAAACCGCATCGCCGGGCAATCAGGACCACGATCACGAGATGAAGAAACGCGGCGGTCGTCAGGTTGAGATGAAAACGGAAAGCGATTGCGGTAATGACGCCTACTGCCGCTGCAGCCGCCACAACATCGAGGACGGCGCTCTTCTCTGAATGAATATCGTCTTGACGGCGGATCGCGCCCGCAGTTGTGACGGGGGGCTTTCCAGGCGGGTCGGGGGAATTGGGGCGGGTGGCCATGTGGCGCATCCTACTTGTTAGTGACGCCAGGCATCACTCGTCGAGCTTCGCTCGACCCACAAGCTGAAGCATGTGCCGCCTGGTGGCCCTCAGGCGACGGGGCGCACGAGGAAGGAAAAGCACCGAGACGAGTGTCTGCGCCACATTCCGGGAATGCAGAACCTGCGCGGGTTGGAAAACTGGCACACATGAGATGTCTGGAATTGATCAGAATGTGGAATCTCCAGAGTGATCGGTTGCGGAGGACTGCCCGAATGAAGCCTTGTCCGCAAAGCGATAGCCGATGTGGCTGTCGGTGAGCAGATACTTCGGCTCGGTAGGATTGTCTTCGAGTTTCTTGCGAAGCTGGCGAATGAAAGTTCTCAGATACTCAGTGCGAGTAGAGTACTCCGCCCCCCAAACAGACGACAAGAGACGCGCATGGTTCACCGGCATCCCAGGGTGGGCCATCAGATAGTGGAGAAGGTCGAATTCCTTGGGGGTCAACTGCACAATCTGCCCGTTCTTTTCGACATATCGCCGGGAGGGATCCAGGACGATATCTCCGATCCTGATGCGTGGCTGGTTATCGGACACGGGAGTCTGGACGCGTCGCACCGACGCGCGAATCCGGGCAGTCAGTTCCCGCATATGGAAGGGCTTGACCACATAATCGTCCGCGCCCGCATCCAGGGCTTCGACGCGATCGTCCTGAGAACTCTTGGCGGTCAGCATCAGGATGGCGAGGCGCGGAAAGAGCTTGCGGAGTTCGCGGCATACTTCCACGCCGTCTTTGCCCGGCATATTGATATCCAGCAGCACGGCGTCAAACGGCACTGCGCGGGCCAGTGAGAGAGCTTCGTCGCCTGAGGACGCCTCAGTGATTTCGAATCCCTGCGTATAGAGCGTCATGTGGAGGGCGCGTCGAATGGAATAGTCGTCGTCCACGATCAGGAGGCGTCCGGCGGATTGGGGATCGTCGCCCGAAGTGTTCCAGGCAGGGTCGTACATGGATTTTTCAGCTTCGTTCGTCATCGGTCACACGGGGACATGTGTTCGGCTGGGCGATGCTTGCCCGAGCCGGAACAGGATACCGCTCCTATTCAGCAAACATATAACCCCAGGCGTAATAAAGTCATGAGAAACCCGTGTGGAATTCCTGATTTACCCGACGCGTTACCGGCTTTCCCGCGCAGCGTTCGACCTAACTATCGCAAAACAGGAGACATAGTGGCATGACAAACATCACAGCAAAGATTCTTATGGGACCAATCGAAAGAATTGGAGGCAGCCCACAATTTCACCACACGGTTATTATGCTGTCCTGACACGTTGCTTCCTAAACTAAGCTCATGTTTGCGTACTCCAAGCCGGGGCCGCCTGCATACGGACACCGGCGTAGAGACGGGTATTGCGAGAAAGCCGCTTCGCGCGGCATCTCGAAGATGGCATGCGATAAAACAACCGCCGCGGGTTGCGACTGTGGCAGCGGAGTAAGTTGCCGCAATAACTCCGGCCGCCGTCCCCAGCTGAGTTTTAACGGCTACATAGTTCATGACCGCGCCTGGCTTTACAGGGACCTGTTCGCGCTTACGGCAGGCGGCGGGCACATCAATAAGCCGGGAAGATACCTCGTATTGGTTCCTCCAATCAACGGTGAAACTGCCGCCTCCGCGGAGATTCGCTCTCTTTCTTTCACGCCCAACCCAGGCGATCCGTCTAAGACATGGGACATCTCGGGCACCTTCGATTACATTCCCATGCAGTGGAACACGTTCCGTTTCGAAGGCGACTACCGGCGCGCCAGCGTTCCGTACCGATCGGGATCGAATCGGGCAACACCGCCTCCGGGCACTAACAACAGGTCTCCGACGATGTATGCCTGTAACGACGGTACGCCTTCGGCAACAACTACGGGTTGTGTCAACGACGGCGGGTTGTGGAGTCCGAATCTGAAGAAAAATGAAGTACTGATTGACGTCGATCCGAGGGTAAAGTTCTAAGCATTTCGACCGGACGCCGCTCTTACGGGAGCGCGGCGCAACACTTTTTGCGAAGGAGGAACGACATGGATCTCTCGAACATAGGTAACCGCAGACTTCAGAGCGCAGTAAGGATGAATCTGGTGAGCTTTCCCGCGCAGGCCCCGGTGTTTACCCGAAGATCGCGCGCGGACATTCAGTGGCGCGTGGCGCTGCTGTATTTTGTGAGGGGATGGTCGCTTCAGGCGATCGCCGCGCGCTATGGGTTGACCCACGAGCGGGTGGGGCAGATCGCAAGAGACTGGCGAACCGCCTCCATCGCGGCCGGCTACATTCAGGTGATTCCCGAGGGGTCGCCGATGAACCGGGAGACGTTGGCAGGATTCGCTTATCGGGAACGATAGAACAGGGATTCGGTAATGGGGCTTGACGGGGCGATCGCATATGATGGAGCGGGATTGTGGCGTCAGGAATTGTGCTATTGGGAATTTCAACCGAAGAGCTCAGAGGGAGCCGCTTTTACAATGGGAGTGCTTCGACCGCGGGAGTTTTGCGAGTGGCTCCAGGGAAGTTGAGCCGGATCGACTGAACAAGGATGAGGCTGGGCTGGGTGTCGGCTATTTCATCGCGGACCACAGAGGCGCGTGAGGCGATACCGGGTTATTCCGTGGCGATTGCCGACACGCGCGGATCGGTAAAGATGCCGATTTGCCGTCGGGACAGTGGTGACGACAACGCAAAAGGGCGGGCCAGCTTAACGCCGCCCCACCCTTTTCGTTAAACTTCCGATTGTCGAGGACCCGGTTAGAACTTAACCATGACTCCACCGCTGAAGGTCAGCTGACCTTCGCGAAGGTCGGGGAACCAGACGCTCGATTTGCCGCCGCCGCAGGCCGCTTCCGCAGCCGCCAGGCCTGCCGAACCAGACTGACTCACACCGGCATCGGCGCCAGAGGCGCAGACCCAGTCGCCGGGATTACTCGTGTTGCCACCGGGAGGCGTAATGCCACCGCGACCAGACCAGTAAGGCGTGTTGGAGTGACGATAGCCAGCTTCCAGCCACCATGTGATGTAAGACTTCGGCATCCACTGGAAGTTGATGTTGGTGTCGTACATGAAGGCTTTATCGCCCGGGTTTTCCGTAAAGTAAGGCGTACCGGACGCAGCCGTCGCGCCGTTGATCGGCGGCAGCAGCGTGAGATAGCGACCGGGGTTGCTCATGACGCCGGCGCCGATTGTGACTGCGTACTGGTCCTTGTCGAACCAGTAGCGATCATAGATCATGGTGCCGACAAACTTCTGAGCCGGACCACCCTTGAGTGTGGTCGGGTTGTAGACGGAACTCTTCAAACAGCTCACTCCCGCTCCGTATTCGCAGCCAATGTCACCGGTAAACGTGAAGGCCGCCTTGCTCAGCCCCTTCGCCCCAGCCTTCTCGTAATACTTATAGAGAACGCTGTCGTCGATGTGGAGGCGCGAGCGGCCCGAGATGCCCAAGTCGTCCGTTCCATTGCCGTAAGTGTTAGCCACAACCTTGATCTTGCCGGTCGGGAGCCACAAGATCTGTCCGCCCAAACCGCGGTGGCCG
>Ga0302275_10007560_pt1 | contig 10103 bp, 9 predicted proteins | sample III_Bog_N2_2_FD_200229 | JGI IMG/M metagenome (GOLD analysis project Ga0302275, IMG submission 200229) | Peat permafrost microbial communities from Stordalen Mire near Abisko, Sweden - III_Bog_N2_2 | ecosystem: Environmental > Terrestrial > Soil > Wetlands > Peat | place: Sweden: Abisko... | reverse complement strand
AGATGTACCTGTGGGCCGCCGTCGCCTTTATCGTGTCCCTGAAACCGCAAGCCGCCTTGCTCGTCCACGTCGCCTGCGGCCTGACCGGGTATTATCTCTACTACCGCCGCGCGCGCTCGGCCATCGTATCCCTGAAGCGTTCCGTGCCCGGCGGCGACATCCGGGGCAGATGCATGGATTCGGGCGGGGTTCACGGCTGGGTGCCGATCCTCATCCCGATCCTGCTGAGCCTTATCCTGACCGCCTTGGCCATCAGCGGCCTGCTGGCCGTCATATTCGCCAGGTATCACACCACGTGGGTGTAACCCGCGGCAATCCGAATCGGAGCGCGCCATGAAAACCGTCCCGGTCAAAGGCATGAGTTGCAACCACTGCGTAGCCAGCGTCACCAAGGCCCTCGAAGCCGTGCCCGGCGTCGTCAATGTCGCCGTCAGCCTGGAAAAGGCCCAAGCCACGTTCGAGGAGAAAACCCCGGTCGACGCCGAGCTGATCCGCCAGGCGATCATAAAAATCGGCTTCGAGCCCGGCCAGGTGGCCTAGGCTTTCTTCCCGGCAAGCCGGCCGCGCCCCGCGCGCGATAGTCCCCATGCAACAAAACCTTTTCGAGCGCTTTTTCACCGGACCGGCCCGCGAATTTTTGCTTCGCGGCCTGGATCTGGCACTGGCCGAGGACGGCCGCGATTTGAGCTCGCTGGCCGTATTCTCGCCCGACGACCGGGCCCGGGCCGTGATCGTGGCCAAGCAGGACGCGGTCCTGGCCGGCGGCCCGCTCATCGAGCTCATCCTGGAGCGCTGCCCGGGAACGGGCGGCCGCGAGGTCGGGCTGCCGTTCGCCGACGGCCGACTCGTCGCCCCGGGCACGGTCGTCGCGGAAATTTCCGCCCCGACCTTGGCGCTGCTCAAGGCCGAGCGAGTTATCCTTAATTATATTACCCACCTAAGCGGCATAGCCAGCCTGACCAGGCGCTATGTCCTGGCCATGGGCGAGACCCAAACCCGCCTGCTCGACACCAGGAAAACCCTGCCCGGCCTGCGCTATCCGGAAAAATACGCCGTGCTCGCCGGCGGCGGGGTCAACCACCGCCTGAGCCTCGAAGACATGCTCATGTTCAAGGACACGCACATCGACCGGGCGGGCGGCATCGCCAAGGCCGTCCAGGCGCTGCGCCAGGGCGCCAACGCGGACACGCTCGGGATAATCCCCCTGGAGATCGAATGCCGCGATCCGGCCGAGGTCGAGCAGGCCGTGGCCCTGCGCCCGGGCCGCATCATGCTCGACAACATGGATGCGGACGGGATACGCAAGGCCCTGGCCGTGATTCCGCACGGCATCGAGACCGAGATCAGCGGCGGCGTCACGCTGGAAAATATCGGCGCCCTGGCGCGGCTGGGAGCCGATTTCATCTCGGTCGGGCGCATCACCCATTCCGCCCCGGCCGCCGACTTCAGCATGCGCATATCGGGATAGGTTCATGAACGACTCCGCTTACGACCGCATCGTCAAAGCCAAGGCGCGCCGTTCCGGCGACCTGGCCATTTTGGCCCACCACTACCAAAGCGACGAAGTCTACCGCCACGCCGACTTCTCCGGCGATTCCCTGGAGCTCTCCCGCCGCATCGAGGGACTCTCCGCCTCGGGCATCGTCTTTTGCGGCGTGTATTTCATGGCCGAGACCGCCGCCATCCTGGCCACGCCGGACCAAAAAGTGTTCATCCCCGACCCCAAGGCCGGCTGCGTGCTCTCGGACATGGCCCCCGCCCCGCTGGTCGATGCGGTCGTACAACGCCTGCGCGGCGGCGGGCGCAAAATCATCCCCCTGACCTACGTCAATTCCCAGGCCGAAGTGAAGGCCGTCTGCGGCCGCATGGGCGGCTCGGTGTGCACCTCGGCCAACGCCCGGGTCATGATCGAATGGGCGCTCACCCAGGGCGAGGGCGTGCTTTTTTTGCCGGACAAGAACCTGGCCCAGAACACCTGCGACCAGCTCGGCATCAAGGCCGGCCGACGCAAGGTCCTGGACGTGTTCTCCCAGGGCAAAACCATCGACCCGGCGGAGCTGGCGGACAAGGACGTCCTGATCTGGCCCGGCCAGTGCGTCATCCATTCGCGCATCAGACCCTCGGCCATCGAGGCCTTCCGCGCCGCGCACCCCGGGGCGCTGGTGGTCGTGCACCCGGAATGCGCTCCCAGCGTCGTGGCCGCCGCCGACTCCTGCGGTTCGACCTCGCACATCATCCGCTACTGCGAGACCGCCCCGGCGGGCGCGACCGTGGGGGTCGGCACCGAGATCAATATGGTCGCGAGACTTGCGAAAAAATACGCCGGCGCGAAAACCATCGTGCCCCTGATGGCGCACGGCTGCTCCAATATGGCCAAAATCACCGAGGAAAAACTCGCCCGGCAACTAGACAACCTGGACCGGGAAACCCCGGTCGCGGTGAGCCCGGACGTCGCCGAACCGGCCAGGCTGGCCCTGGCCAGGATGCTCGACGCCTGCCGCAAGGCCGGCTGAATCAATAAGGACAACTGGCACCATGACTTCCGAACGCATGCACACCCAGGCATTGGTGATCGGGTCGGGACTGGCCGGCTGCGCGGCCGCCCTGGCCATGGCCGAAAAAGGCCTGGCCGTGACCCTGCTCACCTCGGGTGAGGAACTGATCGGCGGCAACAGCCCCCTGGCCCAGGGCGGCATCATCTACACCGGCCCCGGCGATTCGCCGCAACTTCTGGAAAAAGACATCCTGGCCTGCGGCGCCGGGCACAATTACCTCAAGGCCGTGCGCTTTATCGCCCAAAACGGCCCCAAGGACGTGCGCGAGCTGCTCATCGAAAAGGCGGGCGTGCCCTTTGACACCGCCCCGGGCGGGGATTTCCACCTGACCAAGGAGGGCGGCCACAGCGTCAGCCGCATCGTCCACGCCGCCGACCAGACCGGCGCGGCCATCATGAACGCCATGGCCGGGCTCGTGCGCGCAAATCCGAATATCACGGTCCTGACCCGGCGCACGGCCGTGGACCTGCTCACCTCGCACCACCAGGCCAAGCTCCTGGAATTCAAGTACCAATTGGCCAACCAGTGCGCCGGGGCGTATGTATTCAACGAACACGCGCGCGCGGTCGAAACCATTCTGGCCGATTTCACCGTCCTGGCCACCGGCGGCGTGGGCCAGATCTTTTTGCACACCACCAATTCGCGGCCGTCCATCGGCTCGGCCCTGGCCATGGCCTACCGCGCCGGGGTGAAAAGCCTCAACGAGGAATTCATCCAGTTCCATCCGACCGCCCTCTTCCACCGCGCCGAACGGCGCTTTTTGATCAGCGAGGCCATGCGCGGCGAAGGCGGCCGCCTGGTCAACAGCCGGGGCGAAGCCTTCATGGCGCGCTACGACCCGCGCCGGGACCTGGCCCCGCGCGACATCGTGGCCCGGGCCATCCTCGAGGAAATGCTGCAAACCGGCGAAGACAGCGTCTATCTCGACGCCACCGGCGTCCCGAACGTGCGCGAACGTTTTCCGGCCATCGCCGCGAAATGCCTGGAGATCGGCGTGGACATAGGCGTCAAACCCATTCCCGTGGTCCCGGCGGCGCACTATTTCTGCGGCGGCGTGCTGGTGGACGAACGCGGCCGCACCACCCTCGAGCGGCTCTACGCCGTGGGCGAATGCTCCTGCACCGGACTGCACGGGGCCAACCGCATGGCCAGCACCTCGCTGCTGGAATGCCTGGTCTGGGGACAAAGCGCCGGCGAGGACATCGCCCGCTGCGTCAGCGGCGGCCGGGCGGCGCACAGCCGCAAACTCAAGGATTCAATCCCGGACTGGGTCGCCCCGGGCTTCGACAACAACGAAGACCAGGCCCTGATCGCCCAGGACTGGGCCACCATAAAAAACACCATGTGGAACTACGTCGGCATCCACCGCACCGGCTCGCGCCTGAAACGGGCCTTCGAAGACCTGCGCGACCAGAACCGGCACCTGCACGACTTCTACCGCGAAACCCCGCTCTCAAAACCCATCGTGGACCTGTTCCACGGCTGCCAGGCCGCCTACCTGATCACGCTCGCGGCCATGCGCAACAAACAATCCATCGGCTGCCATTACCGGATCAACTAAAGAGAAGACCGGGGGCGAGACCTTTTGAAAAAAGGGTTCCTCCCCCGAGCCCTCGCTTCCGAAAAACTTCAATCTGGGTGGGATGCGGGCGGCAAGCGGACGAACCACGGGCCACGGGCCACGGCGGCCGCGATCGCCGCCTGGGCGATTCTTCGCACCCCCCGCCGCCTTCCGACCACGACGCGCTGCCGTTTTTTTTGCCCTAGCTTTGGGCCATGGCGACCCCTGATTGGCTCTTGGACAACCCCAGGATGGACGCCCCGGTGCTCGATACGCTCGCGGCCGTTTCCCGGCCGAGCAAGACGGAGACACCCGAAGAATCCGTGGCGCTCTCGATATCGGCGGCCATGACCGAGACGATGCGCGCGTCCCCGGCGGAGTTCGGATGCACCTCGTCCGAGCAGTACAGCGAGGTCTCGGACGCACCGGTGAAGGACGTAAAATACGAATACATGTCGATAAACCGGTCGGCGGAAACGGTCGCGTATGCGTCGCTGTCGAATTGCTGGATATAGGCCTGCCCCACGTCGTCGCGCGGCAGGGCGTCGACCACCCAGGTCTCCCAGCCCTCGGACTTGGCCTCGCCGACCAGACCGGCCAACGCGGCCGCGGCGGTGGCCGGGTCCGAACCAGAGAGCAGATCGTTCGTCCCGCCCCAAATAATCATGATATTTTGCTTTCCCGCCTCCGGGACATAGCTTTGCATCCGGACCGCCATCCCGGACAGGGTGTCCCCGGGCACTCCGGCGTTGACGATCCGGGCGTCCGGAAACATGGATTGCAGTTGGCTCACCCAGCCGGTGGCGTGATTGACCGAGTAGGTGATGGAGTCGCCCAAGGCGACGATGTTGAGATCGCTGTACGAGGTATCCGCCATGGAGGTCTCCTATGCGTTGGTCCGGGCCGCGACACAGAGATAGTTGCTCCGAAGCGGCGGAAGGTTACAACGTCGGAGAAGGTGCGGGCTGGTTTGGAGAAAGGCGGGAATCGCGTCTGGCCGGCCGTGGCGAAAGGCGGCTCGGCGGTCGTTGAAATAAAAGGCCCAAGCGTCGCCGCCCCGGCTCTTTTTTAAAAATTAGGTTTGGGAGGGGGGCCGGGGGAGGAACCCTTTTTCAAAAACGGTTCTTCCCCGGTTTTCTCTTCTTACCCGTCGACCTTACTGGGGCAACGGATGGTGGGCGCTTGCGTCCATGGGCGCGGTATGGCAGGCGGCGCAGCCGCCTTTGGCTCCCAGGGGCGCGGCCAGGTTCTGGTATTGCAGGGGCTGGAGATTGTCGCGATTTTCCCCGTAGGGATTGCGCGCCGGGTATTCGGCGTGCGGCGCGCCGTGGCAGGCGGCGCAGGCCACGGCCTGCATTTCGTCGCGGCGCTTGGCGAAGAGCCCCTCGCCGTCCTTGGTCCAGACGTTGAATCCGGAGTCCGCGCCGGAACCGCCCGGTCCGAAGTCCTTGTGGCAGGTCAGGCAATCGGGCTGATTCGTCCACGGCGCGCGGGGATTGATCTTATCAAGGGCCACGGCGCGCGGAGTCAGGTTGGCCGCGAGCTTATCCGCCGTCGCTTGGCCCGGGCCCTGCTGCCCGCGCAGCAGGCTGAGCGCGAAATCGTCCATGCCCCCGTGGCAGTCGGTGCAGCCGAGCCCGTTGGCCAAATGCACCCCGCGATAGGCCCGGGTCGCGCCCCCCGGGTCGGCCGGGTGGCAAGACGTACAGGCCTTGTCGCCGGTCCCCGTCAGGACGGCCGCATGCAGGCCGTGGATGGCCGCGGACAGGTTCAGGCGCTTGCCGTCGCCCGTCCCGCCCGCCGCTGCGTCGGCGTGGCATTCGTTGCAAGCGGCCGGACTCCCGGCCTTGGCGCGCCGGGCCAAGTCGGTACCGTTGCGCCGGTCGTGGACGGCCGCGATGTCGCCGGCGGTCGCACGGCTCACGCCCATGGCCCCGTCGACGCGCCAGGGGCCGCCGTGGCAGTTCTTGCAGCCCATTTCCGTGGAGGCGGGCAAAACGACCGTGGTCGCGGCCAACAGCTTGCCGCTGCCCGTCTCCCTCGCCTCGACCGTGGCCAGGGGATAGGGATCGATCCCGGACGGGGTGGCGTACGGCGAGACCGGGACGGCCTGGGCCTGAAATATCGACGAAGCCGCCTCGGGCGCCATGGCGCCCGAGGTCCCAAGCCCGGCCGCGCCGGTATTTGGCGGCAGGCTTTCCCCGGACCCGCTCTTGGCGAATTTCCAATAGGGCAGCCGCGCCGCCGGGTCGCTCGCCCCCGGCTCCAGGCGGTAGCTTAATTCCACGCCCCGGGACACGACCTGGGGCGGGTCGCCGCGCTTGATGAGCATGGCCCGCAGGGTGTTGCCGGGCGGCAGGAGGCGAAACGTTTCGTCCGCGTCGGAGAAGAACGTCAGGCCCTGGGCGCTCCAGGCGGTGAGCGTGTATTCGCGGTCCGGCTCGGCGACCGGAACCCGCAGGGGCAGATCGTTCGGCTCAAACGCCGTTTCCGGCGGCTTTTTCCCGTGCAGGCCTTCGGTCAGGTAGGCCGCCAGGGCCTGCCTTTCCCGGTCGGTTCCCGGGAACGGCGGCATGTAGCCCGAGATGCGGCCCAGCCCGGCGAGCATGGCTTCGGCCCCGAAACGAGAATATTTCTCCGTGAGCTTGACGATGTCTTTCATCGGCCCGCCGATCGAATGGCAGGCCAGGCAGGTGAGGTTGAATATTTCCCGCCCGGCTTCAATCTCGTTGTCCACGGTGATGTGCTTGAGCTGCGTCCAGCCGCCGGCCGTAAGCACGCCCGCGTCCTTGACCGCGCCCGCCCGGGCGACCTCGAGCCCGGTGGAATAGACCGCGCCCACGATGAGATACGGCCGGCGGGCGGCCTCGCGGACGTACTCGAACGAGCCGATATAGGCGTAGCCGAGCACGAACGTGAACAGGCACAGGACCGCCCGAACTTTACCCGGCAGCTTGACCGCCATGATCACGGCCAGGGCGGCCAAGACCGGGCCGCATTTCAGGAAGACGCCGAGATACAAGGCGATCTCCGGGTTGCCCCCGAGCACCAGGGCCTTGGAAGCGGGCGCCAGGCTGTCTAGGTACCACATGCCCGAAGCCAGGACCGCGAAAAACGGGGCCGCCGCCCACACGGCGCAAAAACGCACCAACTGCTCGCGCGCCGCTTCGTCGCCGACCCGGATGGCGGTGACGAAGCCGAACACCCCGGCCAGGAGCAAGGCCATGGCGGTGCGCAGGGCCACCGAGGGCCACAGCGAGGGATTGAAAAAACCGTCCCAGACGTTGCCCGTGGCGAGCCACTCTCCCGGGGTGAGCATGAAGCTCACGATGCCGCCGATAAAAAATAACGACGCCCAGGCGCTGATACAATAGATCCACCCGGTTATCAGATGCTCGCGCGCGCCCATCCGGTCGAAGCGGTAATAATAGACGAGCAGCGCCGCGATTTCGACCATAAAGGCCACCCATTCGGCGGCAAAGAAAAAGACGAATTTATGGATGAGCAGCGCGGTCGCCCCCGGGGACAACAGGGAGATGGTGAACCAGATGCCGACGCCGGTGAGCCCGCCGAAGACCATGGTGAGCAACAAAAAGAAGCGGGCGTGTTTTTTGACGTGGGCCAGGACGGCGGGAAGTCGGCGCGCCCGGGCGAAATGCTCGGTGAGCACCAGGTAGAGGCCGCCGCCGACCGCGAAATGGGCCACGAAGACGTGGACCGTGGCGATGACCGCGATGAGCAGGCCGCCGCCGAGGGCGCCCAGTTGCCAGACCGGGTAGTCCATGGCTTAGGCCCCCTTTCCGGCTTGCCCGGCGCGCCGGAACGCCACCGCGAGCCAGGCGATCGCGCCCAGGCCCACGGCCAGGAGCGCGGCGAAAAGCACCGCCGGACCGCTCTCCGGGACCAGGCGCAGATCTTCGGGATGAAAATAGGGCGCGAGCCGCGACAGGCGCACGACCTCGCGCATGAGCACCATGACCGCAAGGATGCCAAGCGCGGCCAAGGCGCAGGGCAGGACCAGCCGGTGCAGCGCGAAAATCAGGGCGGCCACGGTCAAAAGCGCGGCCAGGGCCAACAGGGCCGTGGCCAAGGGGCTCGCCCCCAGAAACAGCTCGGAAGTCGCCCCGGGCTGGCTGACCAAAAACCAGGCGCCGGCGCAGATCTGCGCCAGGGTGGCGTAGAAAAACAGGCGCAGCCCATAGGCCTCGGTGCGCTCGTCCCGGTCCGTGAACCAGCCCTGGCGTCCGGCCAGGGCCAGGGCCAACCCGGCCACGGCCACGGCCCCGACCAGAAAATGGACGAAGCGCGGGAAAAGCACCGGATCGGCCAGCGGCAAAAACGTTCCCAGGGTCGCTCCGACCGCCCCTGTCCAGCCGGCGGGATTCTGGGTCTGGGAAAGATTGCAGACGTAAATGAAGGCGTTGACCGCGAGCAGGGCCGCGGCCGTGCGGATAAAGACCGTGGACGCGCCGGCTCCCGCCCCCCGGGCGGGCGCTTCGTGCCCGCCATGTCCGGACCGCCAGTCATGCAGGTAGAGACAGTAGTAGGCGATGATCAGCACGCCGATGACCGCGAGCCAAATCCAGGCCATGAGAATGGAGCTGGTGTAGAAAAATTGGCCGTAGACGACCTGGATAAAAAGCAGCGGCGGCACGCCCAGGTTGACGGTCAGGGCCATGACCGTGGGCAGGGCGCGCGACAGCGAACGGACGGCGTGCCCGGGCAAGGTGCTCTCCCGCCCGGACGCCACGGCCGCGATGAGCGCCCCGCCGAGCAGGATGTTCATGGCGACGATATGCAGCAAGAAAACCGCCAGGCGCAGCCCCTCGAGCACTTCCCAGGGAACCGGAATGGGCGGCGCGGCGGCGATCAGGGCGGCGGGATCGGTCATGGGTCGCCTCGCAAGGTGGATGTCGTCAGCGAAGTTTTCAGGACGCGAAGGGACCCGCACCCTGTCGCTCTTTTGACCTAAAAAGTCAAACTTGGCGCGGCTGACGGCGAAAAAACCGGCGCGGGGCAAGGCTGGGGCGGGGAAAAAAAGGATCAGGGCCGCGCCCGCGCGCGCCGCCATGCGCGGGAGCGCGCCCGGGCGGACCAAGGCGCGATCGCCCTGGAAGCTCGCGGTCAGACGGCGCGGACCCGGTGAACGGCGCCGCGCCCGCGTTCTTCGGTCCGAGGCCTATCTCGGGTAATTCGCGGTTTAAAAAATCCCCTTTCCCCGAATATTACGCTAGATCCTGTTGTTTTGCGCCTCTTCGCGGAATACGCCCGGGGAGAAGGGCGAATTATAATTCAAGTCTCTCTGCCGCTGGCGCAGCTCCCGAACGGTGTCGGCCACTTCCGCGGCGGTGAAACCGCCGGGCTGGACGAAAGAGGATTGCACCCTGGTGTCGAGCATGTTGCCGAAGACCGTCACCCCGGCGACCAGTATCCCGATCAGCATCAAGCCGATCAGGATGGACCGGAAGGGATGGCCCGAGGCCGCGACGGCCTTTTGGGCGGTTTTTTTCTTGGCCATGGCATTCTTATCGGACCCGGACGCAATTGCTTTAGCCCGCGAGGGGCTTCCCGTCGCGAAAGGTATCCAGCCGGCGGTTCGCCGACCGCGTCCGCGCCGGCCGCCAGGCTGAAGACCGTGTGCAAAAATTCCCGGGAGCGCCGGTAAATGCCCGGACACTTGCTTTCCTTGGGCCCGGCCACGTTGAGCACCCTGACCCGGTTGTCCCGGAGCCAGGCGGCCAGCATGGCCGGATCGGCCGTATCCGGCGCGACCACGAGGAAGGGCTTGGACAGTTTCAAGGCGAAAACCATGGTCAGCCGGGTGCCGCCGGTCGGCTTGGCGTCGGACACGATCAGGGTGGCGTCGGAGTCCAGCACGTTTTGCCGCGTGCGCGGCGGGTAGCCGGGCTTGGCCATTTCCCGCAAGGCGTAGCGAGCCGGGATCACGCCGTCCTCGGCCAACCTCCCGCTCGGGCACCAGCCGCCGA
>Ga0302275_10007555_pt1 | contig 10110 bp, 8 predicted proteins | sample III_Bog_N2_2_FD_200229 | JGI IMG/M metagenome (GOLD analysis project Ga0302275, IMG submission 200229) | Peat permafrost microbial communities from Stordalen Mire near Abisko, Sweden - III_Bog_N2_2 | ecosystem: Environmental > Terrestrial > Soil > Wetlands > Peat | place: Sweden: Abisko... | reverse complement strand
AAGCCTCAGCACGCAATCCAGGCCGTCAACAGTCTGAACCGGCATGGATCTCCAAGCCCCGAAGATTGGACACATACAGGATCGAACCGCGCTGCTCGACAAACCCATGGTTCTTGAAGTCATTGAGCGTTCGAGTGATTGTTTCGCGGGAAACGCCAATATGCTCGCCTATCTCTCCGTGTGTAAGTGAACACTGGATACGAATGCCGTGCTCTGTCTGCTGGCCCGATGAGCACCATTCGATCAATAGCCGCGCAAGCTTCCCTGGCGCACTCGATGTCAGGCCGAGTAGGCGTAACTGCGCGTAAGTTTGCTTATACTCCAGGCTTAATTCTCGCGCTACGTTCTGACACGCGACGGGGTAACGCAGGAGGAAGTCTAGAAAACTCTGGCGTTGAACCGATTTGAGCCGGCACGGGTATTGTGCTTCCGCCGTCATCTCATAGGGGAGGCCGGAGACTGCAGAAGTCAGACCCAGGATATTTCCGGGCCGGTAGATTCCGATTATGAGCCGTCTACCCCCGATCGAGTTCATCGAAAGTTTTACTCTACCCTCAAGCAGAAACAATACGCAACCGGGCTGCTGCTCTTCCGTGAAAAGCACCGTAGTCTCCGGGCAGCAGAACGGCGCTCCTGCTGACTCAAACTCGCTCATTGCCTCTGCCGGAAGGTATCTGTAGAATCCTCCCCTTCTCCAAGGCGCGGCGGCATCTTTCCACTCTGCTCGGGAACCCAATTTCATCGCGGTTCGATACGAACCTTGAGCAAGGCTTCCCTCAGTTGTTCCGCCCTGAATGTTATTTTCGTAGTCGTCGGACTCAAACTCTGTCAGAACCTGATCGTTGATAAACTCCACAATCCGCACCCCTGCATCCGCTCATTGGTAGTCGATTCCAGAGAGAAGGAGACCGCATGGTACACCCCTTGCTCCTAAGCGCCCCACAACAACTTTTACGCCGGCAGTCCAAACTGGGTCTTCCGCATCAAGAGCATTTTCGCGCTCTTAGTCACCAATTCGCTCATACCCAGGAGCAATTGGTCCGGCTCGTTGCCGAACGTAGCATCGGCAAAGCTGTCCCAATCGCCGAAGGACTCACCGATGGATGCGACGGGAACACGAGACCTAGATGCCCGAATCAAGAAAGTGAGTCTCTCCCTGTTTTCTTGAGGTATGGAATGCCCGAGGAGCACCAGATCAAAATCACCTGCCCTAAAGCGTTCGATCGCCTCTCTTATCGATCCTGCCGATGTGACGATGAACCCTGCGGACTTCCAGACGGAGTCATGAATCGCGAGTATGGAAGAATCCATGCAAACGGCAAGTACAACGGTTAGGGACATAAATGCCTCCGAAGTTTGCAGGAATCACACTTGTCCCCTGAAGACATAACCTGCCGATACGACTCTTGGTCGGAAGTGTACCCATTCGTTCTGCTCTCATGCTGTCCCCAATTGCTCACTCCCGCGTAAAGAGCGCTGTTGAGACGATCTGTGCAATTGGTAAGTGTAGACGGCACGTTCTAGGCGAGCTACAGCGCAGGGTAGATGAGTAATGAATGGCCCGCGCGACTTCCACGGTCGATGTGCATAAGGCCAGCAATGATCAGGAATGGAATGATGTACGCTTCTTCAGTCAAGCGAGCCAGTTCCTGGCTGGAGAATGCCGCCATTGCGAAGCAACAGTGTGACGTCTTGCTCAGCAAGCGGCCTAGCGAAGTAAAAGCCCTGCACCTCATTGCAACCCCAGTTCTCCAGCAGTTCAAGCTGTTCCCGAGTTTCAACGCCTTCTGCGATGACGTTGATTCCTAATTCGTGTGCCAGGCCTATGGTTGCTTTCACAATCGACACATCGCCTGGCACGCTTTCGAGATGCTGGACGAAGTTCTGGGCGATCTTGATGCGATCAGCAGGGTATCGCCGCAGATAGTCAAGGGAAGAGTAGCCGGTCCCGAAATCATCGATGGCGATCGTTACACCAAGTCTGCGGAGGCGAAGGATAATATCTCCATGTTCACGTGAGGCGTTCATAAGGACTGTTTCAGTGAGTTCAAGTTCAAGCAGTTGAGGCGGTAATCCCGTGTCTGCAAGTACATCGGCGATATCGGCTTCCAGGGCAATCGGCGATTGGAATTGCACTGCAGACAAATTCACGGCAATCCTGCCGATTGCGAGGCCGGAGTCGAGCCATACCTTGGCTTGCCGGCAAGCCGTCATCAAAACCCAATGCCCCAGCTTCACGATGACCCCGCTCTTCTCTGCCACCGGAATGAACCGCCCTGGGCCGAGAATGCCCCGCTGAGGATGGCGCCAGCGGACCAGCGCCTCCACGCCGACAATCCGCGCGCCATCGATTGCTACCTGAGGTTGATATTCAAGATAGAACTGGCCAGAATCGAGCGCTTGATGAAGCTCGGTTCCCAACGAGACCTGCATCCTTACTTCCGCATCCATCACGTCAGTGAAGAATCGATAGCCGCCTCGTCCTTCTGACTTGGCTCGGTACAACGCGATGTCGGCGTGGGACAGCAGAGTCTCCGCGTCGCAGGCGTCGGGCCCGTAGAGATCGATGCCCATACTGGCGCCGCTATAAATGTCGTTCGCCTGGATCGAATAGGGTTTGGCAAGTATGCTGATCAGCTTGTCCGCAAGAATCGCCGCATCAGCCGGGTCTCCGGCTTCCGCCACAACCACGGCAAACTCGTCTCCGCCAAAGCGGGCCACGGTATCGGCCTCCCTTGTATTCGATTGCAACCGTTCAGCAACCTCCTGCAGAAGAATATCTCCCACCGGGTGGCCCAGCGTATCGTTTACATCCTTGAAATGGTCGAGGTCGAGATAAAGGACGGCAAAACCCACTTCCCCGCGCTTTGCCCTTGCAATCGCGTGCTGCAGCGCGTCAACGAAAACGCTGCGATTGGCGAGTCCGGTCAGTTCGTCGAAACGCGCCATCCGGAGAGCGTGCGCGGCGGCCTCCTTGCTCTTGGTGATGTCACGCAGGATTCCGATGGCCTGCCATTCGCTGCCGATGCGCGCACCCGACAACGACAGTTCGACAGCGATCTCTGTCCCATCTTTTCTTGTCGCAGCAAGTTCAGTAGTCTTGCCGAGTGCAGCCCCCTGACCTGTCAGCACAAAAGTCTTGAGGCCTTGAGATGCCTTTTCCTCGAAGCGTGCCGGAGCCAGAAAGTCATGGACCGATTTGCCGACCGCTTCTTCCGCGCTATACCCAAGAATGCGCTCCGCAGCTCGATTCCAATAGCTGATATGGCCGGCGCCATCGATCATGATGATGGCGTCCGCCGCCGTTGCGCCCAGTACTCGGAAACGCTCCTCACTGGTCTCAAGCGAGAGCCGTGTTGCGTTGTGGACAAATAAAGATCCGGCAATATCGCCGAAAGTCTTCAGTAGGTCGATTTCGCTTGTTGTCCATTGTCGTGCGGCTGCGCATGAATCAATGCCAAGATTTCCCCACAACTTACCGCCTACGAAGATCGGTACAAGAAGCGTGGACTGGTTCTGAAACGCTTCGAGCACTGCGCGGATCGGACCTTTGCTGGTCGCGAGTTGGGCAATGAGCGGTTTGCCTTCATTCATTTGCGCCCGCCAGGCGCTCAACACTGCCAGGTCGGCGCTTGAAACGCGGAATGCAGACAGCTCGAAAGGTATTGGAATGCTCGGCATCTGCCAAGCGTAACGCAGCACCGGAGGGGACATCTGAATGGGTCCATCCTGCATCACGATGACGCGATCTACCTTCATGCTCTCGCCAAGGATTCGCAGAGCCTCGGGCATACCTCGATCGAGCGATTCTGCCTTGACCAGGACGCCCATTCCGACGTTCACAGCGTGGAGAAGACGGTCGAGGTAGGCCAATTCGCTGGCGGCCCGCCTGCGCTCAGTGATATCGCGAAAGAACCAGACGCGCCCCAGATACTCCCCGGAAGGTGTGGTCAGGGTCGCCGTGTAGCGATCGATAAATCGCCCGTCAGTCGTTTCGTACTCATCGTGACTACCTTCACCCGGATGCGCAAAGAGATAGTCCACCCGGGCCTTGAACTCTGCAGACTCCTTCACGGATGAAGCCACCTTCTTCAACACGACTGCGTCATTTCCTGATGTCAGGTGGATCATGGGGACATCCCAGATGTCGGCGAATCTCCGGTTGAAGGATATGATCTTGCGATTCGAGTCAACCACCAAAATGCCGTCGGGAGATGCCTCCATTTCCGTATTCAGAAGGATGTTGGCGAATTTAAGCTTTTCCTCTGCAATTCTGCGATTGGTAATATCCTCCACCGTCCCGGTCATCCGCAAAGGGCGCCCCTCGGCATCGCAAGTGACATGGCCGAGTTGGTGGACATATTTGATTGTGCCGTCGTCCATTACGAGCCGATGGTCAATCCCGCGTCCCTTCCGTGCTGACACCGTTTCTGCGATATCATTGCCGACTGCGCTCTGGTCATCGGGGTGAATCCGAGCCAACATCTCGTCGTAGGAAGGCTTGGGGGCTGCCAGATCGACGCCGAAAATGTGGTTTGCCTCCACTGAGCAGACGTAGCTCTTGGCAATGAGGTCGATTTCCCAACTTCCAAAATGGGCCATTTCCTGCGCCTCGGCCATCACCGCTTCGCTGACACCCAGTTTGGCCAATAAGATGCCTTGCGCAATTCGCAGGCGAAAATTCTCGATAATTGATCGATTGATGTTGCGGCCTGTAACTAAAAGCACCGCCGTGAAAACCGCCAGCATCGCGCACATATCGCTGTGAATAAGGTCGCGGCAACTGGCCAGGACTGCGATGGCCGGCAGAATAGTAGGCAGCATGAAGGCGAGAATTGCCGGCATATAAGCGGCGTTGCTGATAATGCCGCCAGCCATCATGCCGCCGAGCACAAAAATGATGAATAGGTGATAGAGGGGATTGGGTGTCACGAGAATTACGGAGCCGGTAAGCCCCCACATGCAACCTGTCGCGAAGGCATTGACCGTGAAGATGTTCCCCCAGCGCCGCGCTGATTCAGGACCCGGTTCCGCCTGTCGATAGAGATACCTTATTAGAAGCCGAGCCAGAATGACGACGGTAAACACGCCCAACCAGGACACCACCAGCCAGGACGGAAAAAGTCCCCAGAGCGCGTAACTGACAATGGCGGCATTGAGCAGATTGATAGGTAAGTCGAGACGCTTATGAACGAGCAGTGAAATCTGTTCAGTAACAACTCTAGCCTCGATTCCGACCTGGTCGGCAACGTCGCGAATCTCGACTTGGTTGTCTGCCATCTTCCGCACCCACTTGTGAGGCAAACCCTGCCAGCTTCTTCGCGGAGTTTCACACGGCTCCCTCAGGAGAGTTTGCACCTCACATATTTCCCGCGCTGTTCGATCGTGAGCATACACATCTCCCAAGAGATGATAAGCTGTTGAGATCCAAACCCTTCTAGGTGGATCGCCGAAATCAAAAGTCCGCCTCCCACAGATTCATTATCGGCGTCAGAACCAAAATCGCGAGCATCCGATTCATCGGCCCAAAGCGTACGAAGGTAATCTTGATCAAGCTACTGGTCTGGACGTTCGTGTTCAACTGGCGGGATTTCTTGTTCTCGATACGGTCTTAGCTTGAGTAGCTCCTCCGCCACATACGCGCCGGTCGTCCCGTCTGAGAACGTTACAATCAGCCCGTCATTGCCATCCAGCACGGTAGTCAGTATCTGTATCTGCCCTGTCATCCAATAGAGTTAATCTCATTAATCGCACCCTTCTGCCTCATTTAGCTCAATACTCGCGCTGAAGGAAGATTGCCTCCTTTGAATATGAAACCAGTCCATCACATGACCCGCATGAGAAAGTGTTTTTCCTCACGCCCCCGAGGACGCAGGATCGGCTCCACCCACTTCTACTGTTCGTCTGTCAGCTCCCAACGGCCTGCCATCCAAGTCCAAGGAGACGCCCCAAGCGCCTCTAGTTTCGCGGAATTGTAAATGCAAATTGTTTATGAGCTGGGTTCTTGGCACGCTGGACACCCGTTATGGCTAGCTGGGTTGGCCATCGGATTGTGGCTGACACTCGGGGAGTGAGGTAGTCGCTCGTCTACATGATGGTCCTGGATTCCTTTCTTACCGTTGACACAGCAGTCGAAGCCTCCGCCCAATTGCTTCTTCGACTGAGTAGACTTGTCACCTGCTTGATCGTCGGGAATGTGCCGTCGCCTTGCATGCTCTGGATGATTTGGCGCACTTCCTGTTGAAGCTGTTCTTTGCGGCGCACTGAAGTGTCTGCGCGAGCTTGACGGTATCTTGCTCTAATCAAAGCGCACTCTCGCGGACACAGCTTCTCGAGGATATGTTCCGGCGTGTTCAACGTCTTGCACAAGCTGACGAGCGAGGGAGCCGGTACATCCGAGAGAGCTGACTGAAGGGCATTTGTCAGTTCCAGCATTCTTTGACGACGATGCAAGCGCCGCCGCGTTGAGACTTCCTCATAGAGAAGCGGAAAGTGGTTTTTGAGAACGGTCGAACATGAATAGCCCAATCGTTTCCGCAATTCGTCAAGAGAAGGAGGAGGCTCATGATTTAACGCGTTACGCAGAGCGCGTTCCATTGTGGAGATCCGCGCTTCATTATTCTTCTTGATCTTTTGCCTGATGGCACCGCAGAGCTCCGGAAAGTTGTTCTGGATGTAGCCTTCATTGACGTATCCGAGATTGACCGCAAGCTGGTACAAAGGAGGTGGGTTTCTCTCGGAGAGTGATTGCTCCAACATGGCCCGGATGTCGGCCTGTTCGCAAATTCTCGCGGCGCCAGGGTTGCGCCACCAGTGTGTTCGACCTGACTTGCGATAGTTAGCGGCAAGCTGCTTGGATAGCGTCTTATCTACGTCGCGAAGCCCTTCCACTGCCTTGTAGTCCAGTCTCCTGGCTATCTCGGACAGGGACGGTGGTGGCTGTTCATGTAATGCCTCTCGCATAGCAGCCCGTACTTGCTCGCGAGATCGGGATAAAGGAACCCGACAGTCCTTACGGCTGGACTGAAGAGTCTGTTTCAACCGATCCCACGTGCCGGCGTCAGCAACAGGAAGGCTTGTGAGGAAGGTGGCTAAAGCAGTATCAGCCTGATGGCAAATCTGAAGCAGCGTGCCAAGCTCAGGCAATCCCTTTCCATTGGTCAAATAGTCAAGCCCAGGTCTCGATAGTTGAACCAATTCGGCGAACGCGAGAACATTGCCTTCAGCAACGTACTCTATGCAGGCTCGAAGGTTTGCCTTGAGTGCCACGCCCGAGACATTCAGCTGCGGCGATGCAGCCAGTAATTCGGCGACGGCTTTAGTGCGCCATACCTCTGCGTGCGTTCGTGCCTGCTTATCTAACTGATTCACGGGCTTAGGTTCCTCACTATGGCCCAGCCATAGCAGACATTTCGAACAGTATCCGGGGCGGGTATAGGTGCCCAGCGGAGACATCGTCTCATGGCAATATGGGCAGATTTCTTCCAAAGGACAGCCATGACGCAGGCAGACCGTAGCCGATTTGATATTCCATAAAAGTGGTTCATAGACTATGGTTCCGGCGCACCTCCAATCCTCATAACAGGCCGGGCACCAGGAGCGCATGGACCTAAAGAGAGCGCCGCGAGAAAAGACGTCTTCAAACGGCAATAGCGTAAGGAACCGAAGGTTGGTCTGATGAGTTGCTCTTTCCAAAGCGCCAACCCACCTGTTGGCACTTTCTCCCCAGCCGTTGGCCGAACATGCTCGTCCACGAAAACCGTGAGACTTCGTTGTTACATCTCGTGGCACGAAAGGTCCGAACGGGCGCCGAGGTTTCGAACTGACGAGTAAGAGTTCGCGACCTACCAAGTTGCCCACTGAGACTGCGTGGGCATCAGCCAACCGGCTTACATAGCCCGTAAGACTTTCCACAAACATCGAACCTATTCCAATCGGCGTCAATGAATAGAGGCGACTGCGTGGCGGCAGAGTCACTGGTTCGCAGTCCCAACACTCAAACTGCGGGGCTAGACCCATATGTCCCTAATGGGCAAGCAATCGCGTCGCGCATTGGTCTGCGCAGCCCTGGAGTCCTGCGCTGCCTGCGCGGTAGCAGAATTTCAGCTTCGCGCGCGCTGGGGTGCACGCTCGCATCATCATGCCTCGCTGCCGCTACAGTCAGGCCGAGACGAGTTCGCAGACGTGCGCGTTCCCCGGAACTTTCGAGCAGTCTCATCTCTCCTTCCAGCACTTCTGCAAGCATTTTGTCGCATTGGGCAACGTTCAATGCGTGTGATTCCAGATCGCTAAGCGTTAGAACATTGGCGTCTTTCCTCAGGACTCCAGCGAGAGCCCTCATAAGCCACTCTTTCAGCACCCCCACGCACCCAATGCTCCGCTCATACAGATACTCCCACTCGCTCACCAAGTCGGGCGGCTCGGACAGTGGAAGATGCAGCTCGAACGAATGTAGGACGGTCCTGAACGCCTTCAGATCCTCAGTGTCGTCGCTTCGATACCGCGGGAAATGGATATCGACGCTTCGACGGCTCAATTGGGCGCTCAAATTCCGGAATGCCAATAGACTGTACGTGCCCAACAACACGTGAGAGTTCCTGTGCAGTTGGCAATGGATTTAATTACATCCAGCTGATCCGAAAGTCTGCGCCCAGAACCCACCGATGCCAGATGCTGTGCTTCGTCAAGCAATACCGCCAATGGGCGGCGGAAACGAAGCGCTTGTTCCAGTGCGTGGCGGTACTCTAATCCGGCCGCTTTGGCGTTCGGCATGAACTTGAGCGCTCGTTGTCCAATCTGCACTGGCGTCCCCGGATTCAATTTGTATCCCGTCAGAGGCTCTTCCATTTGCCTCAACATCCTATAAAACTGATCCCGCCAACTGAAGGTCCCGGATTCGGGAGCGATACACTCTACACTCACAACCGGGAACCGCCCCGGATCAGAATGGAGGTCTACCAGCATTTCGGATACCAGCAACTGCTCAATCTTCCTGCGTAATGTGGTCTTACCCACTCCACTTGGCCCCAGAACCAAAATCAACGAATTTGGCTCTCTGTCCTGAATGGCAGCAAGTAGAGCATCCCGAACAGCAATCAAGCGCGGATGGGCCATAGTGTAGCCCCTAAAATATTCGAGCCTGGATGTCCAGGGCTGGGTTAGAAGTTCACGCGGAAATCCTGGAGATCGCGTATCCATCAGAAAGCTCCGTATGCTCCGTCGACCACAAAATCATCAACCATCCTATGGCTCCTTTGCTCGTGCGCAGCCTCAGAATAAAGAACAGGCGCGCCGCACGGGATGCGGTCTGCTTCGTTCGTAAGCGCTCGCCGAATCTCTCTGCCCTCACGATCACTCATTCTTTGAGTCAGCAGAGTCTCTTCAGCTTCAACCGATTGCAAGAAGCCGATTTCCACCAATTATGCTCTATTCTCCATATTCTATGTACGACGGTGGTGGTTCCGGAGCGGATAATCGGCAATAGTAAGATTGACGCGAACTGGTCGGCAAACGCGAACATGCGCACGCTCGCGAGTTGCCGTGCTCCTTATCGGCCGGCTGGAATTCCAACCATAAACTGGCCATTCTGGCCAATTTATGGTTGTAGTGACATCATGTTTCATGCCGCCGCGGGCGCCTCCATGTACGCCGACATGTGATCGAAGATGCCCTGGACCGAAGTAAGGCTTTGCTCAGTCTGCTCAGCCTCACGATTGCGTACCGCCTCATCCATGCGAGAGATGATTCCTGCGGCATCAGCCGCCGTCGCCACGCGCAGCAACTCATGCTTCTTGAGATCGTGCGCTGTGTAGGTGCAGAGCTTCTGGCGGGCCTCCTCGGCGAAGCGGTTCAACTCCGGATCGTTCGTGACGTTCAGCTTCGGCAGCAGTTCCACCAGATCGAAGATGTTCGTCACCAGCGTCGCGTGAAAGCGCGACTCCGGCTCATTCAGCCGGTCCACCATGTGCGAGACCACTTCGCGCAGCCGGCTCCAAAGATCCTCGGTCCCGCGCACCAGCGACTGCCGAACATTCGAGTCGATCTCGCGGGCGACGCGCGCCTGCTCCTCGGCCGACATCTGCACGCGAAAGTCATTGCCGGTGGGAATGG
>Ga0302275_10007553_pt1 | contig 10111 bp, 6 predicted proteins | sample III_Bog_N2_2_FD_200229 | JGI IMG/M metagenome (GOLD analysis project Ga0302275, IMG submission 200229) | Peat permafrost microbial communities from Stordalen Mire near Abisko, Sweden - III_Bog_N2_2 | ecosystem: Environmental > Terrestrial > Soil > Wetlands > Peat | place: Sweden: Abisko... | reverse complement strand
TAAACTTAAAATTCAGGGATGCCACAGCTTGATTAAAGCTTGCCAGAGCGGCAATGGAAAGAAGTGAAGTCAATTTGAGCGCGGCAACCATTGAGCCAAATTCATTTGGGGTTGACGTCCCATTTCAAACGAAACCATTAACATTAAATATCAACGGCCACAATCTCATGGTCCAGGATTGAAGGCACGACGATGTGCAGTTCACTCCCGCGCTGGGTGTAATGCGGCTTCACGTCCGCCGCGAGGAGATGCACCCGGTTCACGCGCGCTCCTTCCGGCAGCTGTAAACTGACGGTTTGTTCGCCGACCGGAATCAACTCGCGCAATGGCCCTTTCATCATCATGGGATTGGTCAGGTTGACGAGATGTACGGTGAGCGAGTTTTTTTGCCGCCAGGTCGTGACGTCCAACACCCCGGCCCCGCTCACGGAAGCCGGCGGCGCTTCGTTTGTGGCCCACTCGACGGCGTTGCGCAACAGTTTGAAATGGTCCACGGCCAGCACCTCCCAAAACGTGCGGTCAATGTCACACGGAAAATAGACGACGCGGCCCTTGCCGAACTCACGCAGAAATACTTCCGCGATGTCCGTCTTCTCGACGCGCGGATAAACTTTTTCCATCGGCAGACTGGGATAGCTCGGAATGAGCGTCAAGGGAGCTTGCGCGAACTTCTCGCGCGGTTTGACTTCCAGCCGCCAGACGCCGTTGACGATGCGCGGGGCGTCTTCCAATCCCCGCAACAGTTGATGTCCGGGCGCGGCGGCGTGTTCGAGCCGGAGGTAGGAATTTTGCATCGGCCCCTCGGTGCGGCCCGTCCAGCCCACGCCAAAAAGATCAGCAAGGCCAAAATCTTTCCGGCGGACGCCCCATTCGTTATAGAGGCTGGTCTCATAAGTGGCGATCACACTGCCGCCGTTGCGCACGAAGGCGCGGAGCTGATCGCATTGCGCATCACTCAACGCGGCGATGCTCGGCAGGATGAGCGTCTTGAAGGGGCTCACTGACGCGGCATTCAGCAACCGGTCGTGCACCAGTTCAAACGGAATGCGCGCTTCGATGAGCGCCTGATACCAGCCGTTGACGTGGCCTTCATCGCTGGTTGCGCCGAACCAATTGCCCTGCTGCGAATAAACCACGCCCACGCGGGCAAGCGACTGCTCGTTGCGTAAATACTTTTCCCAACCCGCGAGGCGGCAATAAAGATCTTCAACCGTTTTCAACCAGCGCCCGTCATAGACCGCGCCGCCGAACTTGGCGAACCACGGGCGCATCCCATTCGCCACCAGGTCGGCGACCCAGAGCAGAATTTCCGCGCCGTTCTGCACCGAGCCCTTCCAGTGCTCCGGTTCTTCAAGGCCGATGCTAAAAATCCCGATGATGGGTTTCCTGCCGAGCGCCGCGCGATATTCCTTCGCGTTTTTCCCGATGGCCCACGGCGCCATCAGGCCGCTGCGCGCCTGGCGGTCGGCCATCAGGGTGGGGGCGAGTTCGCCGATTTTTTGCATGTCGAGCGAACTCGTCGCGCCGCCGCCGGTGTTCGGAATGACACACGAGTCGGGATTGATCTCGCGGACGGCCCGATCCCAAGTCTGCCACAGATCAAATAGCCGTTGCTGCCGCCAGAGAATGTAGGCCCGGCGCGCGGCATCTTGTGGATTGTTTGTGCGCGGCAGTGCGAAGCCGGTCGCGTCCTTGAAATTTTTCACGCAATGCATGCAGTAACACATCCCGGAACCGTCCCAGCGGTTGATGAAAATTCCGTCCAAGCGATAACGCGACATGATTTCCTGGTTAACCGCGGTCATGAAATCGAAATTGTACGGCCCAAGTCCGCACGTGACCCACATTTCCGGCGAGACCCAATGCCGGCGCGGCTGGCCGTCGGCGGTCACGGCGATCCAATCAGGATGCGCGGCCTGCACGTCATCGTAGGTCGAGTGCGGATCAGTGCGGGCGATGACAACCAGGCCGAGTTTTCTGCAACCGGTGATGAGTTCGCCAAGCACGTCCCGGTCGCCGAGCCATTGGCTGCGATGGTGAAAAGGAATCTGCGTCGGATAATACGCCACGCAACCGCCGCCGCTCAAACAGACCGCGTCCGACTTGGTCCGCTTAAAATAATCCAGCCAGAACGTCGGATCGAACTTGCCGGGGTCGTCCTCGGCGAGCGTGAGCTGCGCCCAGCGCATCGGCTTGTCCGTCCAGGATGGAGTTTGCGCCGGCGGCACGGCGGCCGGTTCATCGGCGGCGAGACGCGGCGTGAATTGCGCGAGCGTAACGGCGGCGCCGGCGTAGGTGGTGGTTTTCAAAAATTGCCGGCGGGTGAAAGGCGGTATGGTCATGGGTCAATGTCTTTTGATGACACGAAACAACCTGACTGACAAGCTTTGAGATGCCAGCCTTCACTTGGATGTGTGCCTGGAGTCGCCGGTTTTTCAGCCGCGCCGCAATATCCGCCACCTGTTTCTTCAGTCGGTCAGGGTTCTTTAGGCCAGGAGTTCCTGGATTTCCGCCCAGTTCAGCGACGCGGCAAATTCCTCCTCGCCGCTGATGGTGGCCTGAATGATCTCCCGTTTGCGGTTTTGCAGGAGCAGAATTTTTTCCTCCACCGTGTCGCGCGTGATGAGTTTGTAGCTGGTCACGACTTTGGTCTGACCAATCCGGTGGGCGCGATCCGTCGCCTGATCTTCCACCGCCGGATTCCACCAGGGATCAAAATGAATCACCGTGTCCGCGCCGGTCAGGTTCAGGCCCATGCCGCCGGCTTTCAGGCTGATGAGGAACACGGGTATCGCCGCATTGGTTTGAAATTCCTCGACCACCGCGCCGCGATCCGTCGTCGAACCGTCCAGATAGCAAAACTCAATTTTCTCCGCCGCGAGCCGCTCCTTCAATAAGGTCAGCATTCCGACGAACTGGCTGAACACCAGCACGCGATGGCCGCCGTCAATGACTTCCTCCAGCAACTCGCCGAACAACTCCAGTTTGCCGGACGCAGTCGCCGGCTTCACGTTGTCCAGTTTCAACAGGCGCAAATCGCAGCACACCTGCCGCAGCCGCAGCAGCGCGGTCAGCACCACCATCCGGCTTTTGGCGATGCCTTGTGCGCCGACGGCTTCCAACACTTCCTTGCGGCTGGCCTCGATGACCTGTTGATAAACACCCCGCTGATCCGGGGTCAATTCGCAGAACGAAACCTGTTCCAGCTTCGCCGGCAAATCGGCGGCCACCTCCTTTTTCAAACGGCGCAGCAGGAATGGCCGCAGCCGCCGGGCGAGCCGCGCTTGCGCCTCCGCATTTTTCTGCTTGGCGATAGGCTGTTCGTAGCGCTCGCGGAAATCTTTCGCGGTGCCGAGATAGCCCGGTATGAGAAAGTCGAAAATGGACCACAAATCCAAAACTGAATTTTCCAGCGGCGTGCCGGTCAGCACCAGCCGGTGTTTCGCCCGCACCGCCTTCACCGCCTGCGCGTTTTGCGTCTGGCGGTTCTTGATGTGCTGCGCCTCGTCGAGCACGACGGCGTCGAATTCCAGCCCGCGATATTTCTCCGCGTCGCGGCGGATCAGCGCGTAGCTGGTCACGACGATGTCGCTGGCGGCGATTTCGTCAAAGCGCGCGTGCCGTTCCGGCCCGTGCAGCGCGAGGATTTTCAAATCTGGCGTAAATTTTTTCGCCTCCGCGAGCCAGTTAAAGACAAGGCTTGTTGGACAGACAATCAAGTGCGGAGCGCGGAATGCGGAGGGCGGAGGGGAAGCGGCCGGGCGCGGCGGTTCATTCCGTACTCCGCTTTCCGCACTCCGCAATGTCTTCAGAAACGCCAATGTTTGCAGCGTCTTTCCCAGCCCCATCTCGTCGGCGAGAATGCCGCCAAAGCCGTTGGCGCGCAAAAAGTGCAACCACGCCACGCCTTGCTTTTGGTAAGGACGGAGCACCGGCTCCAAATCGCCGAGCGGCGGACATTCCAATTTGGCCTCGCCGCTTTGCTTCGCGGCCCGGTCGCGCCAGGCGGCGGGAGCCTGCACTTTCCAATCGGCGTGCTGCCGCAGCGTGGTTTCGAGAAAGCCCGCCTGCTGGCTGTTGATGCGATAACCCGCCGCGTTTTGTTGCGGCGCGCAGTCGAGCAATACTTCCTGCAATTCCTCCACCGCGCCGGTGTCGATCACCGCCATTTTTCCGTTCTTCAAGCGCGTATGATTTTGACCGGACAAAATCAACCGCTGAATGTCCGCCGCCGAAAAGGTTTGACCGCCGCCAGAGGCGAACACGACGCCGAGGTCGAACCATTGCACGCCTGACGATGTGATCTGAAACTGCGGCTCGACGCGCTCGAGGTTTTTCAGCGTGCGGTTTTCCAGTTGTTCGTCCAGCGTCACGTTCCATTCGCGCTGAAGTTTTGGAAATTCCCGCGCAAGAAAATTCAGCACGGCATTCTGCCCGGCCAATTGCAGCCGCCCGTTGTGGTCAGGGCTGGCAAATCCGTTGCGCTGCAACCGCCCCAGCGCGGCGCGCTCGGCGTTGAGATCACGCGTGGCATAGCGCGTTGTGGAGTCGGGGTCGGGCAGCCAGACGGCTTCATCGGCCGCCGTGACGCCGACGGTCATGATGCGCGCACCGTAGGTGCATTGCAGCAGCGCACTCAATTGCGTGAGCCCGCCCTTTAGCGCGAGCAGAAAGCGCGGCGCCTGTGTCGCGAGCGAAAAATCTTCCAGTTTGAAATTCGCCTCCAGTCCACCCGCGGCTGAAAGTTGCGCCCACAGCTGGCTTAGGAACTGCGGCACCTGCGCCCGCGTAACGCGCACGGGCGTGTGGAAAATATCTTTCAGCTCCGTCGGCAGGCCGAGCGGTTGCAATGAATTATTTTGCCAGACCCAATCGCCAGCCATCGCGAGCGCCGCCGGTTTGGCTTGCGGCGTCAAAACAATTTCCCCGTTCGCCTCCAGTGTGGCGCGAAGCGGCAGTTTCAGCGGTTTCGTTGTGACTGTGACTGGCGTGGATTTTCCGAGCGTAATGTTTTCGTGCTCCACGAGCCGCGGGATAAGCGCGGCAAAATCTTTTGTCTCCAGTTGCAGCAGCGCGGGCGTCTCGCCATTCGACAAGGTTTCGAGTTGCTCGATCAGCGCGTCGTCTGCTGGCGAAAAGGCGAAAGCGCGCCCTTTCGGCAGCGCATTGAGCGGACACCGCCCGCCGCCCCATTTCGCCTCTAGCACCAGCATCACCTTGCCGCGGGCGAGCGCCTGGTCAAAATTGGGCGGAAGCATGATGAATAATTTCGCCGGCTCGCCTTCGGCAGAGCGCAGCAGCGCCGGAGTTTTCTTTATCGGTGAAGCAGGGGACAAGCGCGGGGGAACCGGCACCGCTTCCGGCTTTTGACCCTTCAACCAATGGAGCCCGACGGCCACGCCGTGCGCGCAGATTTTCCCCCATTCGCGCGCCTCGCGGCAGTTGCAGAGGTTTTCGATGTCCACGGAGTTTTTGATCACCAGCGAGCCGCGAAAGGTCATTCCCTCGCCCTGCACCACGCCCCGCAACAACGGCGGCGCCCAGTACGAGCTGACGACCTGGCCCTGCGCGAGATAGACGCGGGCGCGCTTCATCACGTCCCAGCCGGCGGCCCCGGCGAGCAATGCTTCAGTGAGTTCAACAGCCATTGATGACAGTATGCCGATGCCCGGGGTCGATGAAAATTATGAATCGCGCCCAAATGTTGTTCCCAAGTAATCGCACCACCACGGTCTTCAAAAATATCCCGTCAAAATTTCAACGAGGGCTGACCGGGCAGCAAGTTTTGTTTGAAACCGGCGCGGTGACGCGCTAAGAATTTAGCATGGCCCTTTTCTACGAACAACTTGTCACGTCAGCGAACCAGCCGTTCGCGCTGGCGCTCATCGCTGGCACCAAGGGTTCCAGTCCGCAACGCGCCGGGGCCAAAGCGCTTTTTTTTGCCGATGGAAAAATCACCGGCACGCTCGGCGGCGGCTGTCTCGAAGCCGAGGTGCAAGCCCGCGCGCTCGCAGCCTTGAAAACCGGCCTGCCCACCGAATTTGCGATGGTGCTCGACCATGATTTTGGCTGGGACGACGGCCTCATTTGCGGTGGCAGCGTGAACGGCCTAATCCTGCCGCACGCCGCAGAAGCGAAAAATCTCTGGCAGGAACTCGCCGCCGTCACGGCCCCCGTCCGCTGGGGCGTAAAAAAGGATTTTTCCATTACGCGCGCCGGGGACGCGGGTGCCGGCGAATGGCTTTACCAAGAAACCGTTTCACCACCGGTGGAACTGTGGATTGCCGGTTCGGGCCATGTCGCCCAGGCCGTCGCGCCGCTCGCGCTGCAGCTCGATTTCGCGGTCACGGTTTTTGATGACCGCCCGGAACTGGCCAATCACGTTTTTTTTCCACCCGCCACGAAGCTGCAGGTGGGCGGCTGGCACGAACTGTTAACCATCCTTCCGCCGCCAAACGCGTTTGGCCTCATTGTCACACGCGGACATCAACACGATGCAATCGCGCTGTCGGAGTGGATCCACTTTCCGTTCTCGTTTCTCGGCCTGATCGGCAGCCGGCGCAAGGCGCGCATCATACGTGATCAGTTTCTAAGGCAGAAACTCGCCACGGCGGCGGAGTTTGACCGCGTCGCCTGTCCCGTCGGGCTGGACATCGCCGCCGTCGGGACGCACGAAATTGCCGTCAGCATCCTCGCTCAGCTGATCCAGCAGCGCGCGGCATCTCTTGGCGGGAAACGGAAATGAACGCGTCATTAAAATCTCCGCTCGGGGTAATTATTTTAGGCGCGGGAGCTTCCACGCGGATGGGCCGGCCGAAGCTGCTGCTGCCGTGGAAAAATTCAACGGTCATCGGTCATTTGCTCTCGCAATGGCAGGAACTGCGCGCGGCGCAAATCGTGGTTGTCCTGCGGGCCAATGACCCGGCGCTTGCGGCGGAACTGGATCGATTTTCTTTTCCGCTGGCCGGTCGCATTGAAAATCCGCAGCCGGAACGCGGGATGTTCAGTTCGATCGTGTGCGCGGCCAATTGGGGTGGCTGGCGCAGGGAAATTTCAAGCTGGGTGTTCGTGCTGGGCGACCAGCCGCATTTACCGGCGACCATGATGCGGCAGCTGCTCGATTTTGCCGCGCAATATCCGGAGGCCGTCTGCCAGCCGGTGTTCGGCGGGCGCGCGGGGCATCCGGTCATTTTGCCGCTAACGGCCTTGGTGGCGTTAAAAAGTTCCGCCGCCGCCACGTTGAAAGATTTTTTGAAACTTACGCCGCTGCCGCGCGTCCAATGTCCCGTAGCTGATTCCGGAGTGTCACTTGACATGGACACGCCGGAGGATTACAAACGATTGATCGATTCCCATAAAGCTGCATGAAAAATTCCGAGCCGGAAAATCTGGGCGCGCATTCCCGGCGCACCTTTTTTAAAAGCCTGGGCACCGTCGCGGCCACTGCGGCGACTGCGCAGGTCAAGTCGGTCGCCGCCGAACTGGAAAAAGCCAACGCCGAAAAGATCGTCGGGCCGGAGGCCGTGCCGGTGACGCTGAAAGTCAACGGCGAAAAACTCAAGCTGATGATCGAGCCGCGCGTGACGCTGCTCGACGCGCTGCGAAATTATTCCAGTCTCACCGGCGCGAAAGAGGGTTGTGACCGCGCGACCTGCGGAGCCTGCACGGTGCTGCTCGGTGACACCCCGATTTATGCCTGCCAGAAACTTGCCATCGAAGCGCAAGGCATTGAGATCACGACGGTGGAAGGACTGGCAAAAAGCCAGAGGTTGTCGAAAGTGCAGCAGGCGTTTCTTGACCGGGACGCGCTGCAATGCGGTTACTGCACGCCGGGATTTGTGATGAGCGTGACGGCGTTGCTTAAAAAAAATCCGCACCCGAACGCCGCCGAAGTTAAACATGCCTGCGCCGGCAACCTCTGCCGCTGCGGCACGCATCCGCGGATTTTGCAGGCGGCGCTCCAGGCGGCGGGCGTCGAGTTGGTGAGCCAATCGGAGGTTGTTGATTATGTCTAGCTGGCCGGCGGAAACCAAATACATCAGCCACTCGACGGCCCGTATTGACGCGCCGGCGAAAGTGACCGGCCGGGCGCGTTACTCGTCCGATATTCAAGCCGAGGGCTGGCTTTACGGGATGATCCTCCGCTCGAAATGGCCGGCGGCGAAAATCTTGTCGGTAAATCTGGACCCGGCGCGGCAAATTCCCGGCATCAAGGCGGCGGTGGTCGCGCGCGAAGGCGCATTCAACATCCGTTTTTACGGCGAGGAAATTGCCGCCGTCGCCGGCACGAGCAAGCAGGCTTGCCTCGACGCGCTGCGCGCCATAGAAGTGCAGGCCCAGGTGCGCCACGAATTTGTCGTCAACGAAAACGAAGCGCGCCAGCCGGATGCCGCGCAAGTTTGGCCGGGCGCGTCCAATGCGCCCGCGACGCCCCGCGTCCTCGAAAATGGCAGCGTGGACCAGGCGTTTCCGGAATGCGCGGCCGTCATCGAGGGTTTTTACACGACGCCGGTGCAGATTCACAATCCGATGGAGACGCACGGCAACACGGTTTCGTGGACGGACGACGGCGTGACGGCGTGGGCCTCGACACAGGGCATTTCCAGCGTGCGCGATGGTCTGGCCGGCGCGCTGCGGCTCCATCACAGCCAGGTGCGCGTCATCACCGAATACATGGGCGGCGGCTTCGGCGCAAAATTTGGCGCCGGCGCCGAAGGCGTGCTGGCGGCCAAACTTTCGCGCGCGGCGAAAGCCCCGGTGCGTTTGATGCTCACGCGTTTCGACCAGGCGCTCGCCGTCGGCAACCGGCCTTCCAGTTTTCAAAAAATCAAGCTGGGCGCGCTCGCGGACGGCACCCTGCACGCGTTTGACGCGGAAAATTACGGTACGGCGGGCATTGGTGGCGGGGCGGATGCCGGCGGCGGTGGCGGCGGCGCGGATATTCCCATGCCCTACCTTTACCCGGTCCCGAACACCCGCGTGAAACAGTCGGCGGTCGCGGTCAATGCCGGTTCGGCCCGCGCGTTTCGTGCGCCGGGCAATCCGCCTGCGTCGTTCGGCATGGAATCTGCAATGGATGATCTCGCCGTGGAGCTCGGTCTGGATCCCCTCGACTTCCGGCTGAAAAATGATCCGAGTAAAATCCGCCAGCGCGAATATCAACTGGGCGCGCAAAAATTCGGCTGGAAGAAAAAATACCAGAAGCCCGGCCGCTCGCCCGGCGTGGTGAAAACCGGCATTGGCTGTGCGGGCGCGGCCTGGCCCGCCGGAGGTGCCTCACCCTTTACCCAGGGCGAGGCCACCGTTAATCCGGACGGGAGCATTGAATTTCGCCTCGGGGTGCAGGACATTGGCACCGGCACGCGCACGGTGATTGCGGTTGTCGCGGCGGAAATGCTCGGCCTCAAGCTGGAGCAAATCACGGTGCGGGTCGGCGACACCAATTTTCCGCCCGGCCCCGGCAGCGGCGGAAGCACGACCTGCCCTTCGATATCGCCGACGGTTTTTGACATTTGCACCAAAGTGTTACAGCGGTTGCAAACGCAGTCCGGCGTGGCTGACGCGCGTGGTCAAAACTGGTTTGCTGCTTGTAAAAAACTGGGGGTAAGTCCGCTCGTCGTTCATGGCCAGTGGGAGCCGGGTTTGTCGGCGGATCACGCTGGCGGCGTGCAGTTCGCTGAAGTGGAAGTGGATACAGAAACCGGTCTGGTCACCGTGAAAAAAATTCTCGGCGTCCATGATTGCGGCCTCATCATCAACCAACTCACCCTCGAAAGCCAGATCAACGGTGGCATCATCATGGGCTTGGGCTACGCGCTTTACGAGGAACGCGTGATGGACGATTTGTCCGGCGTGATGCTGAACCCGAATTTTGAAACTTACAAAATGCCCGGCATTGCCGACGTGCCGGACATTGAGGTGGTTTTGATCAACATGCCCGAACGCGGCGTCATCGGCATCGGCGAGCCGGCGACGGTGCCGACGGCGGGCGCCATCGCGAATGCCGTCGCCAATGCCATCGGCGTGCGCGTTTTCAGCCTGCCGATCACGCCGGCGAAAATTCTCGCCGCCTTGGGAAAAGTTCCGCCCTTTGTCAAAGCATGAAAGCCTT
>Ga0302275_10007548_pt1 | contig 10116 bp, 7 predicted proteins | sample III_Bog_N2_2_FD_200229 | JGI IMG/M metagenome (GOLD analysis project Ga0302275, IMG submission 200229) | Peat permafrost microbial communities from Stordalen Mire near Abisko, Sweden - III_Bog_N2_2 | ecosystem: Environmental > Terrestrial > Soil > Wetlands > Peat | place: Sweden: Abisko... | reverse complement strand
GCAAACAGTTCAATTGGCGTGATTGCGTTGTATAAAAAATGAGCCGACGAATAGGCCGACGAGCTGGTCACGGTCGTACTAGACAAGAGGTTACCGGACGAGTCGTACAAGCCAACATCATGAGAAAAATTCATTCCACCCGATGGGTCGTAGTATCCCAGAAGGTCCACCATGATGTTCTGGGTTGGCGTGAAAACTACACCAAAATTAAAATTACTTGGGGTGGCTTGGGCGTCTGTTGTGAACTCCCAGGCCACAGTGTCCGCCTTAGCCGCAACGGACATCAACAGAAGCGCGAGAAAAAACAAACCAGAAATCTTCTTGATCATTTTCCTATCTCCCTTACTCAGGCTACATATCTCATATCGAAATCAATGGTTTGATGACTCGATTAGACCCCGTCCATCCTCAGTTCTCAACAGCGTCCGTGCCTACTACTCAGACCGGCTTTGCTGCATAGCCAACTTGCAGCAATATGGCTAGCTGAATGTACCCCCATCGCCGAAGGGACTAGTTGACCCACCAGCAGTGATCTGCTCAATGTCAACCTTCTTCAGTTCAGGTGCAGACCATTCTTTTCTGGTCTCAACGCTGATCTCGATTACCATGTCCATATACAACACCTCCTGGGGGGGGGGAATCCCTCACCCTGTAACTAGAACGAATATAAGGCAACGCTAACCGTAAAGGCAAGCATTATTTTCATTATTTCTTTCTATCTGTGGAAATCTACCTTTATGCCCGGATTTGGGGCGCAAAGTGTCGCAAATAGAGGCAAGTAAGTACTTGCTCCAATTTGCGACACTTTGCGCCTCTCGTGTCTATCCATGCATTAACCCAAAACCTGGTCGATGGTCTGGATGTCCACTAGTCCCTGGCATCCGTAGATCACCGGCAGCACTTTGCCCGCGGGATAAGCGCGCCTCAGTTGGGCGACCTTTTCCGTGCCGCAGCGGTAAGCAGGCAAATACATGCGGCCCAGCAGCGGATGCCGTCCCCAGGCGCCGGACAGTTTATCGGCGCGCTCTTCGGTGACCAGGAAATCGCGGCGAAGCGTGGCGGCCACCTCCGGCTGCGGTTTGCCCTCGCCCCAGGTCAGATACGAAGACTGGTTCTTGGCATCGTCCTGCAACAGGGCCAGCAGCAAGCCGATCTGCGTATCTTCGTCGGGCAACTGCTCGATCTCCGTGACGCCGTGCGCAATCAGAATCGCGTTGTTGGCGATGCCCTCGAACAGCGTGGCCGCGCGCGTGTTCATGGTCAGGATGGTCGCCTCGAAGCCGGCCTTTCCGCGCACGTACAAATCCTGCAGGTAGGCGAAGGTGGTCACGTGACCGGGCACAACCTCGTGGCTGATGAGCTGCTCAAACTCCGGATAAGAAATCTGCAGCGAAGCATTGATCTCGTAGCTGGCTTCGTATTGCGGCGAGTCGTCCTTGTTGCGCGCCCGGCCAATGTAGTTCATGGACCCGGAGAACCAGGCATCCTTGATGGGTTGGAAGTCGATGTTGGCCCGCGGCACCCGCGCCAGTTCCGGCGGAAGATGCGGCAGCAAATGCTTTGCGCTGAGGTTGTCGTAATGAGCGATGACCGCCGCGCTCAAGGCGCGCACCGAGGCCATGGGAACCACGCGCTCCCGCCGCCATGCGTCAACGGCCTCCAGCAATTCTCCCTTGTACCCGGCGCGGCCCAGCAGCTCCGCCACCCGCTCGCGCTTCTTCTCCGGCTGTGAGGCTTCCGGCTGCCCGGCCGTCGCCGCATACACGCAGCGCGCGTAGGGAACCTCTTTGCCTATGCCCGCCACCTCCATGGCCAGCTCCCACATCACGTCCAGGCAATCCGCCATTCCGGTCAGATAAGCTTTGCGCAGAGTCTCCATTCCGGCAGCTTCCTGCCGCATTCCGGCGATAGCCTTGGGCAGGTCGATCGCGCGCAAGTACTCTTCCACCGCCTCGCGATTCTTCGCCGAGGTACCCCCAGCCGCGCGCAGTTTCGCCGCCGCCGGATGCGTGTACGCTTCGGGCAGCGGAAAATCGGAGAACCACGAATCGGCGATAAAGCGCCCCGTGCCCGAGGGGCACATCACGTCCCCGCCCCACAGCGTGTCAATTCCTAAAACTGCATCAGCAATATACTTGTCCGCTTGATTCATCGCTTACACCTTTTCCTTTTTCACGGAATAATACCAAACGTAGAAACAGAGGCCTGCAAACAGCAGCGCTGAAACCGATTGCGAGACGGGATCGTTCCAGTAGAACGGGGTAGTGATCAGATCCTCGCGATACCACGGGAAAAGATGAAGCGCCGCGCCGAAGACCCCTCCCAGCGCGCCGCCCGCCATCAGTCCCGAGGCCAGAATCACCCCGCGCTCGCGAATTCTGGTGCCTTGTTCGCCGCCGGTCTTTTCCGAGCGCTTGTTAATAATGTGCGAGAGAACGCCGCCTGCCAGCACCGGCGCGGTCAGATCCAGCGGCAGGTAGATTCCCAGCGCGAAGACCATGGAAGACTTGCCCAGCATCTCCAGCACCAGCGTAATAATCGCGCCAATGCCAAACAGCATATAGGCGACCGGCTGGTGGCTCATGAATCCCACCACCAGGGCCTTCATGATAGAAGCCTGCGGCGCGGCCAGAATCTGCCGTGTGTCTCCCGGCGCGGCCTCGCCGAATTGATAAACGTGGGCCAGCAGGATGATGGTCAACCCGGCGGTAATGGCCGCGGCGATGACGCCGATAAACTTGACCTTCTCCTGGGCCGCCGGAGTCGAGCCCAGCCAGTAGCCGGCTTTCAGGTCGGTGAGGAACTGTCCCGAGACGCACAGCGCAGTGCACACCATGCCCGCCATGGCCATCACGAAGAACATTCCCGTGTCTCCCGAGATGCCAAAGTTCAACAGCACCACCGCGGAGATGATGATGGTCAGCATAGTCATGCCGGAGGCGGGATTGTTGGCCGTGGTGGCAATGGCGTTGGCGGCCACCGAGGTAAAGAAGAACGAAAACAGCAGCGTCAACGCCAGCCCCAACGCCAGCACGGTCCACGAAACCTGCAAGCGCCCAAAGAAAATCGCCACCGCGAGGGAGCTGACAACCACGCCAAGAAGAATGGAGATGATGGAAATATCGCGGTCGGTGCGCTCCGGGGCGGCGGCCTCGCCGTGGCGGAAGGTGCGCAGCGCGATGCCAAACGATCCGGCCACCACGCGCAGCGATTTGAGAATGCCGATGATGCCGGCCGTGGCGATGGCGCCCACGCCAATAAATCTCACATAATTGCGAACAATTTGCGCCGCCGTCATCTGCGCAATGGGAATGGTTCCCGGGTAGACGGCTGCGTCGATGTGGCTGCCGAAGTACCAGATCACCGGAACCAGCACGAAGCTGGTCAACACGCTTCCGGCGCAAAAGATCAGTGAGCTGCGCAGGCCCATCACGTAGCCCAGGCCCATGATGAAGCTGATGGCGTCGAATTTGAAGACCATCTTGCCGCGCTCGGCCAGGGATCGAATCACCGGCACGAACTGAAAGTCGAGATGCTCCTGCCAGATGTGGAATGTGGAGGCAAAAAAGTCGTAAACCGCGGCGATGGCGGTGGCCTGCAAGAGCAGCTTGGCCTGCGATCCGCCCTTCTCGCCGGTCACCAGCACCTCGGTGATCGCCGTCGCCTCGGGAAAGGGCAACTGGCCGTGCATCTCGCGCGCAAAGTAGCGGCGCAGCGGAATCAGGAAGAGCACGCCCAGGCAGCCCCCGGCCAGGCAGATGAAGATGGTCTGCACCGGGTGCGGATCCAGGTGCAGCGTGTACAGCGCGGGAATGGTGAAGATGGCGCCCGCCACCACGCTGCCCGATGCCGCGCCAATGCCGGTGATAATCATATTTTCCAGCAGGCTGGTCCGCCGCTTGTACACGCGCGCCAACCCGATGGCCAGAATCGAAATCGGAATGGCGGCTTCCATCCCTTGCCCCACCTTCAGCCCGGAATAGGCCGAGGCGATGGAAAAGATCACGCAAAGCAATACGCCCCAGACGACCGAGCGAAACGTGATTTCCGGCTCTTTGGCCGAGGCGGGAATAATGGGCTGGTAACTTTCGCCGGGTTTCAGCGGCAGGTAGGCATTTTCTGGAAGTGAGCTGGTTTCGTTCTCGGTCATCGGTTCATGGTCCCTTGTGCCGGGCAGTTTGTCCGGCGCCGTCCGGTTCGGCTATCAGGCGTCTCGCGGATGACCTTTCAAACCGGCCTCCGGGCGCGTTTTAGCCCGAAATACACCATACACTGTACCGATGCACAGGAGTCAAATCAGGCGGGAACAGAGGGATTAACTTGAGCCTCAAGCTTCAGAATGCGCGGGCTTAGAGCTTATCCGTAATTGGTAGCGGCGACCTCCTGGTCGGCTGTCCTGTGGGTCTCCAGACCCACAGGAGACATCTGGTGGCGTAGACGCCGCCCGTACACTCGGTCTGGAGTCCAGCGAGCACTACATCCATTCCTCTAATTTGCGGATAAGCTCTTAGCTCTTGCGGCCGTTGGCGGAGGATTTGGCCACGGCGGCCGTCTTGCGCAGCGGCACCATGGCGCCGGCGCCTGGCGCGGCCTGCTGGAAGCGCGAGAGCATCTCGGTGCGCACGTATTCCACAAAGCTCTGCATCTGCCGGTTCATCTCTTCCATGCGCTCACGCATCTGCAGAATGATGGCCATGCCGGCGATGTTCACGCCCAGGTCGCGCGCCAGGTTCAGGATGAACTCCAGCCGCTCCAGGTCCTCATCCGTGTAGAGACGCGTATTACCCTCAGTGCGCGATGGCAGCAGCAGCCCCTCGCGCTCATAGAGGCGCAGCGTCTGCGGATGAATCTCGTACATCTCGGCCACCGCCGAGATCATGTACGCGCCCTTCGATTTGCGTTTTGCCGCCATCAATCCACCATTGTGAACTTTGCGTCCCTAAACATCTGGGTAACCATCACTCCGTAACTCCCGTGCGATCATGCTTGCCATTTAATATATATGAATCCGAAAATGAGTGATTAGGGCGCGGCTGGCATATTGAGTACTTTCGCGCATTGCTCACTCGATATTAAATCGAAATATGAGGTGTATTTATGGATTTGAAGAAATGCGTCGTCTTCAGTAACGGATGGCTTCACCAGCATGATAGACAGAAGGACAACTCTATCTTTGATTAGTGTCGATAACAAATATTGTGTTGCCGCTTCCTTTCCAGGAGGATTCTCCTTTTTCCAGAGATAGAATAAGCGGTCGTCACTCCCATCAGTATTCTTCCTGGTAGCCGGTCCTAGATCCGTTATCACGATCGAAGGGATAAGTTTTTTGTAGTGGTCTTGTTCAAATTCTGCCTGAGCGCGAAGAATATCTATGGGATTTGAGCCTTTGATATATTTTGCAAAATCGGCTTTTTCCACCAGGATTGATTCGTAGGCCATGTCATCGATGAAGATAATGGTTCTTCCGGGATCGTCTTTATCATTGAATGAGAAAGTTTTGCCGTCCAGAAAATAGCGAAAACTATTATTGCCCAGGAACCTGTAAAAGTAGTAGCCCGTGCCTTGATTAGGTTTAATGACTTTGGTTTGTCCATTATCGGGGCATTGAGCATTTAGACATACAGCGCCAAGAAACAAGGCGGAAGAAAATAGGAAAAACATTCGCCAAGATGAAGTTAACGAATCCTTTGCGGTCAGACGATCTGCGTTCTGGATCATACCTGTCATTTGAATGCCTTCGAAACGCGCTTACAGCTTATCGAACAGCGCCGCGCGCGGGTCCTGGCTGTTCAGCTTGGCCAGCTCGCGCATAATCTCGCGGCTGCGCTCGTCGTTCAAGTGTGGCACCGTCACCTCGACGGTCACAATCTGATCGCCGCGCTGCTCGGGGCGCTGCCCGTTCTCCACGCCGCGCTCTCTCATGCGCAGCTTCTGCCCGTTTTGCGTCCCGGGAGGAATCTTCAACTGCGCGCGACCGTCAATCGTCGGCACGTCCACCTTGGCTCCCAAAGAGGCCTCGGGCACGGTCACCGGAACAGTCAGATGAATGTCGTCGCCCACGCGGCTGAAAACCGGATGCGTTCCCGTGCGCACAATCAAATACAAATCCCCCGCCGCGCCGCCATTCGTCCCGGCGTTGCCCTTGCCTTGCAGGCGAATGCGCTGCCCATCGCGCGTGCCGCCCTTGATGCGAAACTCGACGGGCTCGCTGCGGCTGACCACGCCCTCGCCGTGGCAGGTGGAGCAGGAATTGGTGATGCGGCCCTGGCCGTTGCACTTGGGGCAGGGAATGTTGAACTTCATGCGCCCGCCCATCTGCGTCACCTGGCCCGTGCCGCCGCACTCCGGGCATTGCATGGGTCCGCCGGCCGAAGATTGCCCATGGCAGGTGGGACAAACCTCCTGGCGATGCACCTCCAGCCGTGCCAGCCCGCCGCGGATCGCCGTCCAAAAGTCCACCGTAGCCTGATATTCCAGATCTGTCCCCGGCTGCGGGCCGCGCGCGTGCTGCGGCTGCTGCGCCCCACTGAACATGCCGGAAAAAATGTCCTTGAAACTACCCCAGTTAGCCGAATCTGCCCCCGAACCCGCGCCCGCATGCTGGCCCCGGCGCTGTCCCGGTCCCCCCTGGAAGCCGGTGAAGTCAAAGCCGCCAAAGTCCACCGGCATGCCTTGTCCCGTGCTCTGCCGCGCATAGGCCGCGGCTTGTGCCGGGTCGATCTGGTCGGAGTAGAAGCCCAACTGGTCGTAAACCTTGCGCTTCTTCTCGTCGCTCAACACGTCGTTGGCCTCGGAGATTTCTTTGAACTTCTCCTCGGCCTTCTTGTCGTTCGGGTTTACGTCCGGGTGATAGCGCCGTGCAGCCTTGCGGAAGGCCTTCCGGATCTCCTCCGCCGTAGCTGTCTTCTTCACGCCGAGCGAGCCGTAATAATCCTTGTCCTTGTTCGTGGCCATAGTCTGTCTGGACTCGTTTCCTTGTTACGCCTGATACTTACTTGTCTTCCATCCTCTGGGTGCTCCAGGTCTCGATGGGGCACCCACAAAACTCTACGACTCCCTCATCAGGCAACTTCCCGCTGCTCTGCGCCTTCTATGTTGGAGTGCGTCACGCGCGGTCGAATCTCCTCGTGAATTGCCGTCTCCTCTGCATCCGCTGCCAACTCCAGATCGAAATCCATCTGCAAGCGCATCCAGAACTCAGCCGACATGCTGAAGTAACGCGCCAGCCTGAGCGCCGTATCCGCCGTAATTCCGCGTCGCTCCCGCACAATCTCCGAGATGCGCGTCACTGGCACGCGCAGCTTCATCGCCAACGCATTCGACGAAAGCCCCAGCGGCTTCATGAAATCCTCGCGCAGCATCTCGCCCGGGTGCAGAGGTGGCATCCGGGCGCCCTCTTCCAACTCTGGGACCTCGCGTTGTGGCTTAGTGGTAGTCAACAATCTGGACCTCGTAGGCATTGCTATCTCTCCACACAAAACAGATGCGCCATTGATCATTGATGCGCAGGCTCCACAGACCCTCCCGGTTGCCTTTCAACGACTCCAGGCGGTTGCCGGGCGGCACAATAAGTTCTTCCAGCCTGGAAACCCGGTGAATCTGCCTCAATTTACGGAACGCCACCCGCTCAAATGCCACGTACCGCCGGCTGTGGCGATGGTAGAAGACCTGCTCCGTATCTTCGTCGGCAAACGAGCGAATCATGCTTAACGCTTATCGTAACACGGAAAGCAGTCAGTCCGCCTGTTTTGTACTCCCGTTCCCAAATTCAGCCCTCTAAAAACCGAAAATTCGCTTCCCAAAAAACCCAATTTTGCGCAAAAAACCTCTACTTATATGCAAAAACCTTTTTTCGCGTTTTTCTCTCTTTCACGGTCAAATAAGTGTACCTGCGCATACACCTTCTCCTTCATTGAAGGAGCAAGCGCGAGTGTGTTGCTTCCTGCAAGCCTCCTGACGGAGTTGCCGTGGATTCCTCGGCAAAGGCTCAGACGCGAGCGCGCGGATTGAGAAGCGTTCAGAATTCGCCAAATCACGGCAGTGAGTTGGTAGTTGCGACGGCCAGGGTTTAGGCCTTCTTCGCTGCTGTTCTTATCGGCGGTCTGGCCGCGCCGGGTTTGGGGATGGCGTCCAGGCCCACCTTGCCTTCGGCCAACTTCATCAGGAACTCCTGTGCTGAGAATGGTTTAAGCTCCTTGAGCAGCTTGCTGGCGCGCAGATAGCTTCCGTCCGGTTGTTGCAGGCGGGCCTTGAGGGTGTCGGCCAGATAGGCGGGCAGAATCTCCTCGTGAATGCGGGCCAGCGCCACCGGGTCACGGACCGGGAAGACCACCTCGCAGCGCTCGAAGAGGTTGCGCGGCATCCAGTCGGCCGAACCAAGATAAATTTCATTGTTCCCGCCGTTGGAGAAGTGGAAGATGCGCGAGTGCTCCAGAAAGCGGCCCACGATGGAGCGCACGCGGATTCTCTCCGACAATCCCTTCACGCCTGGTCGCAGAATCGAAAGTCCGCGAACAATCAGGTCCACCTCAACGCCTGCTTGTGACGCCGCATAAAGCGCCTCGATGATCGAAGGCTCCAGAAGGGCGTTCATCTTGGCCACGATGTGCGCGGGCCGTCCAGCCTGGGCGTGCTCCTGCTCGCGGCGGATAAGGCCCAGGAAGCTTTCGGCCATGGTCAGCGGCGCCACCAGCAAAGGGCGGTAGTCGTCAATCTCAGCATGGGCCGTCAGATAGTTGAAGACCATGTGAACCCGCTCGGTGAACTGCGGATTGCTGGTCAAAATGCTCAGGTCGGTGTAGAAGAGGGCGGTGACGGGGTTGTAGTTGCCGGTTCCCAGGTGGCAGTAGCGGCGGGTGACGCCGTCCTCGTCGCGGCGGACGAGCATAGCCAGCTTGCAATGAGTCTTGAGGCCGACGACACCGTGGAAGACCTGGACGCCGGCGTCTTCCATGCTGCGCGCCCAGCGGATGTTGGAGGCCTCGTCGAAACGAGCCATCAGCTCGACAACCAGCGTGGTCTCCTTGGTGGCGGAGGCCTCGGTGAGCGCCTGGAACATGGGTGAGTCTTCGCTGGTTCGGTAGAGGGTCTGCTTCATGCTGACCACGGCCGGGTCCTCGGCGCCCTGCTGAATGAAATCCACCACCGGGTCATAGGAGTCGTAAGGGTGGTGGAGCAGGATGTCGTGGCGACGCAACTCGTCGAAGATGTTGCCGGACGTGCGGCTCAGTTTGAAGAGTTTTGGGGTGAAGGGCGGAAACTTCAGGTCAGGCCGACGCACATCGTCATAGAAGAACATCAGTCGCGAGAGGTTCACCGGGCCGTCGCCGCGGAAAACCTGATCCTGATCCAGCTCGAAGTTGACCCTCAGCCGCTCCACGATTTCCTCGTCTGCGCCGGTCTCGATTTCCAGGCGGACGGCGTCGCCTTTGCGGCGATTATGCAGTTCCACGCGAATGGTTTCTAGTAACGAGCGGGCTTCCTCCTCCTCGAAGTAGAGGTTGGAGTTGCGGGTGACGCGAAAAGCGGCGCGGGAGAGCACCTCGTAACCGCGATACATTCCGGCCAGGTTCTGCGCGATCAGATCCTGAAGAAGCAGGTAGTCGTATGCGCCTTCGGCTGAGGGAAGACGGACGAAACGGGGCAGGGCGCGGGGTACGGTGACGACTCCCAGAACCTGGGGCCCGGAGCTTTTGCGCTTGCGCCGGAGCAGCAACGCCAGGCAGAGAGCCTTGTTGAGTACGCGCGGAAAAGGATGGGCGGGATCGATGCTGATGGGCGTTAGGAGCGGGTCCACCTCGCGCTGAAAGTAGCTGTGGGCAAAGGCTTTAGCCTCTTCGTTCAACTCCCGCCACTCCAGCAGGCGGACATGCTGCTGACGCAACTCGGGCAACAGTTGGCCGTTCCAGCACGTGTATTGCGCGTCCACAAAGCTGTGCATCTCGGCAGTCAGAATGGCAAGACTTTCGTCGGGGCGCAGACCGTCGTAGCCCGGCTCGCGGTAGCCATCCTCAATGCGCTGCATGAGGCCAGCCTGGCGAACTTCAACGTACTCGTCGAGGTTGGAACCGGTAATGGCGAGGAACTTGACCCGCTCCAGCAGCGGGTTGGAGGGAT
>Ga0302275_10007541_pt1 | contig 10123 bp, 8 predicted proteins | sample III_Bog_N2_2_FD_200229 | JGI IMG/M metagenome (GOLD analysis project Ga0302275, IMG submission 200229) | Peat permafrost microbial communities from Stordalen Mire near Abisko, Sweden - III_Bog_N2_2 | ecosystem: Environmental > Terrestrial > Soil > Wetlands > Peat | place: Sweden: Abisko... | reverse complement strand
CACTTCTCTGAGCCTACAGCATTTTGTCCCAACCTTCGAGCATCGCCGGATCTGTGTCGACTATGCGAGAATCGACGGTGCGCAGATGACCTTCTCCCAAAAAGCCGCGGCAACCCTAGCCGACAGCCACTTCCTGATACCGTTGATCGTCTTCTGCATCGGCCTGGCACTCCTCATCACGCTTCACTAACACCGCTCCACACGCAGCGGGCGAACCCTCCCAATGAGCACAACGGCCAACGCGAAAACGATCGCAAGCTTCAGCTCGGCGCACGGGCTCGGCGTTCTTTGCGCCCTGACCGCCGGCGTCTGGCTCGGCGCCGCGGAAGCTCCCACCAAGCTGGTCAACTCCGGCCTCTCGCCCTACGCCATTTCGCTGTGCATGGTGGCCGGAGTCTTCACCGCCCGCTGGACCGTCCCCACCCTTCTCAAAGGCACCCGATACGTCTTCGCCGACCTCAACCTTAACCGCCACCTCATCCTCAACGCCATCCTCGCCGGTATGCTTTGGGCCGTCGCCAACACCCTGACCGTTTTCGCCATTCGCGACGTCGGCCTCACCATCGCCTTTCCCTTGTGGAATACCAATTCGCTGGTCGGCATCCTCTGGGGCCGCCTGCTTTTCGGCGAGTTGAAAGGCGCCAGCACCCGCAACATCGCCAAGGTGATTCTCGGAGCACTGGCCATTGTCGCAGCCGCAATCATGCTCGGCTTCAGCACGATTCATAGCGACGCCCCGCACGCCCACCGCGCGCTCAGCGGCATCCTCGCCGCCGCCGGCGCAAGTCTGCTGTGGGGCACCATGTACATCCCCTATCGCAAGGCCTATATCAGCGGCATGAATCCGCTCTCCTTCGTAACCGTGTTCACCATTGGAGAACTCGGAACCTGCTTCGCCCTCGTGCTCGCGTTCGATGGTGGAACCAGCGCAGCCGTCTTTCATTCCCCCGAGACAAAGCATCTGCTTTTCTGGCTTTTTCTGGGCGGCTTCGCATGGGTGATAGGCGATCTCTTTCAGCAGTTCGCCACCAAGTATCTCGGCATCGGCCGAGCCATCCCGCTTTCAAACACCAACCAGCTTTGGGGCCTCGCATGGGGCGCGCTCGTGTTCGGCGAACTCGCTCACTCCGATTGGCCGCACCGCCTGCTGGTTCTCTTCGGCTCACTGGTCATGATCGCCGGAGCCGTCGCCGTGAGCACCGCCGTCGCCACCGAGCGCGAGCATACTTCCACCAACAGCGCTCTGCTGCGCGAGTGCTCGCGCTACGGGCTCGACTACGGCCGCGTGCTCGCAGCACTGAGCGGGTCGTCGCACACCAACCCAAATGATTCCAGAGACCGCCGCGGCTGGTGGGACTACGCGATTCTCACCGTCGCCGCGGGCACCTTCGTTTATCTTGGCCTCAACGCGCGCGTCCCCGCACTCACGATGGACTTCGCCTGGGTCTGGATTCTCGCGGCGGTGCTGGGGGCAACCGTCCTGGTCGCCGGCGGGAGGCTATGGAAAACAACCCGATTCTCCTGACCGGGTTGCAAGTGAACGGCTCGATATCCTTGTCTGCATCGCAGGCAACAATAAGCGAACCGTCCTTCTAGAACCCTGCACGCGCTTTGAACTCGCGGGCGCGGTCGCGGGCGGCGGTGAGGTCTGTGTTCCGGGCGTCCTTGAGGCGTATGTTGAGCGCTCCTCCGGGCAGGGATGATACTTCTTTGATCCACGCCAGGTTCACCAGAGTGCTGCGGTGGATACGGACAAACTTGCCTGGATCCAGTTTTTTCTCGAGCTCCGCGATGGGGTGGTCGATAAAGTAGGTCTTGCCCTCGGAGACCGCGTAGGTGAGCTTGTCTTCGGCATAAAAATGGCTCACTCGATCAAGGTCGAGGAACCAAAGACGATCTCCGAGGCGCGACGCGATCCGGCTGGGAAACTCAACCTTGATGCTTTCGAGCGAGTCCGTGATCTGGCGGAGCAGGGCATGCAGATCGGGTTGCGCCGCAGGTCCCGCGCTGCGCAACCGCTCCACCTTATTCAGAGCGCGATCGAGCGTCTCCGGCTGCACCGGCTTAAGCAGGTAATCGACCGCATTTTCGCCGAAGGCCTGCAGCGCATACTGGTTGTACGCCGTGGTGAAAACCACGATGGGCTGGCTCGGCAACCGCGCCAGAACTTCGAATCCATTCAGGCGCGGCATCTGGATATCGAGAAAGCACACATCGGGTGGATTCTCGGTGAGAGCGGCCACGGCTTCCTCGGGCCTGGTCGTCGAACCCGCGACTTCCACCCGCCCTGTATCTTGAAGCAAGCGACGCAGGCGCTCGAGTGCCAGCGGCTCATCGTCAACTAGATAGACACGCAGCTTCATAGGCGCGGCACAATCATTTCCACCACAGAATACTCGTCTCGCCGGAAAACGTTCAGCTTCGCCCGGTCGGCGAACAACGCGTCGAGACGCTGCACCAGCTTGTCGAGCCCGTGGCCGGCACAAATGTTAGCCAGGTCAAAGCCCGGCCCCGTATCACTTACTTCGATGCGCACGTGCCCTGCGTCGGCGCGCGCCTTGAGCAGAATTTCGCCCCCATCGCGGAGAGGGGTAATTCCGTGCTTGACCGCATTCTCCACCAGCGACTGCACAGACATTGTTGGAACCATGGTTTCTCTCAACTCAACCGGCACTTCCACCCGTGCGCGCAGCATTTCGCCAAGGCGCACACGCTCGATGTCCAAATAGCTTTCCACCATCGCGATTTCCTGATGCAGAGGGATAAGCGATTGCTCACTGGTGTCCAGGGAGGCCCGCAACAAGATCGCCAGGCGGCCAACAATTTGATCCGCCCGGACAGGATCGAGTGCGATAAGCGCGCTGATCGAATTGAGGGTGTTGAACAGGAAATGAGGATGAATCCACGATTCGAGCGACCGCAGGCGCATCTCGGCCGCGAGTTTTCGCGATCGCTCTTCGGCAATTTCCTTTTCATGGAGTGCCTGTTCCATCGCCTGCACGCGGCTGAGCAGGGTTGCATGTGTCATTGCGCCCAAACCGAAAACCAGCGCCAGCGGCACCGCGATGCGCAGCGTGTAAAAGTAGTCGAGCCAGAAGTGTTGCGAAGCTGCAAAGCCTGCTGCCGCCAGCAGAGTTTGCGCCGCAAGGCAGCCTCCCACGGCGAACACCAGGACGCCGGGAATCAAGACCTTCCACGGCGATACCTTGCGGGCTGCCGCTTTGTCGATGAGCCAGCCCAGGATCAGAGCCGCGAAAATGCTGGTCAGGTTTGCGTAGACAAATGTGAAAACCAGGGTGTGGATCAGGTCGCGAGCGGTGAGACGCGGACCGCTCGCGATCATGATCAGGTTCACCAACACCAGGGCCACATTGGTCCACAAAAGGACAAATGCCCATTTGTGCTTGAATGGAGCCACGTTCGTCTTCATGCGCCGCCTCAATTCTTCGCGTTTATCGGTTCCAGCGTTCCGAAACGGAACACGCTCATAAGCTGCGGAGTATCCTGACCGGGCAGTTTCATCTCCCCGGAGACTTCTTCGTAGATGGTGGCGTACTCGATTTGCTTGGTCGACAGGGACACCCAGATCTCTCCCCAGAAGTCGCTGCGCCCTTGTATGGTCATGCCGCCCATGGCAATCTGCAGCGGATTGAAGAATGCGCGGTATTCGATCAGGGCGCAATCCTGGCCGTTTCTTTTGGAGCGCCCCACCCATTCGAGCACAGTATCGTGAGAATGGAAATTGCCCACTCCCGGCATGTTTATATCCTGTTCAGGGGTGGTATGGAGCGGCACGTTCAGCTTGAGTTGATCGAAGTAATTCTGGCCGAACGACTCTATCATTTCCGTGTCCCAAATCAGGTTACGCTCAAAAACCGCGGACGGCGGGAACGATTTGAAGAAATCGGGTTTCAGCGTGTCAGGGGATCCCAGGGGATAGTGGAAGCCCTCGATGAAGTCCTGCTTCTGGGCCGGAGGAAATGGAGCCGTTGCGCTGTCCACCTGGGCCTCACCGACGTTCTTCCACACAACATCTCCATTGGCTTGGCCGCGCGTATAGTCTCCGGTTACGCGCAGGCGGTGAACCACGTCGCCGGTGCGGCTGGCAGTGTCGTAATCCACGCTGAACCGGTAAGTGCGAGGACCGGCGTCTTTCACGGCCGTCGCGTGCGGCAGGTCCCAGGTTTGGACAGTCGAAGTGGGCGCAGAGGTGGATTGGGCAAGCAACGGTTGGACAGACAGACCGACCGCTGCCGAGATGCAAGCTGAAAGTAAATTGATTCTGGTGAGCATTTGTGTAACTCCTCTCAGTGCGCAGTGTCCCACCCGTAACGCGGACATGCATCCTGTTAGCGACGAAGGGCAACAACTCCCGACTAAATGCTGTCAATGACCGACGAACCGTGGTATCTCCCCGCGCCACCGCAGGACAATTCATAAAAGGCGGAGGAAGATTCGGGGCTGACGGAGGTTCTTCTGAAAATACGCCAAATCGGATCCAGCCGAGTGAGTTAGATTGGCACATCCTGGGTTGGGGTCAGGTGTCGAGAGGATCTCGCCCGGTGATCACGGTATCATTGCATACAGTCTTTTCATGATTTGGAATCATCTTCCGGAGCGGCATTCCGGACGAACGCTACCGCAGCAGTTGCACCTACGATTGAGATAAATGAATTAGAGAGAGCAATGGCGAGATTGGGAGCATTTTGTTTTCCGGGAACTGGTCATATCAATCCAATGACCGCGCTGGCGCGTTCCCTGCAAATCAGAGGCCATCAGGTGGTGATGTTCGGGATTGCGGACACCGAGGCGCGCGTGCGTGCCGCCGGTATTGAGTTTCACACCATTGGCATGGAAGATTACCCGCCTGGCGCCCTCACAAAGCTGGACGAGCACCTGGCCCGGTTACACGGGTTCGCGGCGCTTCGATTCACCCTGAAGCGAGTGAGGGATACGGGGCGGATGGTACGGCGAGACGGGCCCCAGGCGGTGCGGGCGGCCAACGTTGAAGCGCTGCTGGTGGACGAGTCGGATTCTGCCGGCAATGTGGCAGACCTTCTGGGCCTCCCATGGATCTCCATCGCCTTGATTCCTCCTCTGCTTCAGGATGACCGGTTCCCGCCCTTCTGGCTCGGTTGGCCGGCGGGACAGGATCGGCTCAGCCGTTTGCGAAACCGTTTCGCCATATTCTCGCTGTTACAGGTAGGAGCCTCTGTCATCACAGACGTGAACCGGCAGCGCGTCGCATGGGGACTGAAACCTTTCCTCCGCCCTGAAGATGCGCTTTCGCGCCTGGGGACAATTACTCAGCTTCCCGAAGCACTGGAGTTCGAATTTGCAGGGGAGAAACCGCCCCGGCTTCACTATACCGGGCCATTCGTACACGCTAAGCAGCGTCCCGCGGTCGATTTCCCCTGGGAGCGCCTCGATGGACGCCCGCTCATCTATGCGTCGATGGGCACTCTTCACAACGGCTTGGAAGCCATCTTCAGAATCATCGCGGAGGCCTGCGCCACGCTCGACGCACAACTGGTGATTTCGCTGGGTGGCGGAATCGATCCGGCAAGGCTGAGCAAGCTGGCCGGAAATCCGCTGGTGGTGAGCTTTGCTCCCCAACTGGAGATTCTGAAGCGCGCCTCTCTGGTTATCACGCATTCCGGGATCAACACGGTGCTTGAGTCGCTTTGCGAGGGAGTGCCGATGGTGGCCGTGCCCCTGGCCCACGACCAACCCGGAATAGCGGCGAGGGTCAAGGCCCGCGGAGCGTGCGAGGTGGTTCCATTGCGCAGACTAAACGCTGCCAGGCTGCACAAAGCAGTCGCGCAGGTGCTTCAAAACGCCAGATACCGCGAGGCGGCCCAGGCATTGCAAAGAGCCATCCAGCCGGTGGACTGGCCTGGCCGCGCGGCCGATATCATTGAACAACTGCTGAAACTCCGTCCAATGGAGCCCCTTGCTTCAACCGCATCGCTAGACCCGAAAACTGAACCTAGTCATGCCGCAGCGCCTCCACCGGAGAGAGACGCGCAGCGCGCCACGCAGGCAAAGCCCCCGCTATGAGCCCGGCAAGCACGGCGATGCCAAGCGACTCTGCCAAAAGCAACACCGGCGGAGACGACGAGACGATGGTTGCGGTTTGAGGCAGCGCCGCCAGCAGGTACAGGGCGCCCCATCCGAAGACGATTCCAAAAAGACCGCCGCCCAGCCCCAGAGCCGACGCTTCAAGCTGGATGAGAACTAGCACCTGCCCTCGTTTCCACCCGAGCGCCCGCAGGATTCCGATCTCCCGCGTGCGTTCGTAAACCGACATGGCCATGGTGTTGGCAATTCCAAAGATCCCGATAAGCAGTGCGATCGACGAAGTGCCCCAGGCAGAAGCGTGCGCTAACTGGACAAACTGATTGTTATGGGCACGCTCGGCTGCGGGAACTGCGTGCAGCCCTGGCAGCGCCGCTTCAATCTGCACCTGCGCGCGCTTGAGATAATGCTCCGGGGATTCTCCGGCAGCTGCCGGGCGCAACCGAACGTCAAACGTCGACACCTTGCTCTGCAGGCTGCTCAGCTCCTGCAACTGGTCCAGGGGCATAACCACCGCGTCGGCCTGCAATCCCGATCCGCCGTGGTAGATTGCGCAAACCGTGAACGGCGCGCTTTGAATCACCAGCGTATCGCCCACCTTTTTCTTCAGTTCGTCGGCCAAGAGGTAGCCCAGCATCACTTCGGGATGACCGTCGTGAAATGGCCGCCCTGACAGAATCTGCATCGAGTCGAATTCATAGGTGTCGGCCTTCCACCCGAATACCAGGGCATTCACATCGGTGGTCAGGCTCATCATGTTAAATATGACAGGCGTGGCCTGCGCCACCACCGGCAGCGCTTTCAGGGTTGCTCCATCCGACTCATTCATCGAGGTATTCAAGAAAGTTCCTTGAATCACGGTCATGTCGGTGCCGCTGCTCGAATAGATGCGAAGCCATTCATTTTCAAACGCGCTGGAAAAACCTACCAGACCAACGAATGCGCCGATTGCCATCCCAATCCCGCAGAGTGTCAGCATCGTCCTCAGCCGCCGGCGCCACAGATTCTTCCACACAAACCCTGAAAGCGAGAGTGGAGAAGCGGTGAAGTGAGAATCAGTCATGACACCTTTATGATGCGAAAGCGCAATTGCCAGTGTATCGGACGGCAATTGCTATTTCCAAATAGGCACTGGGGGCGACAGGCTATCCTTCTTGTTGCGGAGGCGCAGCATGGGGCGGTGTCGCGGCGAGACCGTCCACGCCCACGCACGGGTCGAAACAGACTGAGAGCCATCATGGGAGACGAATTGAAAGCATTGAGACTTGCAGCAACGACAGCACTCGGGGCCGCCCTGTACTGCATGGCGGTGACGGCGCAAACGCAGTTGCACCTGATGCCTCAACCGGCACAGGTTTCCTTCGAATCCGGGTCGCTGGCACTGGATTCGACGTTCGCGGTGGAGGTCCCGGGGAAGACGAGCATACGCCTCACCTCAGCCATCGATCGCGCTGTGCGACGCATCGAAATGGAGACAGGACTGCGTCACGCTGGGCCCGGCGTTGCCGCGAAGACGAGGCTGGTGGTGCGGGCCGAACACTCCGCTGCACCGGTGCAGACTCTGGATGAGGACGAGAGCTATTTCCTGCACGTGACGGCGGCGGGCGCGGAGATCGATGCGGCCACCGAGTTGGGAGCGATGCATGGCCTCGAGACCCTGATCCAACTGGTGCAGCCACGCAGCAGCGGGTACGTCATTCCCGCCGTCAGCATTCACGATGCGCCAAGGTTTCGCTGGCGTGGATTGATGATCGACTGCGGACGGCACTTCGAGCCGGTGGCGGTGATCAAGCGCAACCTGGACGGCATGGCAGCCGTGAAGCTGAATGTCTTCCACTGGCACCTGACGGAGGACCAGGGATTTCGGATTGAAAGCCGCGTTTTTCCCATGCTGACCGGCAAGGGTTCAGACGGGGATTTCTATTCGCAGCAGGACGCGAAGGAGATTGTGGCCTACGCCCGGGCACGCGGCATCCGCGTGGTGCCGGAGTTCGAGATGCCGGGACACTCGACGGCATGGCTGTTTGCGTATCCGTCTTTGAATAGCGGTTCGGGGGCAAGCGGATCGACGCCGGAGGGAATCCGCCGCGAATTCGGAATCAGCGCGTATGCGATTGATCCGACGCGCGAAGCTACCTATACATTCATCGGACGGTTTCTGACCGAGATGGCAGGCATCTTTCCCGATGCCTACGTTCATATCGGCGGAGACGAGACACCGGCTCCCGACTGGAAGACGAACCCGCGCATCCTGGCCTTCATGAAGGCGCACCGCCTGAAGGACAACGAAGCGTTGCAGGCATACTTCAATACTCGCGTGCTGAGGATTGTGAGCGGTCTGCACAGGCACATGATGGGCTGGGACGAGGTGCTCACGCCGGGACTCCCCAAGGATGTGATCGTGCAGTCGTGGCGCGGAGAGGCGTCACTGGCCAAGGGAGCGAAGCTGGGCTATGAAGGAGTGCTGTCCGCTCCGTACTACCTTGACGGCATGAAACCGGCAGAGACGCATTATCTGGCCGATCCGCTGCCTGCGACGTCGGACCTGAGCGCTGACGAGCGCAAACGGATTCTCGGTGGAGAGGTCTGCATGTGGGGCGAGCATGTGTATGCGCGGACGATTGACTCGCGGATCTGGCCACGGACGGCGGCGATTGCCGAGCGTTTCTGGTCTGCGGAAAATGTGCGGGACGTGGACGACATGTACCGGCGTCTGGAGTTCACGTCGGTTGAGTTGGAGGGACTGGGGCTGACGCATCTTCAATCCGGCGATGCAGGATTGCGAGAGCTGGCGGGTTCGGAGAAGATCGATGCATTGCGCACCGTGGCATCGGTTTTGGAGCCGGTGAGCTTCGGTGAGCGGTACAACGCGCAGCACACCGATCAACTGACGGCGTTGGACAGCTTTGTGGATGCGGTGAGGCCGGACCCACAGTCGCGGCACTGGTTTGAGGCGGCGTTGAAGCGGTTGACGGCTGATCCGGTTGGCGATGCTGCGGACCGGGCGGCGCTGGCGGCGTGGTTTGGGAAGCTGCGGGATGCGGTTCCGGAGGCACGGATGCAGATGGAGGGCTCGCCGCGGCTGAAGGAAGTGACGACGCGGGCGGATCAGGCGGCGCAACTGGCGGCGATGGGCCTGGAAGCACTGCAGTACCTGGGCACGGAGCAAAAGGCGCCGGCGGATTGGAAGACGAAACAGGCGGCGGCGTTGGGGGAGATGAAGAAGCCGAGCGCGATGGTTCGGTTTACGGTTTTGCCGGGGATGGCGAATCTGGTGAAAGCGGTGTCGAACTGACCTTTAAATGTCTCAGCTCCGCTGCGAATTCCAAAACAGCCTAACTAATCCATGGGATCGAATTCAAGCCCTCAAAGCCCATAACTGTTCATCGGGAACTCCCTGGCTTGATGCGGTGTCTAAGTCATTAGAAGTTCAAGTTACTGATGCTTTGAATTCTTCCAATGCTTTTTCGAGAACCAAAAGACGAGGAGGAAATTGTCCTATGACAGTCGGGAATGGTAATGCTTCCGGTCAACTGCGAGGCGAAATCAATGTGACTCCGATGATCGACGTTCTGTTGGTCCTGTTGATCATCTTCATGGTTATCGTCCCGACGATGCCTCACGGCCTCGATGCGGCACTGCCAAAACGGTCTGACAATCCGGCTCAGGGTCCTGACACTGCCATTGTGGTGCAGATCATCAGCGTTCGCGATGGACTGGTGAGCTACAAGATCAATCAAGACGATGTGAGCATCAATGACCTTGCCAGTCGTTTGAACGCCATTTTTTCACTTCGGGAGAACAAAGCAATGTTCATCAAAGCGGATGACCAGCTCGATTTCTCAACAGTTGCAAAGGTCATGGATATAGGGAAAGGCGCCGGTGTGGACCACGTTGGATTACTCACGTCGAAATACCGGCTTTAAACGGGCTTTTCGTGGTTCGTCGGCAACCCGCTGCTTACTCCTTTAGGTCTGGGATTATCTCCGGATTGGCAGTCAACCGACCGGAGCCTCGGATTTTGCTTCCCTGACGCTCGATTTGA
>Ga0302275_10007540_pt1 | contig 10123 bp, 6 predicted proteins | sample III_Bog_N2_2_FD_200229 | JGI IMG/M metagenome (GOLD analysis project Ga0302275, IMG submission 200229) | Peat permafrost microbial communities from Stordalen Mire near Abisko, Sweden - III_Bog_N2_2 | ecosystem: Environmental > Terrestrial > Soil > Wetlands > Peat | place: Sweden: Abisko... | reverse complement strand
AGCGGAAACAGACATGGCCTGCGGCGACGCGATAGCCCGCAGTCCGGTCCCAGTTCTCTCCCTTGATGTCGAAGATCACCGCGCTTCCTTCCCATCCCAGGAGTGACGGGATCACCAAGCCGACGCCTTTGCCGGATCGTGTCGGAGCGAAGGCGAGGATATGTTCGGGGCCTGCGTGTTTCAGGTATTCCAGGCGATCCGCTTTTTCGTCGTGCCAAGCGCCGATATAGACGCCGTGCTTTTGGTTGGTCAGACCGGACTGTTGTATGTCTTCTTCGTTCGCCCATCGGGCGCTTCCATGAAGGTCTTCGGTGTTCTCGGTCAGCTTTCTGTTTTGGTGAATGTTGAGCAGTGCGACAATGAAGAGCGTGGCTGCAAATCCGATTGCCGTAATCAGAGTTGAGTACAAGAGAGGCTGTCGGATGAGAGGATTCGGCGAGCTTCCGAAATGCAGTATCCAGACAAACCACTTGTAAGGTGCATAGATTTGGATGGACGACACCTTGAAGAGAGGCGCGCCCAAGGCTGGCTGGTAGTCAAAATGCGCCGCAATGTGCTGCGTGGTGATGATGTTGGTCGTGAGGATGAGAAGCAGGCCGAGCAGGGTTGACCGCCAGTTGTAGGTCCCCAAGTACCCAGGCGTCATCGGCTTCCGATAGAGAGGCGTACTTTTGCTCATGGTTTATCGCTCCAGTTGGACAGGATGCCGGGTTGAGGGCGGAATCAGCCGGGAGTGTGCTTCGGCGCGTTCGATGCTGTATGCGGCGGTTGCTTTGAGTAGGTTTGCTGTCTCGATCTCCCTGCCGGGAAGCGGAAGCAGCGTGTAGCTGAGAGTCTGGTCGTACTCCGAACACGCTGCGGTCATCCTGAAGAGTCCACGGACTGTCTGAGACCGCTCTTCTCCTGGGAGCAAGCCTGCCGACATCGCCAAAACGGCTTGCTTTCCTGCGGGGTATCCGTAGACGGAGTTGAGCAGCGTAGTCGCGAGCGTGATGTCGTTGGTTGAAATCGGATCGGGACCGCCGTGTTTTTGTTGGTGTTGCGGCGTCATCGAAAGCTCGATGTGCCTGGCCATCTGCTGAAAGCGTCGGGCGTGTCCGTTGTAGATTTCAGCGTGTTGCATATCGGTCCTCCAGTTGCTTCTGCTCGCAAAGCGAGCGGGATACGTCTGTCTTTGCGTGAAGGGTCGCTGGGATGCTGGCACTTCGGTTGTGGCAACATCCCAGCTTGTCGATGGCAAATGCCGACTTGCGTATGCCGGCAATCAGCGTTCAAGTTCCTGCGTGGTCTTGGTGCGCGCGGCGCGGCGTTGTTCCCGCTCCTCCGGCGTTCTGCCGGATTGGTTGGAGTGATACCAGGCACACTTTCCAAAGATGGCCGCCAGTTCCTGGCGTTTTTCTGGAAGTGGCTCGGCGGCGATGCGCAAGTTCTGACTTGGAGCGCCGATGGGTGGCCGCTCGATGGACAGCGCAAACGTATTGTTGAACTCCTTGGTTGCGGAGCCGCCGGTTTCGACGCTTGCCGCGAGCACGGAGAACTCCCTCAACGCCGCCTTCTTCGAGGCCGCGAATACGTCCTTCTCGAAGGCCGTGAGTCCCTTTGCTGCTGCGGCGTTGTGGTAGAAGGCCGTGGCAAGGAACTCCTTGGAAACGTCGGGATTCTTCAACGAAAAAGAGTTTCTCGGGTACTCGGAATTGAGGCAGTTGATCTTCGAGGCCAGCATCGTTTTGGCCATTTCACGATGGTGAGCGGTGTGCTCTTGGCGGGCGACGCAATACTCTTTCTTGGCCCTCAGAATGGCATCTTCTCTGGTCTCACCTACCTTTGCTTCAAGCGGGCTCGTGAACCTGTCGAGGTAAGAGTTGAAGTCCTTGTCGCAAGCCGCCTTTTGCTCTGGTGAAAGAGCATCGTATCCGTCTTTCTCACGCAGATACGATCCCCGCACAGGCGCGTCAGCCTGCTTGTCGAGCGTGTCAAGTTCCTGCTGCGGGCTTGCCTCCTGCCCTGCGTATGGGAAATCGGTGTCGGCGGGGGCCGTCTGTTCGACCTGCTGTTCTTTTGCCTTGGAGACGCGGCGTCCAGCTTTCGCGCCCGCCGCATGTTCTTCGAGAGGATTGACTTGGGTTGCCATACTCTTGGCTTCGCTTTCTGTGCGCGACTCATGCGCACGGTTTGGGTTATCGGTGTGCTCGATGGAATGTCGAGCAGGTTGAACGAGTTCCGCCTGCCCACAGGCTGTCTCAATTCCGCAGGCACGGCTCTCGCCTCTCGACATAATACCATACTGCTGTAAGATATGTATTATGCGTAGCGAGGTAGATTATCCTGTGAAATGATGTGGCTTGGGGGATTAGCAGGAGAAATCAGGCTGCAATCTGGGCTGGCTAAAGGTGTCGGGCAGAGTCCTGGAAGGGGAGAACGTGGCAGTGAGGAATGTGGAAGATTAGCAACCTACCGAAGGGTACTGACTGGCGGCATTGCGTTGTAGCTAACGGCTAGTCCAGATTGATCACATCAACTTTCTCCCCGAGTTCTTCCTGGGCCAAATCCACGACCTTCGAATGGTGAGTGAACAGAATCGGCTGGATACGTGTTCCGATTTCCGAAAGTGCAGTGAGGCCTTTACGGGTTCGTTCGTCGTCGAAGCTGGCCAGGAGATCGTCGCCAATAAAGGGCATCGGTTCTGCCTTTTGGGCATACTCATCCAGGTAGGCCAGACGGAGGGACAGGTAGAGTTGGAATTGCGCGCCTTCGCTCATCTCGGCATAACCAAGGGTATGGTCTGCATCTCGTCTTCCGACCAGACGGAAGGTGTCACTTTCGTCAAGCTCCTGCTCCACGCCGGCGAAACTATTTGCAGTCAGTAGGGAGAACAGGTGGCTAGCCTTCTTCAGCAGGGGCTGTTCTTGCTGACTGCGGTGCTGCTCAATCGCGTGGGCCAATAGTATCTGGGCGAAGCGTTTCACGGCCCAGGCCCGTGTGTTTTCAATCAACTCCGCCTCGGCATTCTTCCGAAGCTGAACCGCGATTTCCGCGCCTACTCCACCCTCCAGCTTGGCAAGGTCACCTTCCGCCTTTGACAGGCTTGCGTAGACTTCGTTCTCGCGCTGATTGTGTTGTTCTTCCTGAATCTTCAATGCCTCGATTTCCGCAACGGCTGTAGCCTCGTCAAACGATTCCAGGTCGTGGCGGAGATCTTCTTCGGACCGGCCACGGCTTAGAGGCAGAAGGGTTTGACGTCTTCCCTTCAACCTCTCCAGAACAGCATCCCTCGCCTCCAGATCTAAAACCTGCTGTACCCGGCTCGATGAAGGGGGCAATCCCTCGCATAGGAGTTCCAGCGCTGCTGCTGCTTCCTCCGCTATTACCTCGGCTTGGAGAACCTGTCGCCCTAGTTCCTTGAAACTGGACTGCGCCATATTCGCTTGCGTCTCGACCTGCTGCGCTTTATTGAGAAGGACAGAAACAGCCTTTATAGCCGCATCGGGTCCCAGCCCAAAGTCTCGCTCATCCAATTGCTCCAACAGCGCGGATGTGCGCTCCTGAAACTTCTTCATGTCCCTATCCATTCCTTCGACACGCGTCGTCCGGTTTTGGAATTGGCTCAAGAATGACGGGACTTGATTCCATATTTCCAGCGCAGCAGCGGCACCATCCACCGTTGTCTCAAGCGGAAGGTGCATGGCCGAAAGTACTTCACACCACTCAGCCTTCCAACCACTCTCAATATCTACAAAGCCATCCTTCTCAGTCCCCAGTGCTTCAATTCGCTCGTTTACTGCCGTGAGGCGCGTGACAAGTTGGCTTGATTTTTGCCACGCTTCCGCGCGAAGTCCAAGTTCCTTTTCCACTGCTGCAAGCAGGAGGTTGACTGGCAGTGCTTCGCATTCCGAAATCCCGACTGATTGGGCGATCTGATTCAACTGGGAACGAACTTCATTGACTGCAATCTTGAGATCGCTGATTTGCCGAAGTTCGTCCAAATTGTTCTCGCGGCGTTCGAGAAGATCTCCCACCTGACCTACCCACACTGACATACGAATCGGGGCTGCTGCCTGGAAGCCTAATGGCTGCCAAAGCGTCTGCCACTCCTTCTCCTGCTGCGCGACCGCTTGGCTTTTGTCGCTGAGGAGTCCCGTCAGAGTCTCCTGCTTTGCCTGCGCGTCTTTAAGGTTCTTTAGAGTGGCTGCGTGCTTAGCTAGCCGGTCAGCATTCAGAACCGCATCATCGGACAGCCGGTCCGCAGTCCCGATTCCCTCTTCAAGCCCAATGACGTGTGCTGCTGTTTCTGCGGCCGGAAGGCATTTCGACTCTGCCAGCAGCGCGGATTTGAGCGGCAGCCAATGGTCGTCTCGCACCAAACGGGCGGCGGCGATCTTCTCTGGGGATGAGACCAGTTGCCCTCCGGCCAATTCATCTACTCTCAACAGCAATCCAGGCAGACTCTGTTCTACCTCTCCTAAGTTCGCCTCCAAGGTTTTGCGCTCACCCACAAGAGTTTCTGCGGACAAGCGGTATTCATCAATAACATCTTTGGTCGGCAGCGACGCAAGTGCCAATGCCTCCAGATCGGATACCGATGGAGAGAGTTGTGCGGCTTTTTCTTTGATTAGTGCCGATTCCTTGGCCGTCGAACGTTCAAGACGCTGAATCTCCTTCAACTGACCCAGCGCGGGCATCAGTCTGCCGAGTTGGTCTTGAAGCGGTTTTGGATCGCTGGCAGGAACACTCCCAGATTGTTGGTTCTTGAGGGTTTCTCGATTGGCGTTCTCATCCCGGATGGATTTGGCGTTCGCACTGATATTCGTGGCAATGGACCTGCCCACCTTGATCTGTTCTTTTAATCGGGCGACGAGCATTTCATCCGGCCGAACTAACGCCAAGTCCGTGTCTGCCGGCAACCCGAGCCGGATAGCTGAATCTTGTAGCTTCTCTTTGAATCCGTCGGCCTCACTTTGAACGCGTGGACGGTCTCTCTTTTTGTCAGCATAGCTACCCAGTTCGCCAACCAGTTCTTGAATTGCGGGACCAATCTCTATGAGATGATTGTCAACAACAAAACCCTCAAACACATCTTTCGCCGTGGCCTCCTCGCGCCGTAAGCGAGCGAGTTCACGCTGGCCCTCTTCACTCAAGTCCATGGCCTCGCGCAATTGCCGCACCCGACTGCCGTCCATCAAGGGCAAATGTTCCCATTCTTGAAGAGCACTTTCATCTGCGGCAATAAGATGCAGGATTGGACCAATATCCTTCAGCCTTACTAGTGATTCCCTAATTCTGATGACCTCTTTGCGGTCGTTGCGTGCCTTGTCCAACTCCTTCTTCAAGTCCGCAATAGCGGCCCGGCGGGCTTTCAAATCCCGTGCAGCAAGTTCAAGGGCACGTACCTGTTGCACCGCTGCATCGAACCGGTCTTTTGCCTGGTAGAAAGTTCTGGCTTGAGCTCGTGTCGGAGTAAAGATGTTGGAAGCTTCCACCTCCAATCGCTTTTGAATCTCAATCAAACTTTTCATGCCAGAGGCCGCGGCAAACAAACTGATGCCAGCTTCACCACCGCTCTTCAGCATCTGGAGGGCGCCTGAGGTAAGGGCTTCTTTACTGAGACCCCACGCGTTTAGAAAAACGGAGCGGTCAATCAAGCCTAGAAAAGGCGACAAAGCGTCATCGGGAAGAACCGCTCCCTGCATATCCAATAGCGTTTTACTCGTTCCCTTTCGACGCTTGAACGATAGAACACGACCATCTTTATTCGTGACGGTCGCTCCCAGAAGCAGCTTAGTTTTATCATGGACAAAATCGTAGCGTGTCCGATGGGGAAACTCAAACAGCAAGTCCGCAAACGCATTCAGCGCACTGGTCTTTCCAGCCTCGTTGGCGCCGTAGACAACATGAAGACTGGCACCCGGGCGGAACTCAAGCGTTTTCCCTGTGAAATGACCGTAACGTTCCAGTTCAAGTTTCAGGATTCTCATGCAGGCCTCTCTTCTGAAGAAAGTCCAGATGAGACCAACAACTCGCGAGCTTCGCCCAGAAGGTTGGAAATACTCTCATCGGAAAAAACGTCAGTTGGCAGGTCCATGGCTGGCAATTTTCCCTTAATCACTTCAAGAGCGGCACATGCCTCTTTAAGCACCTCGGGGGACTCGCGTAATGAATCCAGCATCGACTTTAGATCAATTGAAACTAGCGGAGAGTCCTGTCCAGCAGATGTAGTCGAGGGCTCTGAAGTCTGAACTTTCACGGATTCCAGCCAGATGGCGTCCGTGCAATGATTCGCGGCAGCCAATACTTCGTCCACAACTCTTCCAGGTTCGGCATGAAGCATTCGATGGAGCGGCGTTGAACCCGAGAGAACCATTCGGAACACGACGGGGGTACCGTCGGCCAGGTTCACTACCTTTTGAATCTCCCCACGTATGACCTCAAAGGCTTCTTCTTCCGAGGCAACTCCGGTCAAATTCGCAGAAATCAAGGCCCATTGAATTCGAGCCAGATGTAGCCGGGAGAAGTTCGAGACTTCTCCGTCTTTAACCTCTACGACAACGGCCCCCTTCTGCCCGGTTTCGCGGATACTGCGCCCTTGCAAGTTACCGGGGAAGATGATCGGTGGTGCGGAGTTGACCACTTCGTATTCGTGGCAATGACCAAGGGCCCAGTACTGATAGCCTCGCTGCAATAGTTGCTGCACCGAACATGGAGCGTAGTTGGCATGAGGTGGCCGTCCATCGCACGATGTATGCAACACACCAATATTGAACATACCGGATTCGGGGGCGGGATATGTCAGCGCCAGGTTTTCCGGAACCGCTCGATTGGCGAAGCTCTGACCGTGCAGTGCAACCTTTAGCTCTGGTATCAGGAAAGTCTCCGGCCGCCTCGAAGAAAAGACCTTAACGGAATCGGGTAGCGTCACAGCGCTGGTGATCACGCTCTCGGCGTCATGATTGCCACGCACCTTGTAGACCGGAATCCCAGCTCTTTGAAGCCTGGCCATTTGCCTGTTGAAGAAATGACCGATGGTTGTGTCTTTCCAGTCGCCATCGTAAATGTCTCCTGCAATGACAACGAATTTCACTTGCCGGATAATCGCCTGCTCAACCAGTTCTTCGAATGCCTCGCGGCTGGCAGCAGCGACACGGCGGGCAAGTTCTTCATCGTTCGATGACAACCCTAAGAATGGGCTGCCGAGATGCAGATCTGCGGAATGCAGAAAAGAAAAGTCCATAAACCTTCACCGTGATACCACACCATCATACCCCTCAGAACCTGCTTGGTTCCGACAGTCCTAAAATGCAAAAAACCCGACGAATATCAAACCGGGGAGGGGGAGAACGAGCCAGAAACGGCTAGCTGCTGTAGTCGTGTCGCGCAAAATAGATCCCGTGAAATGCCCATTTCGCCAGGATGGTTTCTCGATTTCCGCTAAATCTATACCTTCCCGCTCAGAGACTCTCCAGGGTGCTATGGAGAGAGTGAACCGGGGAGCGGGTTCTCGCTTATTTAGAACGGATGTCCACTCCAGTCATTGGCTACCTGCCCTCTCTTTCTTGGTGGTGTGTTCTGAATCGGTCGCGCAACGCCCATTGTGCGGACTCGCGGACCTGCTCAACCCGTTCGAGGACGTGTTTGCGCTTCCGTTCGTCAATCGACACGCGGAAGGTTTGCCGGCCGTCATGGGTCTTGATGACCGCAATCGTCAGATTGCCGCCGACGTTTGCCTTCGGTTCTGTTTCTTGAGACGCCTTCAGAATTTGGAGAAGCTGTTGGGAGTGGGCGGCAGGCTGGAGGGAGGAAAGAAGCAGGTATACGTCGCCTTCATTGGTGAAGAGTAGTCCGCTAGTGTCCTCATTCTGTAATCTGGCTTCAAGGGCGTGGAGGCGAGCAGCCTTGACCTGGAGCGGATTCGCCACGAGTTGGTGCTGGTGCAGGGCGTCTCGCATCTCCTGGTCGGTAAACTCGACGAAGATGCCGTTCTGAACGGCCACTTTGACCACCTGCCTCTTCCAAGCGTCGCCTCCAGAGCAGGCGATGCGCGAGCCGTATTTCTGGACCGCCATCTCCAACCCAAATACGATTGCGGCCTCGTTCTGGTTGAGCACGGTCACGCGCCGCCCGCGGTCTATGACGGACAACTTCCCATTGAGCGTGTATGAGACATCTCCAGTGGTTCGGTTGATCGTCCATATTCGGGCTGTGGCAACTTGCTCAGCGAGATTTTGCGCCTTCTGCTGAGCCGCAAGCCGTTGTTGCATGAACTCGGACCAATCCGTCTTCTCCGCATCCGTAGCAGGGCCAAGATGAAGCGCATTGGCTTCAAGCGTGGCCTCCAGCCGCCGCTGGTTTCGCTGATCCGCGTAGCGCCATCCACGCAATTGTGCCGCCGCCCGCGCATCGCCTTCGGCGGCGCGCTCCGCAACCCATGTACGGAGAGTATTCGGGGACTGCGCTTGGCGCGTCTTCTGCGTGGACATTTTGAGCGTACGCAACTCGATGACGGAGGCGGCGACAGCCTCGGACAGCAATATCTTCTTGGCGGGCCATGGTTGCGCCGATGCGCGGATTTCCTTTTTGCGTTGGTTCAGCCGGGCGAGGGTTTGTTGCCGGTCCTCTCTGGCCTTCGCAGTAATGCCTTTGCAGACTTCCCTTTGCTGATTTCGGTATTGATTGTATTCAAACAATAGGGCTTTCCTGTCCTGGAGTCGTTGCTCTCTTCGTTCGGCGCGTAGTGCCTGATTACGAACGGTAGTACGTCCGGTATCTACTGGTGGAGTCTGAAGCGAGGTCGCGGGTTCTCTCCACGGACCAAGGATCTGTTCGGTCGCCTTACGATTCTCTTTACCAGCAAAATTGTGACGGAATACATCGGAGGCTTTCACGCGGATGGTGTGGTCGATTGCGAGAAGGGTGTACCCACCCGCTTCCCCTTTTTCCATGCGCAAATGATATTTCGCTAGCAGTATATGTAGAGAGTCCCACGAGGCATTCTGGCGGGTTAGCAGCGTTCGTACACGCGGAGCGACTTCTCGGCGCACATAGGTCTGGAGGGATTCTTCATCGTGATAGTGCTCGTACTGTGCTGCGGCGCCAGTTGGGTGTTGCTGAGCGGATCGTGCCGCATCGCGTTCTGCTTTCGATGCCAGCACTGCCATTTTCATATCCTCGTCCCATCGCATTGGACCGGGCGTGTGCGACCAGCCATACTTGGCTTCCAGATGGCGTATTGCGCCATCAAGAGTGATCCAATCTCGGTACGGAGTATGGGCTTTGTATGTTTCGGGATGAACTCTGTTTGCCATAACATGAATATGAAAGTGCTTCTTGTCGTCGTGAGCGACGAGAACGTACTGGTGTTCCATGAATCCAAGTTGGTTCAGCGTGTACAAGGCACAATCAACCCACTCTGCTTGCGACGGACGTTCTCCTGAAGGCCATGCCAGTTCATAGTGTAAAACTGCGTCGTTGCAGCGTGGATTTAGAGATTCGACGCCTTTCATCTCCGCTGCCGCTGTGTCGATACCGACAAGGTTGTTCGACAATACGGCTTCGCCACGAAGAAGAGTCTCTCCAGTTTCCGGGTCGAGTTCTTTCGTGAGGTAATTCAAGAGTCGCTTGAAACTGCTTCTCGACTTCTGCTTGCTCGGCTGGACTTTGGCAATCACGTATACTCCCCGGCATTGGCTAGCTTGGAGATCATTCCGAATCCTCGTCATCCTTGACGATGGCCCGCAGTGTTGCAGTTATCCCTTCAAGAACCGAGTTCAGTTCACTACGAAGTGTGCTCTCGTTGGGATGGCCGGTTATTTGCATGAGGAGGTGTTTTTGCAAGCCACACAAGCTGCTCAGGCGAGCGACCGCCTTGTCGCTTACTCGCGAATGAATTCGCTTATTCAACGAACATCTTCGCAAGTATTCGCTCACAGTGAGTCCGGCGCTCTGTGCTTGTGTATGCAGAATTTCCTTTTCGTTACTCGTGAGACGAATGTGGATTTCCGATGTGACGCCTTGCGCTCGTTTCGGTCGTGGCATTGTGCATTGTCCTTTCCGTGGGGTCTCGGGGCGTAGCCCTGAGCGAGATGCGCAACCATTTCTCCGAGTAGCCGCAGGCGGATTGGAGAAATGGTGG
>Ga0302275_10007532_pt1 | contig 10129 bp, 12 predicted proteins | sample III_Bog_N2_2_FD_200229 | JGI IMG/M metagenome (GOLD analysis project Ga0302275, IMG submission 200229) | Peat permafrost microbial communities from Stordalen Mire near Abisko, Sweden - III_Bog_N2_2 | ecosystem: Environmental > Terrestrial > Soil > Wetlands > Peat | place: Sweden: Abisko... | reverse complement strand
TCAACGGCGCGCTGGCGACGTATGCCGATGACGATTCCGGGGATTGGACGGCGACGAATGTGTTTTTGCCGACCGGCGGCACGGCGCTGATCCAGGCGCGGGCCATTCCCAACTCGAATCACGGCGGTTACGGCACGGGCGGGAGCGGGGCGGCCCGGTGACGTATGCCAACCTGGGCAATCCCGACCCGGATTCGGACAAAGACGCGGAAAGCCAGGTGAACAAACCCATGATCCTGCACATGATAAAATATGACTCAACATTGTCATCGGTGATGACTTCCGTTGGTTTTAATGGTTCGAGCACCTGTCTTGACCATTGGGCGCTGGGCCAAAGCGGGTATGTTAACATTGGGGTCGTCGAAAATAATTCGCTGTTCGAGAATAACTGGTTCCTGAACAGCTCCAGTCAATTCAACACCGTCTGGCCGAGTTGCGGGGCGGTGGAGAACTGGACGGAAACCGGCGTGGATGTAAATCCCGACGGGAGTTATCCGTTTAGCAATAGCGGGATCAACGATCCGCCTTGGTATTCGCCCGGGAACTTTCCCAATGAACACTGCAAGGTCAAGGCCACGGCCAACGCGGCGAACTTTAGCTCCTTTAATACGCTGGGTTGGGATGTCTTTCCGTGGGGGGATGCGGAGCGTGGGGCATATTGGACGATTGCCCATTACACCCGGACGGCGGACACTGCCTGGGAATTGCTGACCGGCGGCAAGGGGGTTTCACAGAAGCAGAACTTGTTCTGCCTGAGCGCCACGGCCACGGAAATCCTCGGAAAGATGCTGCCTGCGCCCATGGGACCGCCCGATGGTCCGTTAAAAGGCATTCCGGCGACCGCCATCATGATTGACGAACAGCCTTTGGGCAGCGATGGCAATCAGTGGCGGCTTTATCAGGACAACACCCCCCACGACGTGACGCCCCGCGTAGGCAACAACGACTATTATGAGTTCACAATTGGAGCGACGAAATACAAGCTGTATATTCAGGCGGCGGGCAGTGTTCCCCTCCAGCCGGATCATGTGGTCCGTTCCGCCAACTTCTGCGTGGGCCAATCCTTGAATTTCACCCCAATTTGGCGCCCCAGCACCCCGCCGTTTTATGACGCCACGGCAAAATGGACACTGCCGGGCAATTTTGTGAATGAACAATCCTCCGATTGTGACGCCTTTTATTCTGAAAATCCATCTTGGTTGAATTTAGATTTAATATACAATAGCACATTGTCTACCCCATGCTGGTATGTTGACCAATTGCAAGGTGGCACGGCTAAAGTTGATCTGAGTCTCTATTTTCAAAATGGCCAGACCGTCAGTTTGGGCCAAGCTGGTATGTTTAATATGTATAAGCCAACTGCCGCCTTTTCTGTCAACGGAAGCACACCGGCTGCGGTTGACGTGGATGGTTCAACTCTAATGGTAGGCCTAAGTAATGGAAAGGGGGCAATGCGCTTCGGTGTCAACGTTACATCTGTGTTCCCCGGACAAATAGAAGTCACTCAACTAATCAACTCATGGTGGTCGGCAATATTGAATAACCCTCCAATAAGTGTTGGTGGTGGCACCAGCGGCGACTGCTACCTTGACAACTCTGAAACTTATCCAAACACACTTGTTTCCTTATATTTGGCAGGGACGTCTTATGTTGGCAACAGCGCGCTTTTCGATCAGCCCGGCATTGGCTTGTATTCATTTCAGTCGGCATCGCGAAATGATTCGTTTAAGACCTATTTTCGCTTTTGCCCAGTCGGCAGCGGTAGTATTTTTGTTACACTAGGTCGAGCGAATTGGAATTGGTATGGGAATGCCACGGAGACTTCCGCCTACACCTGGACCCTTACTTCTGGGGGGATTACTGGTCCGGCATATTCCCCGACTACGGAATTCCCGTATTGGATTTGGGTTTATGCCAATTATTAAGCTTTATGAATTATAAACTCATTTTGACGGCTATTGTCTGTCTCTTATTTGACGACTCCGGCGCAGGTCAGACGAATGAGAGCCAAATAGCGATATACAACCGCGTAATACATAAGCAGTCTTCATGGGGCGCCGCAACTAATAATATTCAATTCGGCATTATGATAAGCTCAATTGGTAAAGAAGCAGCCGATAAATTGAAGGTTTTAACTTTTCTTTACAATCAAGGCACAAACACTATTTTTGGTTTGTGGAGGCTGCCAAGTGGGTATCGTTTGGAAATGACATTGAAAAATAAATCTGGAGAAGAAGTTGCTAAAACGCACAAAGGAAAAGCGCTTTCAATGACACCATTTTCTTGGACCTTGCCGGAGGGACATGTTGTGGTCTTGGACCCAAAATCCCCATCAGACTACGACGCTATGTTTGATCTTCGTAGTTGCTTCAACATTAAAAAATCTGGTGCATATATTCTAACAATCAAAGCCCGACTTTATGCCATGAGTGGTTTTCAAAAGTACGTTGAGCTTGATTTGCCTGAAGCCCAGGTTGATGTGGTTTTGAGTGATTCTGATTTGGGAAAGGGGTCAGTTAATGGTATTGTCATATTTAATTGACGGCCGGCTCCTGCTCCGGGATAATGATGCTCATGGCGCGCCAACTGCGAATTCAGTATCCCGGAGCCATTTATCACGTGATGAATCGGGGCGACCGGCGGGAGGCCATTTTCCAAGATGAGCCTGATTATGAACGTTTCTTGCAAACCCTGGCGGAAGCGTGCGGAAAGGCCAAATGGCAGGTTCATGCCTACTGCCTGATGTCCAATCACTTCCATCTGGTCGTCGAGACGCCCCAACCCACGCTGGTGGCGGGCATGAAATGGCTCCTCGGCACCTACACCGGACGGTTCAATCGCCGGCATCGGGAGTTCGGGCATTTGTTCAGCGGTCGTTATAAGGCGCTGCTCGTGGACGGCCGCCGGAATGGCTATCTTAAAACGGTTTGCGATTATGTGCATTTGAATCCGGCGCGCGCCCAGCTGATCAAACGCGCGCAACCCCTGGAGCAATTTCGCTGGAGCAGCTACCCGCTGTATCTGGCCGCGCCGGGCCGACGTCCGGCCTGGCTGCGGGTGGACCGGTTGTTGGGGGAATGGCGCATTCCCAAGGACAGCCCGGCCGGGCGGCGGGTCTTCGCGGCCGGCGTGGAAGGGCGGCGGGCCGAAGACCTGGCGGAAACCAACCGGCGCATCGAGCGCGGCTGGTTCGTGGGGAACGAGGAGTTTCGCCAGGAATTGCTGGCCCAAGTGGCCCAAGCGCCGGACGCCAGTCATTTTGGGGAATTGGTGCAGGCGGCGGTGGCGGTGCAAGCCGAGCGCTTCGTGACCGACCGGCTCCGGGCCATGGGCTGGCAGGAGCAGGATTTGACGGCCCGCCGCAAAGGCGACCCGGCCAAAGTAAAATTGGCGGCGGCAGTGCGCGCGCAGACGACCCTGCCGCTGGCCTGGATTGCGCAACGCCTGGCGATGGGCAGCCGCGGTTATCTGACATGGCTGCTGCAGCGCCAAGCCAAGAAAACATAAAATATGACATTACCATTAACTGACCCCTTTTCGGCCGCGCGTTTAACAACATCTGGCTATAATGAGCTCGACGGTTGCGACCCATACCCATATGTTGGGGCGATTCACATTTCCAATACTTGGCCCGGCCATGGAACTTCTATTGCACTTATTGATGCTCCATGGGATACTTGTTCGGTTAGTTCTTCCGTAACGCAATGGGCATACACCGACTATCTCCAATTTGTTCCCGATGGGGATAATAGTATCGCTGTAACTTTGGGCATTGTTAATTGGAGCGCCTATGGAATTGCCAATGAGCTACAAGGCCTGTGGATTCTTGGTTCTGGCAGTTCGGTTTCGGGTCCAACCGGCCCGGTCGACTCAGATCAATTTCCTTATTGGGCTCAAACCATTCCGCGATAGCAATAATTTAACATCTGCAATTATGAAACTTATTCGAATTTGCTTAAACTCCCTATTTCAAGTCATAATTTGTATATTGTGTTCGTTCGTTATGAATATTACGGTAAGTTACGGGCAGACAAATTTCTATCAAGGATTCCACTCTTGGGCAAATCCAAAGTCATCGGTCTGGAGTGAAGAAACAAATGGCTATCGCACTGGTTTGAACTGGGTTCCAGAATCACCCGCAAAAGTAATTATTATTTGTATTTTATCCACAAACGCAATTAGTGGTCTTGACTATGTCAATCCTCCAAGCGGTAAGTTTCAGAGAATGGAGCTGCGGGATTCTGAAGAAAGATTAGTCCCTCCGATTAGAAATAGAATGAATGAACGATTGGCGCAAAGAATTGCAGTTTCCGATTTGCCTCAAAATCATGATGACGGACCTTTCCGAGGTCACGGTGTCAAATATAATTACTTTATACTTGTAAAAGATGAACCAAGTGAATTTAAAGAAATTTATCTTAATGAAGTATTCAATATAAAAGAGCGGGGATATTATTTACTTACGATTTTTCCCGTGATTTATAAATTTGAGGCCGACAGAAACTATGTAGACCGCATTGATTTACCGAGCGTACGCGCAAACATTCTTCTTGATGCATCACCTTAAACGCTGGCTGGTCATACAGGCGTCAGCTCTGAATGGCCCTTCGTTAAGGCCCAATAAATTCGAGTTTCCTTGAAAAATGGTGGTATTATAAAAGCTCCGACTCGCCGAACACCTTCTGAATCCCCAGCAAAGTGAAAGTCTTGCGCGCCATCAGCCAAACACAGCGGGAAGCATTCCGATTACTTTACAACGCGCGGAATGGAGTATTAATGCAGAAGCTAATTTCAATCAAATGGGTTTTTGGACACTGTCAGGCCAAGGCCTAATTGGTCCTACGTTTTACCCAGATGATACTTTTCCGACGTGGTTGAGCGTTTTTTTAAATAATAACACCTTATGAGCTATAATCATAAATACAGGTTGAATATTAGAAACTTTTGCCCCTTTGCGGCATTTATTATTATTATTTGCTCCAATTGTGTCAAGTCCGGAAATGATTTCGAGTTTGAGGTGCAAGCACCCCGACCGGACCATGTAAAAACGTATTGGGGTATGGAAACGAACGGGGTAAGAGCCGGGTTGTCAATCGGTTACTATTCTGAGAGATCATTTGAATACTTTTCAAATAAGAATGAATTCGTTCCCATTAGATGTTTTCCATTATTATCGTTCACGGGCACCAATTCCGGAAACGTTTCATCCAATGATCTGATTTTAGATTTGCCAACACCTGATCCATGTTACCGGTTGGAAATAACAGATGAATCGGGGAAACGTGTCCAATTGACGGCCAAAGGAGAAGCACTGAACAGCGCAATGCCAAAACTTTACAAACTTTTACCGAATGCTGATGGAACGATTATTGACACAGGTCACAGGCCTGGCCGATATTTACTCACACGAGGTTTTGAAGGCAAGATAATCCTGCCATTTATTTTAGATCAATATTTTAATTTTCCCAGCAACGGTAAGTATCATATGCGCTTTGAAATGTGCGCTTTCAAACCAGATTTTAAGTTGCCTAAAGGAGAGGAGCTTATTTGGTTTCCTCCCGTCGATTGCGATATAGACGTTATCGCCGTTCACTCAAGCTCATAAAGGGGTCGTAACTGAATGGCCCTTAGTTAAGGTCTCGATAATTACGGGGGCGTCCTTTCCAGTAGCGACTGCGATGCTGAAAGGGGTCAGAAAGGGGTCATTCGGGTCAGTGCGTGATATTGACATATTTTAGGCTGGGTGATAGTTTGTGAACATGGTGCGCAAGCTGCGTGTGGAATATCCCGGAGCCATCTATCAGGTGATGAATCGGGGGGACCGGCGGGAGCCGATCTTCAAAGAAGCGGGAAACCCGGCCCAACGGGCCAAGGGCGAACGGGATATAGTGGCCCTCGTGGCGCGGTCGCGGCAGGAGCGCACGCTGACGGCCCGGTGGATTGCCGGCCGCCGGCAGATGGGGATCCCGGGCCATGAACCACCTGCTGTATCGGCACCGAAAAAGCGGCGAAGGACACCGCCCGAAGTGATAATATGCAAATATCAAGAACTGACTCCTTGATGATTTTATGTACGCAAAGCAAATCCTACTCGTTCTTGCATTGGCGGAATTAAATATTTGCCCCGCCTGCCTGGCGACGCCCGGCAAACCGGTTGAAACCGATCCTCATTACCTATCCGACGTTCCGGGTTATTACCTCAATGGACCAAACGGGGAACACATTTGGAATACAAACACAGATCCGTTTTGGCGCGGAGTTTGGAAAGAGGACCCCAACGGTTGGCGGGTGCAGTTGAATGCTGACACCAACCGGTGGCTTCCACAGCAAAAAGCTTTTGATACGATTTTATGCGTTGAACTTGGAAGCGTTAAAACCAACTCCTGGGGCGGGTATTGCCAGACCCCTGATAATAAGTTTGCCAGATTTGAGCTGTTGGATGTTCATGGAAGCATTGTCCAGCCGAGACCAGGCGTGGGAACAAATCTGTTTGGATACATATATGTTTCCGGAAAGCCTTATGATTTAGACGCCAGTGTAGCTACCTGGCGCTCGGACGTAAACTCCTTGGAGGAAAACTACCCGGAAACCATTACGACCAACGCGTATCGGCAGTTCTTAACGGGTGATTTTTTGGGCGGAGGGGTGAGTTTTGCAAGCAATGCCCCTCCATATCGTCTAAATTTATTAAACTTGAATGACTTATATTTGATTACAAACAATGGCGATTATACGCTGACCGTTTGTCCGGTTGTATATAAGCGCAGATTTGGAACAAATTATTCCAGTGGCATTTTGGACCGCGTGGATTTGCCCTGCGTCACGACCAAGGTTCACTTGTTTCCAAGTGACAAATAACAGACGGCAACCATTAGCAGGCTTGTGGCCAACTATTCGCATGGCACTACCAGAATTGAACTGTCGGGTAAGGGAGTGACCTCACTGCCACTCCCTCCCCTAAGAACCGTAAAGGGTCAGTCCTGAATGACCCTTAGATAAGGCGTAAAGCCTAAAGGGGTCGGTTCTTGATATGACATATGATTGTGGGTGGGATAGGGTCTGGGGATGGTGCGCAAACTGAGGGTGGAATATGCCGGGGCGAGGTAGCCTCTGCTGAATCGCGGCGACCGCCGCGAGGCGATTTTCCGCGATGACGCGGACCGGGAGGCGTTTCTGGCCGCGCTTGGCGGAAGCGTGCGCCAAGACGGCTCGCAGGGCTAGGTCAATCACCGCCTGCCTCGTCAGCGAAAAGAAATATGACATTATCACGAACTGACCCCTTTCCGAACTGACCCCTTTCCGGTATGTTTGATATGAATAGGCCAAAGAAGATCGCGAATAATGACTGCGACTTTGCAATAGACTCGGGGGACTACAGCCAGATAAGTGGCACGCCATGTCTTTTTCTCACGCCGGACGGTGTGCAGGTTCCGCCGTTTACGCTGCCATATACAAGCGCTGTACACCTAGGGGCACAGCATGGTGGATATTCTCGTCATTTGGCTTCCTACACTGAATTAACATTTGGAGCATACGGTTTTACGCAAATTGTTATCGCTTATCGAGAGGCGAACGGTGTCCCTCTTATTAACTCCGGCGGTCAATATTGGCTCGACCCTAACGACCATTTTCAAAACTTTCTTCCACCGCCCCCCAGCCTTTCCAGCGGAATTACTGTTCAACAATTTGACCATCCTTCACAACCCCTTATTCCGCCCGAAACCAGCGTGAACGACAATTTTATGGATTTTTTCCAGTTCATTCCTCAAAGCCCCGGAAGCATTCCGGTCACACTTGGAACTGTTTCCTGGACGTGGGGATTTCAGGCACAGACTAATAATGCTTCATGGACTGTGACTCCAGGCAACCTGTCCACAGGCGATTACCAAGATAGTGATGTTTTTCCGTTGTGGACAGGGGTAGTCCCAAATCAAAATTTATAAAATATGAATTTTTACCAAAAAAGTCGGCGTGACTTAATTGCGTTACTGATTTTAGCTGCGCTTCTCCTTGCTTATGTATTGGTGTTTTCGGGTGCTCATGCTTACGCACAAAATACCGCCATATCGCCAACCGGGCCGGGTGATTTGCAAGTGCCGCACTGCGAGTTCCGAGTAATCGGCGGCATGTGCCAAATCAACGTACTAGGGCGCACCAATTTAGTTGCTTATCGGCCGTTATCGACACAAGCCTACTTAATTCGTGTTTTTGACATGGCTGGAAATGAACTGTCGAAGACATTTTACGGTCGTCGTTTCGGCCAACCATTAAAGCCGGACCAAACTCTATTGGACGGCTCATGGTCAAACTCAATTGCGGCGGGATACGGTCATTTGAGAATTATAGACTTTGCTCATTACGGTAACGAGGATGGATGGGCTGCGGATATACCCAAAAGCTTTCACCTACAAGAACCAGGCAATTATCGGGTTCGGGTGGAACTACGTTTGTTTACGAAGGGAACCAACGGTGATTACCAGCCGTTTTTTTTGCCACCGGTGGAATCAATTGTGAAAATTTATGATATAAAATCACGGGAATGAATATGTCCGCCCTCATCCCAGCCTTCTCCGCCATTAACGAGTCAGTTCAGAATGGCCCTTAGATAAGGCGTAAAGCCTTCATTTAAAGTCGCTTGCAAATTATCATAAAACACCGTCTCGTTTCACGCCTTTGCTCGCGAATTCGGTTGCCTGGCGCGCAAGACTTTCACTTTGCTGGGGATTCAGAAGGTGTTCGACGAGTCGGAGCTTTTATAATGCCACCATTTTTCAAGGAAACTCGAATTTATTAGGTCTTAACTAAGGGTCCTTCGGGTCAGTTAATGGTATTGTAATATGATTCGGCGGTTGGCTGGGGCCTGGAGATGGTGCGCAAGCTGAGAGTGGAATATGCCGGGGCGGTGTGGCAAGGTGGCGTGTGACCTGAAAAACGCGACGAACTGCTTGAATCGTTGCTCGACGTTGGTGAGGCGGCGGTCATCGGTTTGGCGCTCGAAGAAAAGGCGACGATTGTGCTGATTGACGAACGCAAAGCTCGCAAAGTCGCCCGGGATATTTACGGTCTTCAACCCATTGGGACAACGCGCATATTGGTCGAAGCCAAAAAGAAAAGTTTATTGCCCGAAATCACCTCTTCATTTCAAAAACTCAGGCGGGAGGGTTATTGGATTCACGATTCGATTGTCGAAGTCGCCTTGGGCGAAGCCGGAGAGCATTGAAATGTTGGCGGTTTGAAATTTTTCCCATTTCACAATTTTGACATCATTGTCAGAGTCGGTGTATTTCCACTGTTACGCAACTTGGTACATTATGATTATGACATCGGCCACCATTAAACTATTTTGCCACGCGGAGATGGAAACAGCCTCCGCCAAGCTCGCTTTTTCACCAGCGGACGGGCGGGCATTTTCATCTCAGTTTAACGTCGCGAAGACCGAAAAGCAGGAGGGCCATGATAATCAATAGCAATCCAAAAACGATGCCAAGCAAGCCGTAAACCGGCTTCTTTATCAAAACGCAACCGGACGCTGAAATCAGAAGCAGGCCAATGCATAAATCAAAAAAATCACACGCCAGCAGCCAGGGGATTTGCGGCCGGTTATACGCCTTGATATACGGCCACCAGCCAGCCAGCAAATAGGAAAAAAGAATTAAAACGATTGTAATATATAGTATAAGACGAAAGACACACCGGCTCCATGAGTCGGGAGGCTTTGGAACGATTGACATGGGGTGCGAGAGCAGTGGCCTCACTTCTGCTTCTCAAAACGCAGTTCCTCGCCTTTCACGCCGACGTGGATGTGGTCGCCGGGTTTGAAGTCGCCTTCCAGCAGGCGCAGGGAGAGCGGGTTGAGCAACTGTTCCTGGATCGCCCGCTTGATGGGGCGGGCGCCGAATTGCGGGTCGTAGCCCTCCCGCGCGAGGAGTTTTTTGGCGGCGGAATCCACTTCCAAGGTGAGTTGCTGCTGCGCCAGCCGGGCGTTCAGGCGGTGGAGTTGGAAATCCACGATCTTCGTGAGTTCGTCCTCGTCCAGGCTCTGGAAGATGATGACATCGTCCACGCGATTCAGGAATTCCGGCCGGAAATGCCGTTTCAATTCGGCCATCACCTTGTCCTCCATGGTCTGG
>Ga0302275_10007530_pt1 | contig 10131 bp, 5 predicted proteins | sample III_Bog_N2_2_FD_200229 | JGI IMG/M metagenome (GOLD analysis project Ga0302275, IMG submission 200229) | Peat permafrost microbial communities from Stordalen Mire near Abisko, Sweden - III_Bog_N2_2 | ecosystem: Environmental > Terrestrial > Soil > Wetlands > Peat | place: Sweden: Abisko... | reverse complement strand
GATAATGCTCTCGCGGAGGCGGAAGACGTCGCGGTCCTGGATGTGCCGGCGGTCCGCGCGAAGGTGGACGGTGATGCCGCGTGCGCCGGCGCGCTCGCAGATGCCGGCAGCGGCGACGATGTCGGGCTCGACATTGTGCGCCTCAGGCATGGTGGAGTAGCGGGCCTGCCGGAGGGTGGCGACGTGATCGATATTAACGCCGAGTTCCAGGCGCGGCATGGGATCAGTGGCGGAAGTGGCGAATGCCGGTGAAGACCATGGCGATCTTGCGGTCGTTGGCGGTCTGGATGACTTCCTTGTCGCGGACGGAACCGCCGGGCTGGATGGCGCAGGTTGCGCCGGCATCGGCGGCGGCGGCGAGGCCATCGGAGAAGGGGAAGAATGCGTCGCTGGCAACGACGCTGCCGGCGAGGGAAAGGCCGGCATCCTTCGCCTTCCAGATGGCGATGCGGGAGGCGTCAACGCGTGACATCTGGCCAGCGCCGATGCCGAGGGTGCGGTCCTTGGTGGCGTAAACGATGGCGTTGGACTTGACGTGCTTTACCACGCGCCAGCCGAAGGCCATGGCCTTCATTTCATCGACGGTGGGAGGACGCTGGGTAACGACTTTTTCCTCGAGGCTCTCGAGCTCGCCGGCGGCGGCGGAATCGCGGTCCTGGACCAGCAGGCCACCGAGGACGGAGCGGATATCCATGAGGTCCTCTTCCGGCGGGCGGGCAGGGGCGGCGAGCATCCGCATAAGGCGGAGGTTCTTTTTCTTCTGGAGGAGAACTCGGGCGTCGGGTTCGAATTCCGGGGCGATGATGACCTCGCTGAAGATCTCCGCAATCGCGCTTGCAAGGGGCAATGTGAGGGGGCGATTGCAGATGATGATGCCGCCGAAAGGAGCCTGTTTATCGGTGGCGAAGGCCTTGTCCCATGCGGCCTTGAGGTCGGGATCAGAGCCGACGCCGCAGGGGTTGGTGTGCTTGAGGATGGCGACCGTGGGCTCGGGGAACTCGGCGATGAGCTGGGTGGCGGCGCTGATATCGAGGATATTGTTGAAGGAGAGTTCCTTGCCGTGGAGCTTCTGGAATCGCTCGTCGAAATCGCCGTAGAGGGCGGCGTGCTGGTGGGGGTTCTCGCCGTAACGGAGGCGCGCGGCGATGGGGAGGGTGATGGAGAAGGTGCAGTTGGTCTCCTGCTCGCGATTGAAGAAATTGGCGATGGCAGAGTCGTAATTGGAGGTGGTTACGAAGACCTTGATGGCAAGGCGCTCGCGGAGCTTGAGAGTGGTGGCACCGTCGTTGGCCTGGATGTTCTCGAGGAGATCGGGGTAGTCCGCGGGATCGACGACGACGGTGACGGACCGGTAGTTCTTGGCGGCGGAGCGGAGCATGGAGGGGCCGCCGATGTCGATGTTCTCGATGGCCTCCTCGAGGGTGACGTCCGGCTTGGCGACGGTCTGCTCGAAGGGGTAGAGGTTCACGACGACGAGATCGATGGGTAGGATGCCGTTTTCGTGGGCTTGTTTCTCGTGGGAATCGTTGCCGCGGAGGTAGAGGAGGCCGCCGTGGATCTTGGGATGGAGGGTCTTAACGCGGCCGTCGAGGATCTCCGGGGAGCCAGTGAACGAGGAGACCTCGATGGAGGGGATGTTTTCCTTCTTGAGGAGGGAGGCGGTGCCGCCGGTGGAGATAATCTCGACCCCGAGAGCAACGAGTTCCCGGGCGAATTCGATGAGGCCTGTTTTATCGGAAACCGAGATCAGGGCGCGTTTGATTTTCATGGAGAGCGGACTGGGAGGCTAGGACCGGGAATGGGCGGGGTCAATGCGGATGCCAATCATGCCGAAGAGGGAGGGTTCAAGTTCAAGTTAAAGTGCAGGTGCAAGTACACGCTGGCGCGCGGGCTTGGGCGTGACCGGACTTTGGCTGGCTCAATGAGGCTGAGGGGGGTGATGACGAGGGGCGTCGGGGTCATCGTCCACTAGATCGATGGACTCCTCGCGGAGGAGGGTGCCGGTGGCGAGGTAGAGCTGGACGATGGATTTATTGAGGTCGTCGATTGCGGCGAGGAGGTCGGACTGTGCATCGTAGAGGCGCCGGCGGTTATCGAGGATATCAATGGTGGAGCCTTCGCCTTCCTCGATGCGGCGGTTTTGCATGCGGACGACGTCCTGCGCGAGGGCGGAAGCCTGGCGGGCGGAAGCGACGCGCTGCTGGTCTGTCTGGATGGCGCTGATGGCGGTATCGACGTCGGTATTGATGGCGAGCTCGACCTGCTTGAGCTTCCAGACGGCTTCCTCTTTGAGGCGATGGGAGACAGCGAGGTTTGCGCGGTTGGTGACGTTGCCGAAGGGGATGGAGCCCTGGACACCAAAGACGTATTCGGGCCCCTGTCCGTTGAAGGCGTTGCTGACGCTGCTGCCGGCGCTGCCGGTGCTGAGGCCGTTGAGGCCGAGAGTGCCGACGAGATCGACCCGCGGGAGAAGCTGGTTCTTATAGAACTTGAGGCGGATGTCCTCGATCTCGGACTGCTGGATGGCGGTGGAGTAGTCCACGCGGTTCTGGTAGGCGTCGGCGAGGAGGGCCTCGCGATCGAGGTTAGGGATCGGAAGATCGATGGGGCCGGCAGTGAGGAAGCCGCTGCCGTCGTCCTGCTCGACGCCGCGGTAGATGAGTTTCTTGAGATCGGCGACGCGTGTGGCGAGGGCGTTTTTTGCGGTGAGAATGTCGTATTGGTCGGCAGAGACATCGACCTGCGCCTGGTGGACATCGATGGGAGTCATGAGGCCGACATCGACGCGGCGCTGGTTGTCCTCGGCGAGGGTCTGGTCCGCTTCCATGGATTGTTGGCGGATGCGAATGACCTCCTGGGCGTAGGTCATATCGAAGTAAGCGTCCATGACCTGGCCGACGGAATCGATGACGCGCTGGTGCCAGTTATTGTAACTCACGGCGCGGTTGCGGCGGCCGATACGGACGGAAGCGAGATTGGCATCGTAACCGACACCCTGGAGGAGGGGCTGGTCGAGAGTAAGGCCAGCGAAGAAGACGTTGCTGGGAAGGAAATCCTGGTTGAGGCCGAGGACAGTGTCGTTGAGGTGCTCGGCCTGGGCACCCAGCTTGTAGGTGGTGCCGGTAGGGAGGGTGCCGGAGATGTCGAGTTCACCGACGAAATCCTCGTTCTTGAAGATGTACGGAGAATTGTTGACGGTTGCAAGAGGGGTGGGGGTCGCAGCGGGATTGGTGGTGGGGAGAGGCGCGGGTGTAGGAGCGGCGTTGGCCTCGATGGCGGCGATGTCCTCCTGCTCGAGGAGGATCTGCTGCGCTGTATCGGCGCTGGTGATGATGGTAGGATTCTCCGGGGTCCTGGAGTCGGTGTAATTTGCGCTGAAATTGAGGGAGGGATCGAAGGCGCCCCACGCGACGCGGACCTGGGAGTCGTTAAGCTTGAGGTCGGTTTTAAGAAACTGGATATCGATGTTATCCTTGAGGGCCATCGTGACGGCCTCGTGCAGGGAGATGATACGGGAATTATCTGGCGGGCCAAAGGCGGAAGCGATGGAGGAGTTGGCGGCCGGGGTGGGCGTTGGAGAGGGAGAAGGGGTGGAACGCGGAGCTTTCTTCTGGCCGGAGAGGCCGACGGAAACGGGACGGATTACGGGGCTGTTGAACCGAAATACGGGTGTCGCAGGCGTGGGAATATTGTCGCCAGCCAATGCGGTGGCGAGGGCTAGAGCGGACAGCGCAAGCGCGCGACGGATCAGCATGAGGGGCGGGGCAGAAGGGTTAGGAGAGGCGGATCAGTGGGCCGCGGAATCGTTCGAGTGCACGTCCAAGGGGTGACGGGAGAGGTTCATGTTCAAGTGCAAGTTCATGTTCAAGTCGTGCCTGAGGCAGATCCGTCCTTAGGCGGATACACGCTGGCGCGCGGGGCTGGCGTGGAAGGCATGGGATTATTTAAAAGCGGTAATCGAGGCTCACGAGGTCGAGGAATGACTGCAACACCAATCTGCCCCAGGGGTAGGTGCCGGCCTCGATCTTGGCGCGGCCAGTCATGCCTTCGCGAAGGAGGCCTGCGCGGTTGTCGACTTGTATCTCAGCCTCGAACGTGCGCTCGAGAGGGATGTCCTTGCCATCGCGGCCAAGGGCGGTGGGGACATCACCGTGACGGCGGACGGAGAATGCGGCGGGCATGTCCTCGCCAACGAGGAGGATGGGATCGCCAAGGATGGAACCGTGGAGGGTGGTGCCGGGGTAGGCGTAGGACTTGATCTGAACGGACTGTCCCTTGCGTACCCAACGGACCTGCGTCTCATTAAGCGGGATCACGATGCGCATGGAATCGAGCGGGGCGACCTCGCAAAAGATGTCGTTGAGGTGAAGGCGCTTGTGTAGGAGGAGTTGGAGATCGTGGGTGAGGATAGTGCCGCCATCGGTGGAACGGAGGGTGAGGTGATCGATGTTTTGCTTCGCATCATCAAGGCGTTGTTCCATCTGTGCCGCGATGACCTGGGCCTCGCGCATCTCGCCCGGATTATCCGCGGCGAGGGCGCGCTGAACGCCGGCCTGTGCGACGGCAAGCTGAGACTTCGCCTGGACGTAGTCCTGCGCGATCTCGCGATTGGATAGCTGTGCGACGGCGCCGCCGGGGGCAACCTTGTCCCCTTCCCTGACATAGATCTGTTCCACGAAGCCATCGATATCGGGGCGAATGGCCTCCGGGGAGGCTAGCTCGACAGCGACGTTGCGCTTGATGATGAGCTTGTGGGGCAGGAAGCATGCGATGACGAAGAGGGCGAGGCCGCCGCCGCCCACGATGGCGAGCCTGCGCAGGCGGCCACCGGGCGCCCAATCGTCGCGGTTGAGTTGAAGGCTTTTCATAAAATTCCACAGGGGCAGGACAACCCACGAGGTGAGTGCGACGGCGGAGAACCACGTGGCAAACTTCTGGAGGCCAAAGGGAGCAAGGTGAGGCCCCATGTAACGGGCAAGCTTGTAGATGACGAAGTACCCGTAGAGATAGGAAGCGACGGCATAGAAGTAAAAGAGAGCGAATCGGCGGCGCGGAAGGGGGAGGCGGGCCATGGAGGCATCCTCGTAATCGCGGCCAAAGATGAGGCGCTTGACCTGGTAACCGATAAAGGAGCGTGACTTGGTGGAAAGGTTGGGGACCTCGATCCAATCCGTCATGATATAGTAACCGTCGAACCGCATGAGCGGATTTGCGTTGAAGATGAGGGTCGAGATGCTGGAGATGACCATAATATTCCAGAGGATCTGCTGGAATGGGCCGGGCTGAACGACAGCCCAAAGGAAAGTGGCGAGGGAGGCGATGACGAGCTCCACATAGATGCCGGCGGCGGAGATGAGGATGCGCTTGTTGCGGTCCGGAAGGACCCAACTGTCACTTACATTGACAAAGAAGTAAGGGGTGAAAACCAGGAGCATCACGCCGACCTCATGGACCTCGCCGCCGAAATGCTTGCAGGTAAGGCCGTGGCCCAGCTCGTGGATGGACTTGATGATGATGGTGGTAACCCAAATGAGCGCGAGGTTATTGAGGGAAAAGAAACGGGACATGAGCGCGCTGGAGGCGTCGTACTTCTGGAATACGACGAAGACGGCGGCGACGACCATGGCGATGGATATCCAGAGGGATTGCTTCGTCCAGATCCACCAGATGGGTTTTGCCATGCGGGCGAAGAGCCTGTCCGGATCGAAAACGGAGAAGCGGGCGAAGAAGATGTTATTGACGAGCTTGTAAAAGGCGCCGTGCGCGCCGGCATTTTTTTTAGCTTTCCTGAAAGCATCGTAGCGGGGCTTGAGGCGCGAGCCCTGGACGGTGAGGAACTGGAGAAGGCCAAGGTCATTGGCAAAACGCATGACGCGCTCCTTGATCTCCTCCTCCGAGAAATCGAGCCTGAGGTGAGGGAAGCGCTCGACATAGGTGGAGCGGACGCTGCCGAGGGTGCGGCTGCCATCGAAGAGGGTGGCGAGGAAGTAATCCTCCGCGGTAAGACGAAAGTACTGGAGGGAGATGGGATCCTTGACGACGTAGAAAGTGCGGCCCTCGTAGAATTGCTTGATGATGATCAAGTCCACGCGAAGGGGCGGAACGACGACAGTCTCATCCAGCGCTTGCGGGGTGGGAGGGGAAACGGCGGCCGTGGCCATAGGTCAGGGCTCGGCAGTGGTGGCGGGTTTCAAGAAGTCCCCCTGGGCGCGCATCCCTGCCTTGATATCGTGATTGGGATTGTCCAGAAGGAGCTTTACGCGGAAGAGGCCACTGGCGGCGTCGATACGGGGATCGATGAAAGCGACGGACGCGGAGTAGGGTTGGGAGCCATCGTGGGAGGCGGGGAAGTGGACGGTAATCTTGTCGCCGACGGCAAGTTTCTCGATGTAGGAGGGGTCGAGGTAAAACTGGACGAAGACTTTATCGATATCGACGATGTCGAAGAGTTTCTCCGTACGATCGACGGATTCGCCGGGTTCCTTGTAGCGCTTGACGACAATTCCGGAGAGGGGTGATTTGATGGTTTTCTCGTCGAGGGCGACGATGGCCATCTGGTAGTCGAGTTTTGCGGCCTGGAGATCGGTTTCTTTTGTGATCTCGGAATCCTGGGAATCGATTTTCTCGTCGGCTAGGGCTTTCATGCCCTTGTATTCGAACTCGGCGCGCTTGATGAGATTCTGGGTGCGCTGGACATCGATCTGCTCGCGGTCATTGAGGAGATGGGCGAGGACCTGGCCTTGCTTGACCTGGTCTCCCTCGTCGACCTCGATGTCCTTGACGACGTCCTGGAGGACGGGGGAGCTTACGGAGACTTCCTTGAAAGGAAGGACGAGGCCGGGGACCTGGTCGGCATGGGCGGAGAGGGCCAGGGCCATGAGGGCGATGAAGGGGGTAAGGAATGACGAAAAGGACATACAGGACCTAGACGGGCGGGTGGGAACGATGGGACGCGATATCGTGGACGGCGCCGGGGAAGAGGGAGAGTTCAGGTTCAAGTTCAAGTTCAGGTTCAAGTACACGCTGGCGCGCTGGGGTGGCGCCGGGGTTTGGTCAGGCAGGGTTAGCCAATCATTCGGAACTGGCACCAGCGGTAGAACTTGCGGGAGAGGGTGATGAGAAGGGGCTCGCGGCCGAGCTCCAGCTGGGCCCGGCCGGTGAGGCCGGGGCGGAGATCGCCGACAATGTCCGAAGGGATGGGAGGATTGTCGACCGTAACGAGGAATACGTTATCCTTGTCGCGGGGATATGCGGTGGCGGAGATCTGGGAGCGGGAATCGATGCGGGCGTGGAGAAGGTGGGCGGATTGGGAGTAGAGGATGTAAGTCAAATCGAGGGGGCCTTTCTGTGCGAAAGCTTCCTCGACGGTGGAGATGTCGCGCTCGTTAATCTCTGCGTGCAACTGCCATGAGGTGAGGTCATCGATCTCCGCAAAGGGAGCGCCCTCCTGGAGAACCTCGCCGGCACGGAGCTCGAGATCCTTTGTCATGACGATGCCATCGATGGGGGAGCGGAGGGTGGCGCTATCGATATCCGCCTGTAGTTTCTTAATCTGCTGCTGGAGGACCTTGACCTCGAGCATGGCGACCTGGGCGCCGGCTTCATCGCCGGTGGCGCGGACGCGGTCGGCCTCCGCGGAATAGCGGAGCATTTCCTGCTGTGTGGAATCGAGATCGAGCTGGGTGCGGCGGGTATCGAGGCGGGCGAGTTCCTGGCCCTTGGTGACGTGGTCGCCCTCGTGGACGAGGATGGTCTCGATGCGGGCGCTAATCTCCGGGACGACGATGGCGCGATCGAGGGCCTGGAGGGTGCAATCGCCATCGATGTGACGGCGCGCGGGGTAAAGGAGAATGCCGAAGAGGATGAGGAGGAAGATGCCGCTCTTGAGCAGAAAGCGGTTGCGCTTTTTGCCCGTAAGAAGAAGACGGGTGCCGCGGACGCGCTGGCTGACAGGGAGGAAGGGAAGGGTCTGGTAGTCGCGAGCTGCGGCGAGGGTGCGGCTGGAGTATGTGGCGACCCACTCGGTGACGCGCCGGGCCGGGAGGACTTCCGATTTGCCGCCGGCTGAATCGAAGTAGCCCTCGAATGTGCTCTCGCAAAAGATGGCGCCGATGACCTCCTTGTCGGAGTTGACCATTGGGCAGATGATGGCCGAGACCACGTGTGAAAGCTGGAAGTAGAGAATATCGATCTCATCAGTGCGAGCGGCGCCAAGAAGGGAGACGGGTTCGCCGGACTTGATGGCCTCGGCGCGCTCGAGGAGTTCTTTTTTGTCGAGGATGCGGGTATCCTCGGCGATGTGCGCCTCCACGAAGGCGGCCATGGCCTTGACCATGGAGCTCTTGGGCTCGACGGTCTCCTGGCCGGAGATGGCAAGGACTTTCCATGATTCGCCCTCACGGAGAAGGACGGATGCGCGCTCGCAGCCTGTGAGATCGCGGCCGTAATTGGCGGTGAGGCGGGCGACCTCGAGGGAATCGAGGGAACCGGCGAGGTCGGTTGTGAAACGGAGGAGATGCTGGAGGCGCTGGGTCTCGAGGACGAGGTTGCCAAGGCGGCGTGAGTTGAGGTGCTGCTCGACGTAGGGGGTGAGGGTGTTGAGGAAAGTGACGAACTCGGCAAAATTGGCGGGGGTGACGTAGGGCTGGAGCCAGACCTGAAGGACGCCGATGGCCTGGTTATTGAGATGCAGGGGAACGTGGAGGAAAGGGTAGGGTGTCTTATTGACGGAACCGCCCTGCTGCGGGGCGATATCCGCAGCGTCGCGGTGGGTGGGGTTGAGGATGATGGCGGTCTTGGTGCGGACGACCTCGGTGAGGATCTTGAGGATTGCGGTGCGCTGGGCTTCATCCGAGCCGAAGAGGCTGGAATCGAAATTCGCCTGGGCGCAGAGCTGGAATTCGCTCTTGTTATCCTGTGCGCGCGAGCCGACGAGCCAGACGGCACCGCCGGCGGCATCGGTGGCGCTGATGACGCGCTCGAGGAACTTGCCAAAGAATTCCTCGCTGGAAACCTCAGCCTTGCTGAGGGCGGCGATCTGCTCGACGAGACGCTGGATGCGCGTGCGTGCGGCCTCTATAGTAGCTGCTTCTGTAGCCATTCTGGAAAGACACCAGGGAAACGGAGCGGCAACCTAGGGTCTGCGGCTTGCAAATGCAAGCTGGGTGGGATGAAGAGCGCTGGAAGCGGGACTAACCGGTGGTGCCGATAAAGTCACGGACACCGGAGGGCTGGCGCTCGTTCTTGGCCATGAAGGCGCCATCGAGGAGCGCGCCACCACCGGGGATGGGAGTATTGACGAGTGTTCCCGCCGCGTTGATGTAATTGAGCCCTCCTAGAATACCGGTGAAGCCGGGGAGGGAAGAGGCGGTCTTGTTGGCGCCCAGGATGCCGCTGCCGAAGCCACCGCTGCCGTAGGTCTTGTAGTTGGTGAGATTCTGGATGAAGTCCACCTGGTCCACGTTTCCGGCAACCATGGACATAATGTTGGTGGCAATGATGTTGTTGACCGAGCCGTTAATGCCATCGGTGGAGGGAAGGCCGCCCTCGACGCGCCCGGCTGCGCCGGCGACGAGGCCGACATTGCCGACCGCATCATCCATAACGCCGGAGATATCGCCGATGATATAGCTGTCCACAAACTCCTGCATGGTCTGGCCAGCGAAGAAGTTGTTGTAGGATCTGATGGCAACGCCGGCGGCACAATCGCCAATGCTGCCCTGGACGGCGATGTTGCCGACAGAGCCGCCCTCGCCGGAGTTATCGACGGCGGCATTGCCGGCCGCGACGCTGTGGTTAATGGTGGCCCCGCCGTTGCCGGCGATGAGGTCAACATTGGTGTAGATGCTGGTGGCCTGGGTAAAATTGATGATGCTGCCGCCGTTACCGCCGGGGCCATTCACGCCGCCGACGGCGTTGGCGATATTCCTGGCGGTTTCAGTGGCATTGGCTCCCTTGGCCGGAAGAGCACCAGTGGACTCGCCCCCATCGCCGGCGATGATCACAACCTTACCGGTGGAGTTGGCGGCGGAGGCGGCGGCATCCGCCTGGACGTTGATGACGTTGCCGCCATTGCCACCAGCGGAAAGGCCTGCGCCACCGGCGCCGGCGGCGTCAACATTCTGGGTACCC
>Ga0302275_10007528_pt1 | contig 10132 bp, 5 predicted proteins | sample III_Bog_N2_2_FD_200229 | JGI IMG/M metagenome (GOLD analysis project Ga0302275, IMG submission 200229) | Peat permafrost microbial communities from Stordalen Mire near Abisko, Sweden - III_Bog_N2_2 | ecosystem: Environmental > Terrestrial > Soil > Wetlands > Peat | place: Sweden: Abisko... | reverse complement strand
CGCATCTCGTCCTCCGCCGATCCATCGCCGAACTTGCAAAACTCCAAAAGGCCAGATTTCTGTGCGAGCAAAGCCAGGACAAACCACAACCTGCTCCCGGACCGGCGCCTGCTTCTACCAGCACGCCCGCCGGCTTCGACGCCCTGATGGCTCTCGCCGACAAACAACTGGCGCAACGTTACCGCGAGTCCGGCCTGAGTTCGTTTTGTAATCCCGCGCCAACCGCTCCGCCGTCTGCCAGTTCGTTTTGTAAAACGACCGTGGGGCAGGTTTCCGACCTGCCCTCTTCGAACCCCGTCGCAGGTTCGTTTTGTAAAACAGCGCCGGTAGCGACCCCGTCACCCAAACACACCCCGCGAAATGCCCAGTGCCCCTGCAATTCAGGTCAGAAATACAAGCGCTGCTGCGGAAAAGACGCACCGCCCGTCCTGAATCGGGCTGCCTAACAGCTCGGACAGGCGGTTTCGCCCGTCGATTTTCGAACCCACGGCAACACCACCGCCCGAAGTGTACCTTCCGCCGCTAGCCCTGCAGATCCCGGGGGATTCGAACAGGACCTTCAATACACGATCTCGTCGATCGACTGGCTTGGGATTGCCCGGCGAATAAAGCAAGATCGACCCCCATTTCTCTTGATCAATCCAGACTATTTCCCAAATATCTGCATGAGATAATTCACCCATATTGGTAATTCCCGAACGCTGGTCTCCGAAATTACTTCTGAGCCTGCGCGACTACGGCACTGAAAAGCTCATTCACGACCTGATTGCCGGACTTACCATGTGCCTTGTGGCGCTCCCGCTCGCCATGGCCTTCGGCATCTCATCCGGAGTAACACCTCAGTCCGGCCTTTACACCGCGGTCGTTGCGGGTTTCCTCTCCGCGCTGGGCGGATCGCGGGTGCGGATCGGCGGCCCAACCGGCGCATTTGTTGTCATCGTGGCCGGAATCATCGCGAAATTCGGCGTCTTCACATACAAAACCGGAGCGCGGCTATTGCCTGAATGTACGCAGACCACGATACTCTCTTCTTGTGAATCGGGTGCAGCGGAAACTGTTTGATCTCTTCGGCGCCCGGTAAATCGGGACTTCGCCTGAAGAATCTGGCGAACTCCTGCGTGCGTTTGCGCAGTGGGGTCATGGGGTCTCCTTTTCAAACCCACATCAACCCGCTGTCGCGAGGCCCGATGGCGCTGCCGAACGCATAAAGCCGCCGCGCAGCGGCTTAGTCCAATCCGTGATATCGGAACATTGGCGACCTGAAGTTCCGGTCCGGCGACGGAGGCTCCACAGTCGCCCTCGTCTTGGCATCATTTTCGGTGCCATCACTTGCCGCCCGAAGACCTGTCAACCGGAAGCAGCCAACTGCGGTCGGATAGGATGCAATGGACGCTGCGTCCTGTGCCTTGCAGACGCGCGAGACCGGCCCGCTCCGCGCCGAAAGGATGGTACGATCGGTTTTCCACAAATGCGGGAGCAACGGTGACGCTTAATATCCGGCTTGGCCTGATGATGCTGCTGAATTACATCATCTGGGGTTCGTGGTATGTCACCATCAGCACCTACCTCACAACCACCCTCAAATTCACCGGCACGCAGACGGGAGCGGTGTTCGGCACGACGGCGGTGGCGGCGCTGGTGTCGCCGTTCTTCGTGGGTCTGATTGCGGACCGTTTGTTCGCAACTGAGAAGGTGTTGGCAGCGCTCTACGCGATCGGCGCAGTTCTGGTGTTTGCGGTAACACGCGTCGGCAGTTTTCCGGCGGTCTACGCGTTGATGCTGCTCTATTGCCTCAGCTATTTTCCCACCATTGCGCTGACGAATTCGCTGGCCATGCAGCAGGTCAGGAACGTGGGGCAGGATTTTCCTCCCATCCGCATGATGGGGACGCTGGGGTGGATACTGATCGGCCTGGCGATCGGCTACATGAAGGTGGAAGCGACGTCGACGCCGTTTCTGATGGCAGCCGGCGCGTCGGCCTTAATGAGTCTGTTCAGCCTCACGCTGCTGCCGCACACGCCTCCGCGCGCTAAGGGCGAGGCGGTCAGCGTACGCGACATTCTCGGGCTCGATGCCTTATCGATGATGAAGCGGCCATCGTTCGCGGTGTTCATTGTTGCGTCGGTCCTTGCCTGTATCCCGCTGACGTTTTACTTCTCGTTCACCAACGATTTCCTGAACGATGTGGGCGTGCAGAACGCGGCGGGGAAAATGACGCTGGGGCAGGTCTCGGAAGTGGCGATGATGCTGCTGATGCCGCTGATTTTCCGCTGGGCGACCGTTAAGTACATCCTGATTGCGGGACTGCTTTCGTGGACCGTGCGCTACGGTCTGCTGGCGCATGGCAATGCCGGGTCGGGCATGTGGATGTTCTATCTGGCGATTCTGCTGCACGGCGTCTGCTACGACTTCTTCTTCATGACGGGCCAGATGTATACCGATCAGGAAGCTCCGCCGCATCTGCGCGGCACGGCACAGGGCTTCATCACGTTCGTGACGTATGGCGTGGGGATGCTGGTCGGGTCGCTGTTGTCGGGCGTTACGGTGGATTACTTCAAGGGCAACTGGCCGAAGTTCTGGCTGAGTTCGGCGGGGATGTCGTTTGCGATTCTTCTGCTGATTCTGGTGTTTTTCCGGAGCTCGGAGAAGATCGGACGGAAGAGCGCCGCGTAGAATCTGGTGAGCCCGTGCTGCACGGGCTCACCGGAGTTGAAGCGGGAGATCGGAGTTCGGACCTACGGTTTCTTCGGTTCTTCTTCGCCTTGTGGTTTTGCCTGGGCGGCCTTCTGCTGAGCCTGCGCTTTTTGAGGGATGCGCTGAGGCCGTTCCACAGGTTTCGCGCTGGCGATTTCCGTGTAGGCTTTCACGATCCGTTCCTTCTGCGCAGGGTCATAGATGAGGTAGCGATGTTTGCCATTCGAAGAAGGCGTGAATTTCGTGCGGCCATCCTCCAGAACCGCGATGGTTCCGGGGTCGGACACTTTGAAATAGCCTTCCTGCGGACGGACGGCATAGAGCGACGAATTCATCGCCCACACAGGCGCGTCGTAGGGCATGGTTCCGCCCGCCAGATAGGCATCGACGACCGGGTGCGCGGGAGACCACGCGTAGTCCTTCTCAATGCTGGTCGCGGGATACGAAATGACGCCGTCCATTTCCGCACCGCAGGCCACAATAGGCGTGGGCCATTCGGCGAAGAGCTTGCGGGCGCTCTCGATATCCGCCTTGATGTTGGCGTCGGGCGCACCTTCGGGGAAACGTCCGCCGGTGAACACCAGCAGCTTCACCTTGCGCTGAATCCAGTCTTTTGCGCCACCTGTGTCGAGCACGCTCACCAGGTTCGACGCCGGTCCGCTCACAATGATGATGGTGTTGCCGTCCCACTGCGCGGTGAGCGCATTGCGGATTACGGCGGCCACTTCAGCGGTGTCGATATCGCTTTTGATATCGCTCGGATAAGCCGGCTTGCCGTCGAGCAGGGTCTTGCTCAGCGGCTTTGCGAAGAAAGCCTCGTCGTCTTTGAGAGAGCTGGAATCGGCCAGACCTACAGGCAGCGTGCGGCCACCGAAGCCGATGGCGCCGCTGACCGCGCCCGCATAGAAACGCCCGACGATATCGGAATAAATCGCCGCTTTCAGGTTGGCGCGGCTCACGCTTACGCTGACGAAACGCTCTTCCTTCTTGCCATCGAGGCCGTAGAGCAACGCCAGCGCCAGGGCATCGTCGACCCGGCTGAAAGCCGAGTCGAAGACGATGCCGATCGCGGGCTTTTCGGTTTGTCTTGGTTGCAGCACAGCTACGCCGTCAACCCCTGCAGATGACCGGTGGCGTCGCCGAAGTGCTCCTTATGAACGCCCATGCCTTCCATCATCGTGAGATAGAGGTTGCAGATGGGCGTTTCGCGGCGATAGACGAGACGGCGTCCCGACTTCAGGAATCCGCCGCCGCTGCCGAGAACCATGGTGGGCAGATCCTCATGCGTGTGGCGGTTGCCGTCGGCGATGCCGGAGCCGTAAACGATCATCGAGTTATCAAGCAGCGTGCGGTCGCCTTCCTGGTGCGCCTTCATCTTTTCCATCCAGGCTGCGAAAGTCCGCATGTGATAGCAGTTAATCTGCGCGACTTTCTCGATCATTTCCGGATTATTGCGGTGATGCGTCAGGTTGTGGTGGCCTTCGGGCACGCCGATTTCGCGATAGGGGCGGTTGCTGCCTTCGCGTCCCACAAGGAACGTCACGGTGCGCGTCAGATCGGCCTGGAAGGCGATCGTGATCATGTCGGACTGAAGCTTGAAGTGCTCGGCGAAGTCGCCGGGAGTGCCGCCGGGCTTCTCCATGCCGGGGTCGATCTGACGGTTGTCCTTCTCGTTCTGCTGGATGCGGATTTCGACTTCACGCACGGACGTCATGTACTGATCGAGCTTGCTGCGGTCGGAGGGACCGAGACGGGTTTCGAGCTTCTTCGAATCTTCCGTGACGTAGTCGAGGATGCTGCGGCGATAGAGATTGCGGCGTTCGCGCGCCTGCGGGCTGAGGTCGCCATCGTCGCCGAAGAGGCGTTCGAAGAGAGCACGGGGATCGAGCGTGGGAGGCAGCGGCTGGGATTCACTCTTCCAGGCGAGGTTGTTGGTGTAGGAGCAGGAGTAACCGGAATCGCAGTTACCGGCCTGCTGCGCGTCTTCCATGCCGACTTCGAGCGAGGCGAAGCGCGTCTTGCCGCCGATCTCATTGGCGACGATCTGGTCGGCCGTGATACCGGCTTTGATGGCGGCTACGGAATGTCCGTTGCGGTCGCCGTAGGAGGAGTCTTCCGCGATCTTTTTGGGCTGCACGCCGGAGAGATAACCACCTGTGGCGCGCGCATGGTCGCCGCCGCCATCGAGCAGGGCGCGGCCGCCGTTGTGGGTTAGATTGCCCAGCAGGAGCATGTCCTTTTTGAACGGCTCCATCGGCTTCAGGATGCGGGGGAGCTCAGCCAGATTGCCCGTGTAGGACGGGTTCCAGTGGTCCATGATGGCTCCGATCGGCACATACACGAAGGCCATGCGCACCGGGGTCTCTACGGTCTTGCCGTAAGAGAGCGCGGGCACCATGGCGTCGAGGAACGGCAGCCCGATGGCTGTTCCCACTCCGCGAAGAAACGTGCGCCTTGCGAGCGCCTTATTAGTAATCGTCATTTGCTTGCGACCTCCTTTGGCCGTGTCTGATCGGATTTTGAAATGATTTCCCCGTGCTGCATCTGGAACGGCATGCTGCGAACAACTTCGCGGATCAATGCCTGGAAGCGGTAATCGGATTGAATCACCTTGTGGTCGATTTCCGATACCGTAACGCGGTCTTGTGGCCCGAGGCCGCGGCCGAGGGCATAAGTCAACATCTTCTGAGTGAGACAGTGTTCGAACTCCGGCAGGTTGGCCAGGAGCAGGCGGCGGAACTCCGCGGGAGTCGCGAACGATTTGCCATTGGGAAGCGTACCGGTGGCGTCGACGGGGAATTTCCCGTCGGCAGTCCGCCATGCGCCGATGGCATCGTAATTTTCCAGGCCGAAGCCGAGGACGTCCATCTTCGAATGGCAGGAGGCGCAGATAGGGCTCGCGCGGTGCGCTTCCATCTGCTGCCGGAGCGAAGCCGAAGTACCGACCGCCGCTTCGTCGAGTGCCGGAACGTCCGGCGGGGGCGGCGGCGGCGGAGTACCCAGAATATTTTCGAGAACGTACTTGCCGCGCAGAACCACCGAAGTGCGGGTCGGGTAGCTCGAAACAGTGAGGACTGTGCCCTGGCTCAGAATGCCGCCGCGCTGGTCGCCCGTGAGTTCGACTTTTCGGAAGTCGCTGCCCTTCACGTCGGGAATGCCGTAATGCTGGGCGAGTAGTTCGTTGGCAAAGGTGTAGCGGGCGTCGATGAAATCGCCGATGGGCCGGTTTTCACGCAGCACGTATTCGAAGAAAAGGCGGGTTTCGGTCTTGAAGGCGTCGCGCAGATCCGGGGAGTATTTGGGGAATTTCACCGGGTCCGGATGCACTACATCAAGGTTGCGCATTTCGAGCCACTGGCCGGCGAAGTTCTCCGCAAGTGCGCTGGACTTTGTGTCCGCCAGCATGCGCGTTACCTCGGCGTCGAGTGTGTCCGGCGCGTGAAGCTTTCCGCTCTCAGCCAGCGTGAGCAACCGGTCGTCCGGCATCGAACTCCACAGGAAGTAGCTGAGGCGCGAGGCAAGGTCGAAATCGGTAATTCGGTGGATCGATCCGTTGGTGGGTTCGCGCTCCATGCGGAACAGAAACTCGGGCGAAACCAGCGCGGCCTGCAGGGCCAGTTGAATTCCCTGATCGGCGTTCTGACCATGCTGGCGGGCCATTTGATAGAAGTGCGTAAGGCCGGCGACTTCGGTCTTCGTGGGAGAGCGGCGGAAGGCGCGCCGCGCCAGCTGAGTCAGGATGCGGTCGACGCAGGCGGAGCCGGAATTCGGATCGCAGATCAGGACCCGTTTGCGGCTGGCGCGTTCCACCTTGGCCGCGTAGGGCCCGTCAATCGAGATGCTGTCGGGAACCCAGGGCTTTATCGCTTTCGGGTCCGGAGGAGCGCCGCCACCGCCGCCCGGAGGCGGTACCGGAGCGTTGTCGCCAATCAGGCCCGCGCGGAAGACATGGTCGCCGGCTTCCACGTAAATCCGAACCTCTTCGGTGTGCTCGCCACCGGCTGGTGCAGCGGCGGGCAGCGTGAAGGGTTTCGACGCCAGCAGATTGCCGTCAACCCAGAGGCCCATGGTGGGCGCAGCGTCGGTCTTTGCCGGATTGCCGGTGAACACGACGCGAATAATATATTCCGCGCCCAGATCCAGCCGGTGGGTCGTTTCCGAAGTGCTGAGCTTTACGCGGCGGATGGCGCGGTCGCTGCGGCGGCCTTCCCAGGTGAGCGGCTTCGGCATCGGGTCCGCGCCGATGGCGGCAGATGCGATCTTCTCGGCAGCCGAAAGGTACTTTTCGATCAGTATCGGGGAAACGGTGAGCGCTTCGCCGATATTGTCAAAACCGTAGCTGGAATCGTCCGTGGGGAAATCTTTATCCGCGCGAAACGTGACGCCCAGAAGGTCGCGAATCGTATTGGTGTATTCGTTGCGGTTCAGGCGGCGCGCCACGACTCTGCCGGGATCGGGTTTAATGGCACGGTCGGCCTTCTCAAATTCGCCCTGCACGTAGCCAATAAGGTTGTCGATATCCGCCTGCGGAGGGCGCGGAATTCCCTTGGGCGGCATTTCTCCACCGCGCAGTTTAGTGAGGATATCCTCCCACTGATCGCGGTTTGTAAGAGAATCGGGAGCCTGAAAAGGCTTCAGATTCAGGCCGCCGGAGGCCAGGCGGTCGTTATGGCAACCTGCGCAGGTATTCGCAAGGATAGGCTTGACGGCGGTGTCGAAGGTCGCCTGAGCCGCGAAGACAGTGGCAACGGTCGATGCCGCGAAAGCGAGCCGGACGAGGGATCGGAGAAGATACACTATGGCTTCCAGTATCCTTAATTTAACTCTTGTGAGCAACCTGGCCAACAGTACAGGTGTTTGGCAATAACGAGTGCTCGTGGGCATTTTAAAACTGAATCCTCGCGACCAGTTGCCCGGTGCGCTCGCCGCCTACGCTGGTGGGATTGATCCAGCCGAATCCTCCGCTCAGTTGGCCTGCCGAGTTGTAGGTGGTGGTGGCCAGCGGATTACTGGCGGAAGGATTCGGATAAAGCAGCCGGTTGAATATGTTGAAGAACTCGGCCCGGACTTCAATACTGACGCGCTCGCGGAAGCGGAAACTGCGCGCGAGGCTTAACTGCTCGCTGGGTGTGCGGGCATACCTGAAATCGTTGTAAAACGGAGCGGAAACGCCCCATTGTCCGTTCGGCACGTCCTGCCACGCCTTCGGGTTGAGAACCAACTGGCTGTTGGGATCGATACATCCGCAGTTCAGGTTTTCCAGATACAGAGGCTGTCCGTTCACACGGTTCATGCGAGTCGACTGGAACACCAGGGAACTGAGATTACCCTGCGAAGAGGGGACGGGGATCGGAAGCCCGCTGGCGTAACGAAGCAGGCCGGAAAGTCTCCAGCTGCCAAGGATGTTGAGCGCCAGTTTGTTCTGCGTGAGGCGCGGGAGTTCGTGCGCCATCTCATATTCCCAGGACATAACGAACAGGAAGGGCTGGGAACTGCTGACGAGCGATTTCTGGTTGGGCTGATTGAATACGTCGTTAACAGCCTGGCCGGTGGCGAGTTCCTTGGAAAACGTGAACGCCGCGCTGGCGGTGAGTCCATAGCCGTAGCGTTTGGTGGCTTTGGACTGCAGCGAATCGTACCAGTTCTTGCCGAGCGGAGCCCACATGGGATTGAGGGCGCTGCTGAACTGCGGATAAGGCCGAATGCTCTGCGCGACAGTCTGGTTGACCGGGAAGGTCGCGTAGGGAAGCGTGAATCCGGCTGCCTTTGCCGCCGGAGATCCGATAAGCGACGTCAGCAGCGAATCGCTCGTGGCGTTGCCGAGGGTGAGACCGTGTGCCGCGAGGTCCGCGCTGGAGATTGCGTTGAGGCTTTCGAGACCGGTGGCGCCGGTTTCCCAGACGCCGCGATTCCCCACATAAGCGGCTTCGACGACGAAGTCACGGGTGATCTCGCGCTGAAGGTTTACGGAGTAGGTGTGAATGCGGCCGGGGCGGTTGGCATTCGGGTCCATGTAGTAGTTGGGGGAATCGACCTGGCCGGGATCGGGACGAACGCCGGGATCGAGCGTGACCTTATATAAGCTGGCGGGATTGTATTGAAGGCCGCCGCTGAGAGTTGCGCCGGGCAGCCCGTAGGTTCCGGACGTGAACGAGAGCTGGTTGACGCCCACGCCGAGGATGGCGGCGTTGGTGAAGTAGCTGAATGTCGCGAGGTTGGCGTAGACGACGCCCCATCCGCCGCGGATTACGGTTTTGGGGTCGATCTGGTAGGCGAACCCGAAGCGCGGTCCGATGGCGTACGGGTAGTTTTTGGCGAACTGGCAGTTGCAACGGCCGGGGCCGTAACCTTCATAGACCTCGCCGCCGAGCAGACCGCCCGCGGAGGGGTTGGGGATGGTCGGACCGAACATGCTGTTGCGCTGGTGGAGTTCGTGGCCTTCGTTCTCCTCATCCCAGCGGATACCGTAGTCGAGCGTGAGCCGGTGGTTCACTTTCCAGCTGTCCTGGATGTAGAGGCCCCAGCGGTTGCCGCGCCACTGGGGGTCCTGCGGGGCGTTGACGGTTGCATTGTCGATTGCGCCGAGCAGGAAGCTGGCGTAGGGGATGCCGACGCTGCCGCCGCCAAGGCTTTGGCCGTTGGTGGACGGGTCGCCGCTCTCGATGGCGCTGAAGTTCAGCACGCCCTGGGCCTGCCGGGTGTTGCGGTCGGTCCAGCTTTCCTGGCGAAGGTCGCCACCGATTTTATACGTGTGGTTGCCGCGAATGTAGGTGAGGCTGGCTGGGTACGTGGGCTTCGTGTAGTAGTACAGGTTGGCGTTCGACGGGCCGATCGACGTGCTCAGGCCGCCTGCCGTGGACGAGAACAGGCTGTTGAGGCGGGGAAAGCCGCCGCCGGTGGCTGCGGTGGAACTGCCGACGAAGCCGATCCCCGCGACCGCGTTGTAATCCAGCACGCTCGTGGGGGAACTGTCGGGATTGTACCGGCGGAATAAACCGATGCCCAGATGCAGCAGCATGGTGGGGCGGATGGAATAGTCGTAGGTGAGGCGCGCGGTCCAGACGTTGCCGTGAGCAGGGCGGATGGCGGTAATGGGGACTGGCAGGCCGTCGACGTTATTGGGGCCGTAATTGTAGGACTTGCTGATGTAGAGCGAGATCTTCATGTCCGGGCTGAAGTTGTGGTCCATCTTGCCGGCGGGGTTGGCGTTGTAAGTGCGGTAGACGGGGTCCTGCAGCCAGTTATTAATGTTGCCGGGGAGTGTGGGCAGCGGCAGGTAGTTCTGAATTTTGAGTGCGACCGGATCGATGCGGCTGTAAGGAATGACGTTTCCGACGAAGGGCGTGGTGACGGCGACGCCGTTTACGGTCTGGTAGGTGGCCGGGTCATAGATGGTGTTTTCGTAATAGGAATTGCCAAGAGCGTCCGTGCCGTTCAG
>Ga0302275_10007519_pt1 | contig 10141 bp, 5 predicted proteins | sample III_Bog_N2_2_FD_200229 | JGI IMG/M metagenome (GOLD analysis project Ga0302275, IMG submission 200229) | Peat permafrost microbial communities from Stordalen Mire near Abisko, Sweden - III_Bog_N2_2 | ecosystem: Environmental > Terrestrial > Soil > Wetlands > Peat | place: Sweden: Abisko... | reverse complement strand
GCTTCCCGCCGCTAACAATAACAGGCAGTTAACTGAAACGACCTGAACAGTTACGAAGCTGCCATCCTTCTCCTGATAACTGTAACCACTCTGAATCAGCATTTCCGATCCAATGGCGCTATAACCGGTGCCGGCATTGTTATCGGTGTCAAAAAACATGTTCACGTAATAGGGGAATTGGCCCGCGCTGGAATTGATATCCGTCCAGAGGGAGACGTAGAAATAGTAGTAATTGGTGTCATCATACATATAGATGGCGGCAAAATCGGCGGCGTCGGTGTTCCCGCTGGGGGCGGTGGAGCTATACACGGGAGCCAGCCCGGTCCAGTCGTTGAAGGAACCGTCGATGGTAATGTCCCGGGCAAATTGACCGCTGACATGGGCGGCGTTGCCATACAAGTCCTTCACCCCGTTCACCGACAGGGTATAAACCGTCCCGAAATTCAAGGCAACCCCGGTGGTCAAGACCACCTGGGCGGCATTGGCGGGATTGGGCGCGGCGGACAGCACCGACCCCCCCCCGCTGACGGCATAATCGGCGGCCGTGCCCGCGGTGGTGGCATCCACCGGTTTGGAAAAGGTGATGGTGATCTGGTTCGCCGTGGCGGCCAGATTGCTGAGATTCGGCGGGACGGTATCCAGCAGCACCGCCAGGCTCACCGGGGTGCTGTTGGTGGCGGAGGCTGGATTGCTTACGGTGACCTGGTAAACTCCGGAATTGGCCGGCACACTGGCGGGAATCGTGTACGTTGCGCTGGTGGCCCCCGCGATGGCATTCCCGCCAAAGTACCATTGATATTGAATGGGCGGCGTGGCGGAAACCGTGACACTCAATGTGGCGGGCTGGCCTTCCACGGCCACGGTGGCCGCTGGTTGCGCCGTAATAATGACCGGCGTGTTGCTCACCGCCAGCGTCGCGGGAAACGTGGTGACGCGGGAAAACAGGTTGCTAACTTGCAACGTATAGGTTCCGACATTGGTGCTCGCGGCCTGCGGGAGGGTGTAGCCCGGGCCATTGGCCCCGGCGATGGCGTTGGTGCCGTTATAAAACCATTGATAGGACAAAATCCCGCTGCCGATGACATCCGAGGTGAAGGTCACCGACTGGCCGGCAAGCACCGACTGGCTGGCGGGCAGATTGGTGCTGACAATGTAGACCGGATACTGGGTGGCGGCGGTCAGGGACAGGCCAAACACCAGGTCCGACCCGGCGCCGGAAACCTGATGGGTTTCCACCGCCAGAATGTTGTTCCCGACCAGCAGGTCACTGCCCGGAATGCCAAAGACGCCCGGCTTGCCGACCGGAGTGTTCGTGCCGGTGGCCGGGGTGGCATAATCGACCGGGCCGGCCGGCATGCGGATGCGGCGGATTTCGGCGCCATTCAGGTAATATACCGCGCCTTCACTGAGATAATTGGTCACCACAAAGGCGACGCCGGCCGTGTCATTGGTCCATTGAAAATCGGTGGTGAAATAATAGGTGTTGGCACCGCTGGCCAGGGGGGTTTGAATGGCCGGGTAGGCATCTGGGTCAGAGGTGTAGCCAAACAAGCCATTGCCCGTGGTCCAGCCGGGATCGGAGTAATCATAGTCCAACGCCAGCCAGTTGGTTCCCAAATCGGTGCCAGATGGGTTCACATCCCAGGAGGAATTCGCCAGATCGACCAGCGTTTGGTTGGTCGTGACCGAACCCGGATTCACCGCAAAAGTGTACACTAGGCCGCCGGATGGCGGGGCAAAGATGGCGTTTTGATAGCTGGTATTGTCGCCTTCGAGCAGGAGGGCAATCGTGCTATTGGCAAATACCGGGGCGCCGTCCGAGGCAAAGGTGGCTCCCAGGGAAATGGCCACTTCGAAGTCAGTGCTGTCCGCCGATCCGGCAATGTTCCAGCCCAGATTGTTGACGCCGCCCTCGTTGAAGCCGCCATTGGTTTCCTGATAGCCGCCGCCCCATTGGATCAACATTTCCGAGCCGATGCCCGCCGTCGGGTAACCGGTGCCGGAATTGTTATCCGTATCAATGAATATATTGTCATACGAATTGGCGAACGCATTGGGGCGGGGGGAATAGAGGGTGAAGCGGATGTATAGATTGGTTTGGTCGTTGGCGACGTAAACGTTCTCATACTGGATGGCGTTCGCCGCCCCCTCCGGCGCGGTGTAGGCCACCGGCACGCCATTCCAGTCATCAAAGGAACCGTCGATGGCGATGTGTTTGAAGGTGCTGGGCACGCTTACCTGGGCGGCCGCCGTGAGGGCGGAGGCGCACAGCAGCCCGGATAAAAATATTTTTTCCAAAGTGTTCATAGAGTATTGACCGTGGTGTTAATTCAGTTGCTTGCTCTTACCTTGATGCCAGTCTGCCGGCTTGCGGGCGGACTGTCATGTCGGCTAAAGGGTAGACAAGCGCCCCGGGCCGCCGGAGCGGGGTTGGAGGTATTTGGAAACCGCCTGGGAACGGGAATGCACCTGAAGTTTCTCGTAGATGCGCCGGATGTAGGTGCGCACGGTGCCATAACCCAGGCTGGTCTGGTCGGCGATTTCCTTGACCAGAAAGCCCTTGGCCAGCAGGTCCAGCACCTCCAGCTCGCGGGTGGACAGGGTTTCCAATCCGCTGGAGGCGGGAATGGTTTGAAAAAACTGCACTACTTTCCGGGCAATCTGGCTGCTCATCGGGGCTCCGCCGGCATGGGCGTCCTCCACGGCCGGGAGCAAATCCCCGGGGAGGCGCTTCTTGATCAGATAGCCAATCGCGCCGGCGCTCAGTGCGTCAAAGATATGCTCGGGATTCTCATATACGGTCAGCATCACCACGCGGATATTAGGCAGCAGGGTCTTGAGCTTGCGCACACATTCCACACCCTTGATGCCGGGCAGATCCAGGTCCATCAGGACGACATCCGGCGGCTGGGCCGGTATTTCGGCCAGGGCGGCCTCGCCGGTGGGATAGGAAGCGATGCAACGAAATCCGGGGGAGCTGTTCAAGAGGCGCACCAGCCCCTCCCGCACGCCCGCCGCGTCTTCCACAATGGAAACAGTAATGGTCATAAAACTGGTTATTCGATGGGGACGCTCATCCGGATTTCGGCCCCTGCGCCGGGCTGGCTGAACACTGCAAATCGCCCGCCCATGCTCTGAATCCGCTGGCGCATATTGAACATCCCCTCGCCGGCCACATGCCCGCCAGCGCCGTTTAAGGAGTGGCCGTCGGTCGGGTCCGGGTTAAAGCCCCGGCCATTGTCCCTGATCCAAATAACCAGCAGACTTGCCTGGAAGTCCATGCGAATATTGACTTCGGAGGCCGCCGCGTGTTTGACCACATTATTGAGCGCCTCCTTGACCGCCAGGAAGAGTCCGTGACGGACGTCCGTGCGCAGGGCGATCTCGGGAATCCGGGCCGGCAACTCCAGCCGGCAATGAATTTGGGCCATGCGCAGATAGTCCTCCGCGTAGGTGCAGGTGTAACTCACAAAATTATCCAGCGTGTCGCGCCGGGGATTAACCGCCCAGACAATTTCATCCAGCAGTTGCGTCAACGCCTTGGATTTCTCCGCGATTTTGCGGATGTCCGCCTGGGCCTCCGGCGGCGGGATGCCCGGGGCTTGCGCCAGCTCGCTGAGAATCGAGATTTCCGTAAGACTGGCGCCCAGGTCATCGTGGATGTCCCGCGCAATGCGCGCCCGTTCCCGTTCCACCATCTGTTCGCGTTCCAGGCGTTCCAGTTTGCGCTGTAAATGGCGGGTGACCACCAGCCGCACGGTGGTGACCAGCACCGTTAACAAAACCAGCGACGCTACCACCACAAACCAGCCCGTCTGCCAGAAAAAGGGCAGCATGGTAACCGCCAGGCTGTCCCCGGTTTCGTTCCAAATGCCGTCGTTGTTGCTGGCCAGCACATGAAATCGGTAATCGCCCGGCGGCAGCCGGCTGTAAATGGCGGTGCGCCGTGACCCGGCGGCGGTCCAGTCTGTTTCCAAACCCTCCATCCGGTATTTGAACCGCACTTTTTCCGGTGCCGTCAGGCTGGTGGCGGTAAAATGAAATTCCAGGTGTTGTTTCCCGGGTTGAATGGTTAGCGACGCTACTGCTTCACCATCCATTGTGAAAATGGGATTATAGACGACCCCGTCCACCACCACCTCCTCGATGACCACCGTCGGGGGTACGAGATTGGTGGTGATCGCTTCCGGGTTGACCACGGCCAAACCCTTGCTTGTGGGAAACCACAGGCGGCCGTCCCGCGACTTTAAACCCGCCGGCTGGAAACCGCCCTGACACTCGATGCTGGGTAAACCATCGGATTTTTGGTAACTGACACATTGAATGGCATGCCCACTGTCCGCCGGCCCCGTTTCCAGGGAGGCTTTTTTAAGGCGGAACACCCCACCATAAGAACCCAGCCACAAGTTGCCTCGTTTATCTTCAAGAATCTCGCAAATAACGTCGTTTATTAATCCGTCTTGTGTCGTCCACGTCGTGAGTTTGCCCTGACGCCAACGACTCAAGCCGCCGCCGCAGGTGCCAATCCAGAGCGTGCCTTCCGGATCGCCATACAGCGACCAGATGGATTCGTTTTTCAGACCATCCGGCTTGCCCAAATGGGTCCACTGCCCGTTTTGCAAGTGGTACAATCCGGCATTTTCCGTACCCACCCAGAGGCTTCCCGGCCGGTCCTCAGTGAGGGCGCGGATGTCCAGACTGGCGGAAGTGCCAGGGATCGTCAAAGCTAGGAGCGACCCACTGCTAATCCGGGTCAACACGCCAAAAGCCTGCTGGCCCAGCCACAAATCGCCCGCATGATCCTCATACATCGCCAGCACCACCCCGCCAATCTTGTCCCCGTCCGAAACACTGGCAAAATGCTGGTGATCCAGTTTAAATAAACCGCCCCAGGTGCCCGCCCAAACCACCCCTTGCCGATCCTGCCACACAGACCAGACATGCCCGTTCATCAATCCCTGATCGGGAGCGTAATGTTCCACCCGGTCCGCGCTCAGATGGTCCAGCCCGCTCCCGTTCATGCCAATCCAGAAACTGCCATCCGTCGCTTCACACATGGATTTCACCTGGTCGGAAGACAAGCCCTGGCGCACGCCAAGAGCTTCAAAAATCGCCGGCTTTAAGCGGCACAAACCGCCCCCTTCCGTGCCCACCCAAATATTTCCCTCCCGGTCTTCCGTCACGCAGCGCACAAAATCCGTCGGCAAACCTTCTTTGGTGGTCAGATGGAGTACCGTGCCGTCAGGATCATAGCGAAACAAACCACCGCCCATGGTGGCCACCCAGACGTGATCATGACTGTCCTCATACAGGCCATAGATCGGTTGATTCGTCCAGCCATAGATTCCCCGGTCCGCCACCCAGTGGCCGGCATTGAACCGGCGCAACCGTCCGTTCCCCGCCACCCAACATCCGCCCGCGTGACTGGGTGCCAGGAAATCCACTTGGAATTTATCCTCGTTGGTCTGGTTCCACACGGTCTGAAAATTTCCCTGCCGCCAGACCGCCAGTTCCTTTTCCGTGCCTACGTACAACCCGGTGGCATCACCGGCCAACGCCGCCGGGCGGAGGCTGTCCAGTTTCCAGTTGGCCGAGGGCACGGTGAATCCGCCCCGGCCCAGGCGTAACAACTGCCATTCGCAGGAAATCACCCACAGCCCCCCGTCCGCATCATCACTAAACACCCGGGCGTAATTGAAGGTCGTTCCGCGACCGGGCATGGCGTAGGCGGCAAACTGGCCATGGCGATAGCGGAACAGATTGCCTTGTTCGGCGCCAATCCACAAGGCGCCCTGGTGGTCCACAAATAATTGGACGATCCGGTTGTTTTTTATGGCTGGCGTGTTGTTCTCATTGAAAACTTTAAATGCAAGACCATCAAACCGGACCAAACCATTTTGGGTGCCCAGCCAGAGATATCCGTCCGGAGTCTGAACAAGGCTATTGACCGTCCCCTGGGGCAGGCCGTCGTCCGACTGCCAAACATCAATTTGATAAGCCGGGGAAGTCTGTGCCAGCCGCGCGGGCAGCAGCCATAAAACCAGAACAAAACCCCAGAATAGTGGCAATTTAATAAGTGTGCGCTTGGTTGAAATCGTGAATGGCAGCCCATCAATTGGTTGCCCTCACTGCGTGCTTTAACACAACCCAACCGGCGCAGCAATGGTAATCCATTGGCGAAAATCAGTAGAACTCACGAAACCATTACAATCATTGGTGCCGGTGGTGGGACTCGAACCCACACGACTTTTTATGGTCCCAGGATTTTAAGTCCTGTGCGTCTGCCATTTCGCCACACCGGCATTAGATAATCAACGGCTTACGTCGATTCCGGGAGGAGGTTTCGGCTTAGTATCCCCCTGAGTATCCCGGGTGGCTAAAAGCTACAGCACTGACCATCAATTTACCATTAAAATGAAGGCTGCACGTTTGAACATTGGCTTATAATCTTCCAATTCCCCTGCAACCGCCGGTGATCAAAATTCGAAAACAACTCGTTTGGCTTATGGATACTGGCCGTCCGATACAAAAAGTGGCTGGCAAATTCCGGGGATCTTCACGCTTCCATGCGCGAGATGCCGAGTTTTTGCATCTTGGAAATCAGGGTAGTGCGTTGCAGGCCAAGCCGGGCGGCGGCGCCTTTGGGTCCGCCAACGACCCAGTTGGTTTCGGCCAGTGCCTGAATGATATGCTCCCGTTCGGCGGCTTTCAAGGTGGTTGGCAGGGGCGCGGCACCCAGTCCGGAGGCGGCGGCGTCGACAGCGGATTGTTTTAGTTCCGCCAAGGGAGGAAGCAAAACTTTGCCAGGTGAGAGAATCACCGCCCGTTCGACAAAATTCTGCAATTCCCGGACATTGCCCGGCCAGGGATAAGCCGTTAAAGCCCGCATGGCCTCGTCTGAAACGCAGGTCGCTGTTTTGTTCATGCGCCGAGCCGAGAGTTTCATAAAATGATTCACCAGCAAGGCAATATCCTCCGGGCGTTCCCGCAAGGCGGGGAGGTGCAGGGGAAACACGTTCAGCCGATAGTAGAGATCACTGCGAAACTCGCCGCTGGCCATCATTTGGGGCAGGTCGCGGCTGGTGGCGGCCACCACGCGCACGTCCACGCGGATCGTCTGCGTGCCTCCCACGCGTTCAAATTCCTGCTCCTGAAGCACCCGCAAGAGTTTGGTTTGCAGGTCCAGGGGCAGATCGCCAATCTCATCGAGAAACAGGGTGCCACCGTTCGCCAGCTCAAAGCGCCCGATTTTGCGGGTGATCGCCCCGGTGAAGGCGCCGCGTTCATGGCCGAAGAGCTCGCTCTCGAGCAAGCCCGAGGGAATGGCGGCGCAATTGATGCGCACGAACGCCCGTTCCCGCCGGGAACCGCGGTTGTGAATGGCCTGGGCAATCAGTTCCTTGCCCGTCCCGGTCTCGCCCAGCACGAGGACTGAGGCATCTGTCGGGGCCACGATCGCGACCTGCTCCAGCACCGCCCGCAACAAAGCACTGCGGCCGATAATCCCTTCAAATTGGTCTTCGGGCCGGATGGGTTCGGGCAATGGTTCCAGGGCCTCGACCGGAGCCTCCGCCGGGCCGGGAGCGCTCCGTTGCACGAACTGCAGTTTGAAGTTGCGGAAAGCGTCCGGCTTGCCGCTGGCTAGTCCCAAAACGCCAATGCGACGGCTGTCGATGATCAGGGGGATGCCGCAGAACGCTTTGCTGCCGGCCTCCACCAGAGCCCGGGCAAACTCGGGAAACCGGGTTTCCTCCTCCGGGTTGATCAGGAGGGGTTGCTGGCGCTCCCAGACCCAGGCGGCGATGGAATCCGCCACTGGAAAACCCGGGCTGGCACCGGACCGGTTCGGTGGTCCGGCCATCAGCACATGCAGGCGAATTGCCTGGCCAGCCGGTTCATAAAGCCAGACGCACAAGGCTTGAATGTCGGGCTGCATCGGCAAGCGCACCGCCAGTTCGTAGAGCAGGCGCGGCAGGTTTTGGTCAAGGGGCACCGCACTGGCCCCTCGGTCCGCGCCGGCGTCCAGGGTGATGGCGCGGCTGAAGACCGGCTCGCCGGCAGCCGCCAGTCGGGAGTAGCTCAACTCCCGCCCGCTGGCTGGAGCAGCGATTGGTTCATCAATGATCGTGTTCATAGTTCTTTGCTGGGTTTGTGGTTCGGGTGGCGGAGGGCGGTATGAATGGCATTCAGTAACTGCTCGGTGCGGACAGGTTTGCGTAAAAATTCCACCGCGCCCGCCTGCCAGGCGCGGCTTTCCTCTTCCTCGCTGGCCCGGGCGCTGAGGAAAATGATGGGCATCCGACGGCCAGTGCTGGCCAGATGCTGCTGCAAGGCCAGGCCGTCCATGCCCGGCATGCGGATATCCAGCAGCAGACAGTCGGTCTGTTCGACCCGACCCGAGCGGAGGAATTCATCCGCCGAGGCAAATGCCTCGGCCCGCAGGCCGGAGCAAAGCAGCAACCGCCGGGTGGACCGCCGCACCGAAATGTCGTCGTCCACCATCGAAACAAACGGAGCCTCATCGTTTTTGTGCTTCGCATCCATTGCTAATCCTTAGCCTTTTTTTGTCATATGAACAGCTTATCGCACGTGGCCGGGAGATACTACTGTCCCTTGGTACAGGCTGCGGCACTGTCCCTTGGTACAGGTTGGTGGCGGGTCAAGGCGGAGGGAGAGGGCCGATTTTTTCCGCCATGCGGACCAGGTCGGCGAGGGATTCGGCGCGCATTTTGGCCATGATGTGCGCGCGGTGAAATTTGATGGTACGCTCGGTGGTGGCCAGCTGGCCGGCGATCTGTTTGTTCAGCAGACCAGCGGCCACCAGCGTCATCACTTCCTTTTCCCGCGGGGTGAGTTGTTCATAACACTGGCGCAGTTCCCCGGTTTCCGAACGCGCCTGGCAGGCCGTGCGGTCCTGCTCGAGGGCCGCCCGGACCGCGTCCAGCAAACTGCGGCTGCGGAAGGGTTTGGTGAGGAACTCCACGGCGCCCGCTTTCATCGCGCGGACGGACATTGGAATGTCACCGTGTCCGGTAATGAATATGATCGGAATTTGGATTCCCGCCCGGGTCAGTTCGCGCTGCAGATCCATGCCGCTCAACCCGGGCATGCGGACATCCAGCACCAGGCAGGCGGGCCCCCCGGGATGCCGGTGGTCCAGAAACTCCCGGGCCGAGGCAAAGGCCAGGACCTGGAGCCCGGCCGACCGGAGCAGACGTTCGGTGGAACGACGCACCGAGAGATCGTCATCCACAATGAAGGCAATGGGTTCGGACTCGCTCATACGGTTTGGCGGCCGGCGGCCGGCAGACTCAAAAGAAAAGTTGCCCCCGGACCAGGGTTCGGCTCGGCCCAAAGCCGGCCGCCATGCGCTTCGATGATTGAGCGGCTGATCGCCAGCCCCATGCCCAGCCCCTGTGGTTTGGTCGTGTAAAATGCCTCGAAGAGCCGGTCCATTTCCTCCGGTTTGAACCCGACACCTGAATCGCGTACGCCCAGCCGGGCTTCAAACGTTCCAGCGCGGTTTTCGCGCCGGCCGAAAATAGTGAGGACGCGCTTTGATTCGCCTACCTGACTCATTGCATCCATGCCATTGATGACCAGGTTGAGCAGCACCTGCTGGAGTTGCACGCGATCGCCCGAGACGGAGGGCAAGTCCTTGGACAGTTCGGCGCAGATCGTGACTTGACGCACCGACGACTCGTAACGCGCCAGGTCCAGAACATCCTGGACGACATCCCGCAAATCCAGCAGCGACTTTTCAACAGGCGCCCGTTTCGCCAACTGCCGAATCCGCGCGATGACGTCACTGGCGCGGTTGGCATCTTCAATTATCTCTGTCAGCGCTTCGCGAACTTCTTCCAGTTTGGGAGTGCCTTTCAAGAGGAGGCTGATGCTGGCATTGGCATTATTGACCACGGCGGTGAGGGGCTGGTTGACTTCATGGGCGATGGACGCGGTCAATTCACCCATGGTGGTCAGGCGACTTATGTGGGCCAGATCGGCCTGGCTTTTGCGGAGCGCCTCCGCGGCATTTACCTGATCGTCCATGTCGATTATCAAGCCATACCAGCGCAAGATCCGGCCCTGCTCGTTGAATAGTGGCTCCACGCGCGATTGAAACCACCGATACACCCCGTCG
>Ga0302275_10007517_pt1 | contig 10141 bp, 5 predicted proteins | sample III_Bog_N2_2_FD_200229 | JGI IMG/M metagenome (GOLD analysis project Ga0302275, IMG submission 200229) | Peat permafrost microbial communities from Stordalen Mire near Abisko, Sweden - III_Bog_N2_2 | ecosystem: Environmental > Terrestrial > Soil > Wetlands > Peat | place: Sweden: Abisko... | reverse complement strand
CGTTGTTTACCGCGGCATGGATAATTCCATGGGCCGCGAGGTGGCGATCAAAACGCTCACCGAAGCGACCGATGAGCTGCGCCAGCGCTTTGAGCTTGAGGCTCGTTCCGGCGTCCTGAATCATCCCAACATCGTTACCGTATATGACTTCGGCGAGCAGGATGGCAATCCTTACATTGTGATGGAGTTTGTTCCCGGGGATTCGCTGGAGAGCCTGCTCCGCGGCGGACGACAATTCACGCTGATCGAAAGGCTGGATATCGTTCGTCAGGTCTGCCTCGCGCTCGGCTATGCCCACCAGAAGGGCGTGATTCATCGCGACATCAAGCCGGCCAACGTGATGGTGCAGCCGGACGGCAATATCAAGATTGTCGACTTTGGCGTGGCCCGCCTCGCAAGCCACTCCGGCCACACCCAGGCCGGCATGGTGATCGGAACCTTTCACTACATTTCGCCGGAGAGGCTGCTGGGCAGGGCCGCGGATGGGCGCGCCGACATCTGGTCCGCGGGCGTCATTCTCTATCTGATCCTGACCGGGCGGCTGCCATTCCCGGGCGACGATCCGGCAACTCTTCATCGGGTCATTCGCGAAGCGCATGAATCTCTTTCCACCGCGCACCCCGGCTATCCACCTGCGATCGAGCACATCGTCGACCGCGCGCTTGCCAAGGATCCCATCGATCGATATGAAACCGCGGAAGAGATGGCTGCCGATCTCGAAGCGGCCAACGACGATCTCAAGCGCGAGCATGTCGGTGAAGCATTAGGCAACGTGAAGCACCTGATCGATCAGGAGAAGTGGACCAGTGTGCGGCCCGTCCTGCTCGATTTGCAGCGCCTCAATCCACAGAACACCGAGGTCAAGAGATTACTTCGCGAAGTCCAGGAAAAGGTTGCGCGCCAGCAGAAAGTGATGCAACTGCAACAACTGCTCGGAGAGGCTGAAGAGGCCGTCCTCTCGCAACGTTATCGTGATGCGCTTGAGTTCTACAATCAGGCCACAGCGCTTGACAAGGGAAACGCCGAGATTCCGCAAAAGATCGAACACGTTCGCGGTTTGAAGGAAAAGGCGGAAAAGGTCGCGCAGCTTCTTGAGCAGGCTCGGGAAGCGCGCGGGCGCAGCGACTTTGGTTCGGCGAACGAGCTGATCGACAAGGCGCTTCAACTCGACGAGCGCAATACCGACCTGCGCAATGAGCGTGCGCGCATTGTTCAGGAAGCGGAGCGGAAGAGCCGCGAGCGCCAGCGCCGCGAGTTCAGCGAAGCCGCGCGCGGCCAGCTTGCGGCACGCCAGTACACCGAGGCGATTAAAAATCTTCGCTCGGCGCTCGAAATTGACCCGACCGACAACGAAACGCAGCAGCTCTACCAGGGCGCGGTGGACCGGCAGGAGGAGCAGCGGCGGCGCAAGATCATCGAGCAGATCGTTGCCGAGATTTCCGAGTCCATTGGAGCTGAAGAATACGACCGCGCTCTGGCTTTGATTCAACGCGCACAGGAACGCCTGCCCGGTGAGACGGCGCTTTTGAAGTTGAAGACCGAAGCTGAAACCAAACAACGCGATCAGGCCGCGAAAAAGCTGCTGGAGCAGACCTCCCTGCATGTGTACAACGTGCTCCACACCAATCCACAGGAGGCGCTGACCGCCGTTCAGCAGGCGCTTGCGCAGATCCCGGGGGAACCGGGGCTGCTCGCCCTTCAGGAAAAAGTTGTCGAACAGATCAGGAAGTCCGGCGCCGAGGAGCTCAAATCTCAATCCCTGAAGCGCGCTCAAACGGCCATCGACGAGAAGCAATTCGACCAGGCGATTCACATTCTTGAATCCGCTGCGATTGACTGCGGCGAGATTCCGGAGATTGCGTCTTTACTGACCTATGCGCGCGAGCAGAAGCGCAAGGCCGACTTGAGCCTTTTGGCGGCCAACGCAATCCGTGAAGCGCAGGCGCTGATCGCAGCCGGTAACTTTGAGCCGGCCATCGCCGTTCTCCAGCCAGTTGCCTCGGAGACCGGAGACGCTTCTGTTCAGCAGTTGCTGCGCCAGGCAACCAGCGGCCTGGCGGATCTGACGCGCCGTGTTGATGCAGCATTGAGCCGCGCACAGGCAACGAGCGAGAGCAATCCAGATGAGGCGCTGAAGCTTCTTTCGAGCCAGCCCCAGGATATTCAGAAGCAACCGCGCGTCCGCGAGTTGCGCGCCAGGCTGGAAGCCGGCACGGAGCAGGAACGACAGACGATGGAGGCAATCCGGAACGCCGGCGACGCACTCCAGAATCGCGATCTGCGCAACGGCCTGCAAGGCCTGGAGTCGGTCCGCCAGACCTATGGCGATTCTCCGCGCGTTGCCTCTGCAATTGCCGACTACAAGACACGTCGCGCGCAGATCGCCAATGAGCTGCTCAATGCGGCTTTCGCATCGGCCACAGAAGCGATTCAGCAGGGCAACGGTGAGCGCGCAACAGGCGCGTTGAGCGCAGTTGAAGATGTGGCTGAATTTGCCGACGCAGGGTTGCAGGCAAACCTGAAGAAGCTGAACAAGGAAGCTCAAAAGACGACGCCGAAGAAGCCGGCGCAGCCCCTGGCCGCGCCAGTTTCACAAGCCTCAGCGGGTACGCAGGCCGCAGCGGCTCCGCAGTGGCAGCCGGTTACCGCACCCGTCAAAGCCCCTTCCGCTGCCAAGTCGGGATTCCCATGGGTGGTGGTCATCGTTGTTCTGGTCGTTGTTCTCCTGGCGGGCGCAGGCGCGGGCTACTGGTTCTTCCTGCGGCCGGCAGCAGTGCCGCCGGCAGGCGCGCTCGAACTCAACGCCACGCCGTATGCCGAGGTCGTCGGCGTGACCTCCGAGCAAGGAAAGGCGATCCCGCTCCCTCAAGGAGATCACTGGACCCCGCTGCGTTTGGATGGGATTCCTCCTGGAAAATATGCCGTAACTTTCAAGGCAGCCGACGGCAGCACGCAGAATCAATCGTGCGAAGTCACGCAGACCCCGCAGGTCTGCACCGTTGAATTGAAACCCATCGACGACAACACAATCGAGCAAATCGTCGGAGGTACAAAATGACGCCTCGGAAAGCTGTCTTCCTGTTGACCCTGCTCGTTTGCGCCGGTGGAATTGCGGTGGCGCATGCGGACGAGAAGCCGAAGGAGCAAGCGAAGGACTTGGCGGACAAGGCCAAGGGCGAAGGCAATGACCGAGTCAAGCAGGTTCAGGATTTTTGCTCAGCCGCGCAGTTGGATCCAAAAGAAAAGAAGTACGCCGACTTATGCAGCAGCTATCGTTCAGGCCTGATCCAGGACGACACGGCCATGCTGGCCAGCGCCATCGCGGCTTACAAAAGCAATGACCTCAATCGAGCGGAGTCGCAGGCCAAGCTGGTTTCGAGTTACGACCAGAAGCTTTCCGGTCAGGCCAGGTTTGTGCTGGATTTGGTCCGGAACCAGAGAGTTGTTTATCAAATCCAGGCTGACTGGAAATCGGGCGACCTTGACGCGATTCTTTCGCTGTCGCAAGTGTTGACCAACGCGGATGCAAAAGCGGCGGTGGCCGTCTACGTGAACAATGTCAACACCTACAAGGGCTACATGAACCAGGCGCAAAGCCAGGCGCAAAGCAATCCCGACGAAGCCATCCGGCAACTGACGTTGGCCAAAACTCTCAATCCCAATGGCCCTGGAAATCCAGCAGGAATGATTGCCGATTTGCAGAATGCCATTCACGCAAAAAATACTCCGCCGCCAACGCAAACACCAAAAATGCCGGCCAATTCAGCCGGAGACACCCAAAAGAAAGTTGCGAAACTCCTCAACGATGCGCACGAAGCCGAGAAGCAGGGCAAACAGCAGGACGCGCTCAGCGACTATGCAATGGTGCTCAAGCTTCAACCCGGAAACTCGGAAGCGCAAAGCAGTATGGACAGAATTCAGTTGGCGATTCAGAATGATCCTGCCGCTGCAAAGAACGAACTGAAAACGGCGATCCGCTACTTTTACAATTCTCAATTCGACGACGCGCGACGAGCGTTGATGAACTACCTGGAATCTCCGCAGACCGCGAAGAATCCCGGTGTCGCCGATTTTTATCTTGGAGCCACGCTGATTGAGCGATCGATGCTGCAAACGCCGCGAGCGCAGTGGAAGGGCCCCACTCCCGACGCGCTGACGGCGTTTCAAGAGGCCCGCAAGGCGAACTACCAACCGATGCGCGATTATGTTTCCCCAGCCTTGCTGAAGATATGGGACTCGACCGGTCCCTAGTCCGGCTGCCTAATAAGTGCGCATGGAAACGCGATCCCGAATTACATTCTGAAGTTCTTCCCAGGGGGTAGCTTTACGTGGATGGAGCGGCGAGCAGGAGTCCAAGGCCGACGTTTGTTGTTGAGCGCCAGATGAGCCTGGAGCAGTCTTTTGAACTGGCTTCCCGAGGATACCTCTGGGCGTTGATCGACGCTTGCGATACGCGAGCCGTGCCGGAAAAACTGCGCGCGATGGGCAAGGATCGGGTGCTTTCCCTGCTGCCGGAGGATTATTGGGCAATTTCGCCCTACCTGGTAAAGATGGACAGCGCGCTGCTGGAGTGGCTCAAGCAGACGGTGTGGGAGAGTCCGTGGGGGATTTTTGCGGTTTCGAAGGATTCGATGCAAGACCTCTACGCGCATTTTTGCAGTCAACTGAACAAAACGCTCCCCGACAACAATCGCTGGTATTTCCGATACTACGATCCCCGCGTGCTGGAGAAATATCTGTACAGCCACAAGCGGGAGGAAGTCAGCGCCCTTTTCGGCCCGGTGCTCTGCTATGGCGTGGGGATGGGTCGGGAACCCGGCTGGAAGGGCTTCATGCTGAAGTAAATATCCTGATTGCGTAGCTGGTAGTCAAACAAGCTGAAAACGAGAGGAAGATCATGCCTCCTGCCGCAAGAGTCGCTGACCCAACAACGCACGGTGCGCCATTGGCTCCTGGCCCCGGAAGCACGGACGTACTTATCGGCTTCATGCCGGCGTGGCGGGCGATGATCGACCAGCATGCCTGCCCTTTGGTCAGCATTACCGGTCCCGATGGAGTGGGCATGGTGATGATGGGCAGCCCAACGGTGCTGATCGATTACATGATGGCCTGCCGTATGGGCGATATTGTGGTAGAAGTTCCCGGGCTGGCCATGGGGCCGATGAATCCGATTATCATGGGCTGCCCGACGGTGATCATCGGAGAGATTGGCATGGGCGGCGCCACCGGGTCCATCGGTATGGCCATGTCGGCGGCGAAGCAGTCGGCAGCCGCGTACATCCAGAGCGACAACCCGAGCCAGTTGCTGGGAGGCGAAATCCAGGGCTCCGGCGGCGCAGGCTCGGGAACAAGTTCGCAGGACCAGAGCGCGGGCGGGTCGCAGGGGCAAAGCACGGACAGTTCGCAGCCGCCAAAGCTGGAGTGGATCGGCATCCGGCTGGTCTATGAGTCGGGAGAGGACATCTCTGGCGAACTTATGAAGGGGCACACAACGGATGGCGAGCAGCACGAGTTAGAGGTTTCCAACGGCCTTTACTTCTCCGAGATCCCCGGCGGGTCGTGCAAGTTTTCGTTTCCGAAATTCTATGACGATATCAAGAACTGGAAGCCCGACTGCGACGAGTAGTTGAGTCAGGCGAGACGGCGAATGGAGGTGAGAGCCAGTGCCAATGGAACATCCGATGAGTTGGTGGGAGCACGAGAAGCTGTTGAACGGGGGACCGTATGCAACCAGCGCCGATCATCTTATCGTGTACCAGCGCGAGTCGATTCCGATCGTGTTTGTACCGGGCATCATGGGCAGCCGCCTGAAGCGGCGAAACTTTAAGGTCTGGGACCCGAACAGTACCGGGTTCATGGCGAACTACCTCTTCGCCACGCCAGCGCAGCGAAAGGCTCTGTTGGATGAGAAGGGTCTCGAAGTGGACACGGACACCTCTAAGGCATTCCAAAGCACGGTTTTTGACGATGCAATGTATCAGGAGTACAGCGGAACGGAGAAATTGATGGGCTTTGGCTTACTTTCCCCCTCCAGGCAGCAGGAGATTCTCAACGTAGCCGATGACTGCGCCAAGGCCGCGGCAGCCCAGGGCTGGGGCGGGGTGGCATGGGACTTCTACGGCGGCATCCTGAACTTCCTTTCCCGGCCAGATCTTTGGAGTCCATTCGGAAAGTGTTTTGTCTTTCCGGTCTATGCCGTGGGTTACAACTGGGTGCAGGACAACCTCAAGTCGGGAGACGATCTGGCTAAGCGGTTTGACGTAATCATGAACCTGGAGAAGGACAAGGGACTGATCTGCGAGAAGATCATCCTGGTAAGCCACTCCATGGGTGGCATGGTGACGCGTTCGGCGGTCAAACTACACGGCGGAGAGGGAAAGGTGCTCGGGGTCATTCACGGAGCGCAACCAGTGACCGGCGCTCCAGACGCCTACAAGAGCATGCGTGCGGGTTCCGGGTCGTCATGGAACCCAAAGGCAAAGGTTCTCGGGGCCGGATCGCGAGATGTAGTGCCGGTGTTAGGAAACAGCGTGGGCGCCATGGAGCTGTTACCGACAACCAAGTACGTAAACGCCAACTGGCTCAGCATGACCAAAGACGATGCATTGCTCAGCTCCAAACCGAAAGGCGATCCGTATTCCTCAACCTATCACTATAATTCCGAAGACTTTCTACGTCTGATTTATCACCCCGAGTATTTGGATCCTGGGGCTACGGATCCGGATCTGCAGGACGCCTCGACACGAAACCGATTGGTCAAGGTCCTGGTCGAGTTCATGACCAAGGTCGAAGCCGCCAGGTCGTTCCATCAGCAACTGCAGTTGCAATGCCATCCAGTGACCTACTCCAGTTGGGTTGGGGATAAGGGGCTCTCTACGATGGACAAGATCGAGTACCGCTTTCTACAGCCGCATTTCGACGTTCCGTGGTCGGCACCTGACCCCAATCCGGTGGAGGGCTCGGGGATCGATCTGTGGGAGAACAAGAGCAAGCCATCCGAGAACGGCTATTACGTGATGCAATCGGCGAATGGCAAGGGGGACGGCACAGTGCCGACTTCCTCGGGAGCCGGCCTGAGCGCTAAATCGAACGGGATTGGAGGGAAGCTAAACCGCTTAGAGATCACCGAGGGGCTGGAGCACACCCAATTCTACAACAACGGAGATGTGCAGAAGTTTACGTTGAACTGCATCAAGGAACTCGCGCAAAAGCACTTCAAGGATCGGATGGGCGGATAAATCCGTTTTTGGCGCGCCGAGGTGCGGCGCAGGTTAGGTTGGACCATGAAAACGAGATTGCTTGCGTTCACCTTGCTTGCGCCGCTGCTGGCTGGCGGATGCAGGGAAGGGCAGATCGCGATGGCTACAGCGAAGATAGAAAACGCGAAGCCGGTCAGTTGCGGGAGATTCGACCTGCAATTGCCGCAGACAGCGCATTTGAACCAGCAGACCCAGACCCTGGACGGCATCGATCTGAGCCTGGAGCCGGCGTCGGCGGGACAGACGCTGGGAGGGGTGATGGATGCGCGGCGGCAGCAACTGCTGGCCAAGCCGCGCTCGCCGATCGTAAGAGCGTACAAGTGGAGCGCGGATTCAGGAGGAGTCCTCTACTTGCTGGATATATCCAACCCTGATTATTACGCGCTCGAGGGAAGGCGACTGCTCGGGAATGCCGTCTTTGTTGCCGGCACGGACGGCGACAAGGCGAAGACCGATCTGATGGTGCAATTGATCAGCACGGCTCTCGCGAACTTCCATCCCGGCGAGTCCGCTCAGGGGAGACCGAACACCTTCAGCATGGAGAACGGGTACCTGGAACAGGCGTTTCGCAACCAGGAAGATCTGGCGGCGGTGTTTATCATTCCCGAGAACGGGGCCGCGTTGAGCCTGGAGACTCACGTGTTCAAGGTTCCGAAGAAGGTGGACGTCGTCGAGCGGGTGGAAAAGGGGATTGGGGAGGCTGGCGAGATGTTCCAGTTGAAGTTTCAAGTCCTGCACAAGGGGCCGCGGCAGGTGGCAGGACAGGTCGGGCAGGAGATCGTAGTGACCCATGTGGAGAACGGAATTCCGCAGTTCGATGCCAACCTGCAGACGGCGGGCGAGGCACTGTCGCCATTGAAGCCGCAGATCCTTCTCCATCTTTCCACGACCGGCGTTGTAGGAGGTCCGCCGAGCCACCGGCTTAGCCGGGACGAGTTTCTTGCCCTCTGGAGCGGCATTGTGGATTCGATCCGGGCGCGACAATAAAAGCACTGACCCAGGCCAGGGCCAAACCTTACATCTTCCCGCCCTTGGTGCCGTCGTCCGCCTTGTCGGGAGCGGCTGGATTTGCAGGACTCGGCGTCTGACCTGGGCTGCCGGAACCTGCCGCGCCGCCGCTGTTGATCAGCACCATCGTCCCTGAGATGGCAACACCGGATGGCCCAATGGTGATAAAGCCACCGGGTCCGCTTAGGCTCAGCTCCATCCCGGCTTGAATCACCACATTCATGCCCGCGTTGATATATACGGTCTGCCCGGCATTCATGGAATAGGCCGTGCCCACTTGAATGCTTTGGCTGGAACCGACATTCAGCGAATGACTTCCTCCCACCTGCTCCGTTTGATTGCTGCTAATGGCAAGGTCCGAATTCCCGCCGATCTGCTCCACCGCATTCGACTTGATCTGGCGGTTGAAGTTCGATCCGATCTGCTCGCTCTGATTCCCCGTCACAATCAGCGAGTCGTTGTTACCGACTGAGATGCGGCGGTCATGCTCGATCGAAACATCCATATCCTTTTCGGCATGAATGTAGATCTGCTCGCTGCCCATCTTGTCTTCAAAGCGCAACTCGTTCGCGTTCGCTCCTGAACCGCCTGTGCTGCTACGCGTCACAAGTCCGGACCGGGTCTTGTTGTCCGGCAGCGCGTACTTGGGCGTGTTCACGCCGTTATAGACCGAGCCGGTAATCATCGGATTATCCGGATCGCCGTTCAGGAATTGAATCACAACCTCATCTTTGACACGCGGCCAAAAATAACTTCCCCATCCGTTTCCTGCCCAGCTCTGCGCCACTCGCACCCAGGTGCAATCGACTATGGAGCTATCGTCGTTCTTCTTGTCCCAGAAGAAGCGCACTTGCACGCGGCCTTGCGAATCAATATGAATCTCCTCGCCGGCCGACCCAACAACGACCGCTGTCTGCGGTCCGTAGATGCGCGGTTTGGCCACCGTCTGCGCGGGCTTGAAAACAATATCCGAAGAGACCGCCGTGAACTGGTTGCTATATCCGTCCTTTTGTTCCGCATCCACGGCGCGATACGATGGAACCTGGTCGACCTTGTGGAGGACTGTGGTCAGCAGATACTTCCTGTTCCACGCGTCGCGCGGATTCCCCGTTTGAGTAAATGTGTAGCCGGCACAAAACGAACGTGCATTCCCGTCGCCGCGAAAGACCTCCGCGATAGAATCGGCAGCCAGCGAACGCGTATCCAGGAACAACGTCTCAAGCTTCTTGCTAACGTCTGGAGCGCCATCCGCATAGCCCTCCGCTCCCGCGGGATAAAGATAGTCGTCAAAGGCATTGTTGCCGTACGGGCTCGCGCTGGCCTTGTCCGGTACATCTTCTCGTACATATTGCTTGTAGTTGTATTCAGCGGTCGCGTGCTTGCCTGAAACCATGGTCGCGGTCGCGTTGAATTCTTTGACCCACGCGCCGTAGGCCCCTTCTTCTCCACTCACCGCCTTCGAGTACGGAATCGATGCCGACAACGGGCAGTCCTGGTAAGCATTGCGCCCGTCGCCCAGCATGATCTTGTTGTCCTGGTCGGTGTGCTCAAACCAGTAGAAGATCCCGCTCTCCTCCAGGATGCGCGAGACAAAGTGAAAGTCGGATTCCGAGTACTGCGTGCAGTATTCAAGCTTCTCGTAGCTTCCATTGGTCTGATCGGACAAGGACAATCCGTACTCGCCGATCACCGATTTCGCAATGTCCAAAACGGATTTGTCCTGGAAGATTCGGCAATTCGAACTCAGCATCAGCTGCCACATAGCCGGCACAATCCGCGCCTTGTACGTGTTGAATTCCTTGTCCCCGGGACCCTGCTCAAACGCGGCGACAATGCCGTTGATCCATCTCGATCCTTGGGCATCGTTCAGGTTA
>Ga0302275_10007513_pt1 | contig 10143 bp, 9 predicted proteins | sample III_Bog_N2_2_FD_200229 | JGI IMG/M metagenome (GOLD analysis project Ga0302275, IMG submission 200229) | Peat permafrost microbial communities from Stordalen Mire near Abisko, Sweden - III_Bog_N2_2 | ecosystem: Environmental > Terrestrial > Soil > Wetlands > Peat | place: Sweden: Abisko... | reverse complement strand
GCGTGGGGCGATGGTCGAACTCATCGTTCCAGCGATTGATGATGGTCTGCCGCTCTGCAATGTCGCCGACGGTCTTCTTCCAGCGGTACCGCGTAGCGAGCTGGCGCCCTTCTACGATGCAGCCACCGGGAAAGCGCAAGAAGCCGGGATGGAGGTCGGCCAGCAACTGAACCAGGTCGGGACGGAGGCCGTTTGCGCGATGGTTCCATGTGTCGACTGGGTAGAGCGAAACCATGTCGATGTCGAGAGTGCCATGGGCATCGAAGAAGAGAGTCAGGTGTGCATGTGCGGCGGTGGTACTGACGTGGATCACGGTCTCGTAACGCTTCCAGGTTCCATTAAAGCCCTCGAGCTTTCCGGTGCCGATCTCGTGCCCATCCGCATCGACGACCGAGGCGCGTATGGATTTGGGCCCGCTGCTGCGTACCCAGGCTGAGAAGCGATAGTCCGCGCCAGCTTTGACGCCCATGCCGCGAAAACCCGCGTTGGTGATCCCGAAGCCAGGGTCGTAGTCGCGTACGCGAAGGTAGTGGGGATTGCTCGCATTCAGCGGCTGGTCCGTGCGTACGGCAATTTCTCCTTTAGGACTGCCAAGGCCACCTTTGCTGATGGCCAGCTCCTCTTTCCAACCGGCAAGTGGCTGGCTGAACTCAAAGGACCGATTTTTGACCAGCTCGGGATAGAGACCGCCGTCTGCACCAAAGTTGATGTCCTCAAAGAAAATGCCGAACATCTGCGGAGAGATGGCTGCGCCGGGGTGCGCAGCATCTACGGTAATTACGGCGGGCGCTTGCGGGGATTGCTGCGCTTGCGAGAAAAGGTTTACCGAGAGGGCGGCAAGGGCGACGGTAGCGAAGCGGAATTGGGTGAGCATAAGGGTCGGGCAAATTCTACAGCCGCGACGCGACAGGATGCGAATGGCAAAAGCAAACGGCCCGACATCGCTGCCGGGCCGTTTGCCATTTCCTGTTCTCTGCTTCTCAGATTCGCATCGGCATCAGCACATACCGGTACTTGAACTCGGCGTCCGGATCCTCGGGGCGCATCTGGCCCGCCGACTGCGAGTCCTTGAACTCAAGCCGCACCTCGCCCTCGTTGCCCAGGGCCTTGAGGAAGTCAAGAATATAGCCGGAGTTGAAGCCGACCATGATGGGGTCGCTGGCGTAGGGTGTATCGATGGTGTCTTCGCTCTCGCCGGACTCCGTTGAGCTGGAGCTGATGCGGAGTTCGTTGCCTTCAAGCCGGAGCTTGATGGCGCCTGAGCGCTCATCGGCAAACTGCGCCACGCGCTGAATGGCCGAGTAGAGCTCACTGGACCGCACCACGGCGAACTTTGTATTGTCGCGCGGCATGACAGCCTCAAAGTTGGGGAACTGGCCGGAGAGCTTGCGGGTGCTCAGCGTGCGATGGCCCACCCGGAAGAACAGGGTGTGCTCGTCATCGGCAAATTCTACTTTTTCAGCTTCGGTGTTGCTCAGCAGTTGTTGCAGTTCCTGCAGGGCCTTGCGCGGAATGAGCACACGCTTTTCGCCGCTGATGCCTTCGAGCGACTCATTCGGCTTCTCGACGAAGGAGAGTCGGTGTCCGTCGGTAGCCACCATGGCCAGCGACTCCGCTTTGATGACCAGCAGAGCGCCGTTGAGCGTGTAGCGCGATTCTTCGTTTGAAATTGCGAAGATGGTGCGCGCGATCAGGGTCTTCAAAGCCGTGGTGGAGATGCTGGTGGCCGTGACGGCAGGAAACTCGGGAACCTGGGGATAGTTGGCGCGCGCCATGCCGACCATCTTGGTGTTGGAGCGGCCGGAACGGATCTGCACCCAGTGGTTCTCAAGCAGCTTGATGGAAATGTCGCCATCGGGCAAAAGCTTGATGTAGTCGTAAAGCTTGCGTGCGGGAATGGTGCACGAGCCTGGCTTTTTGACCTTCACATCGACGCTGGTGCGAATGGCCTGATCCAGGTCGGTTGCGGTGATGTACAGCCGGTCGCCTTCCGCTTCGATGAGAAAATTCGACAAAATCGGGATGGTGGTTTTGCGCTCCACAACGCTCTGCGTGGAGGTTAGCTCTTTCACCAAATCCTGGCGGCTTACGGTTATCTCCATCGCTGCCCCCTGCAAGGCCGGCTTGTCCACTACGGTTTCCATCGGCATAGACTCACCTTTGCTCTGAAGCCAATTTCCGGCACTGGCCACACTCTACAACACAAACCCGTCTGGCGGAAGTGGCTGTCTTTTCTACTCCTTGATTGTATTCATCTGCGCACGGCGGTGTGCGTGGAAAACAGGGCCGCTTCTCTGGATTCTTGCGCCGAATCTCTGCGCGGCTCCTGATTGTGAGTTGGATTGCTGCTGACCGGCATAAAATCTGCTGTTCGAGCTGTGGCACAGGTGGCGACGGGCTGTTAGGAAATTAGTAGTTATTAATTAGAAAAAGACAGTAATACCCGTAGTTCACGCAGGAAAAGTGGAAATCGAAACAAACTGTTTATAGGCCAGCAAGTTGGCATCCTGCGCGGTTTTCTAAAACGCGGCTGTGCAATTCAGGATTGTTGCAAATCAAGACTGGATTGATGGAGAGGTGGCCCTGTTTTCCCACCACTCCCACAGGTTGCCTTGAAAGGCCTGTGCAAAGTCGATGCCGTATGTGAAAACTGCGTCCATCCTCGCTGCGGGCAAGCACTTGGAAGGTCCTTGTGATTCACAGCGGGCGCACTTTGGTTCATTTCATTCCCATCCTCGGCGAGTGCGTCGTCTGTTTCCCATTCCAGCATAAGGTGAAGAATCATTTCACGTTTCCCTGCATAAAATACCCTCGATTTTTTTAAGCTGGAATGAAGGAGATTTGCGTGGCGGCGACAATCGACATTGGCCTGCTGGAAGCTCAGCTCCTGCAAATGATTGAGGAAGGTGCGCCTGGGCGGGGATTTTGCGAAACGATATCGGAGTTGGCGAGAACCAGCCGCTTTGCGCAGTTGCGGGACGTGTTGCCCACCGTGGTGTACGAGGAGCTTTGGAATCGGTATCTGCGGGATCCTGCCGGTTTTGTGGCTGAATGGCGGATGCTGGCTCACGAGATGCGGCAGGGTTTTATCCAGCACGCGCGGCTCCGGCTCACGTCTCTTACCCGGTTGAACCAGGTTGGGGACGAGGCATTCACGCCGGCGTGGCAGGAGATTCAGCGCGCGCTGGATGCGCAGCAGAACGACCTGCTGCGGGCTGCATTTGCGCTGGAGCTTCTGGAATTGGTGGAGCCTGCCGTGGTGCGCGCTACGCAATTGCGGGAGTGTGTGGTGGCGGCGCCCAGCTCAGAGGAGGCCGATCGTTATCTGGATGAGGCCACTCGCTGCTATTTCTTTGGCCTGTTCACGGCCTGCGCGGTCATGTGCCACTCCGTGCTGGAAGAGGCTGTGCGGCAGAAACTGCCGGCCGTGCTTAGCCGCCAGGTACGTTCGCGATATCGCAACGTCGCGACGCTTGGTAATTTACTGCACGAAGTGAACAACAACCTGCTGCTTACAGGCATCGATGCCGATTTTCCCCGCGTTGCCAACCAGGTAAACGATGTGGGTAAGAAGGCAGTGCACCAGGGCCTAGTGTCGGAAGACGAGGCGCGCGTTTGCCTGCAAAGCGCGCGCGAGGCCTTGCAGTTGCTGCTCAGGAAGTAGACGCGACAAGGACTGTGGGCTGTTTATCGCTCGCAGCAAACGCCTTACCCTTGTTCTTCTATACTGAAGTTTCCATGTCTTACGTCGCTGCCGTCGAACAACTCAACGCCATGGTCCCCGAACTCTACCAGAGCTCTGGCCAGCCCCGGCGCAAATTCTCGCTCGACGAGATTCGTATCCTGCTTTCCGCTCTCGGCGACCCGCATCGCCGCTTCCCGTCCGTATTGATCGCGGGGACTAACGGAAAAGGCTCCACCGCTGCGACACTGGCTTCCATCCTTACCGCATCGGGACTACGCACTGGCCTCTATACCTCGCCGCACCTCGCCCGTGTGAATGAACGCATCCGCCTGGACCGCGTGGAGATCGACGACGAACGGTTTGCATCTCTCTACTTTCTCGTTCACGATGCCGCACAAAAACTTGTTCTGGATGGACGCCTTCCGCAGCTCCCCAGCTTTTTTGAGATTCTGACGGCGCAGGCGCTGCTCTGTTTTGCTGAAGCGAAGGTCGACATCGCCGTTCTGGAAGTGGGCATGGGTGGGCGTCTGGATGCGACCAATATTGTCGAGCCTCTGGTCTCCGTGATTACCGATATTTCACTCGACCACACGGAGTGGCTGGGATCGACCATTTCTGCGATCACCCGCGAAAAGGCCGGGATTCTGCGCCGGAATGGAACCTTGGTCACGCTTCCGCAACATCCAGATGCTAACCAGGCTCTCGGTGAGGTGGCCACAGCGCTCGGTGTGAATGGAGTGAGCGCGACGGCTTTTATGCCTCCCTCTGGCTTGGCCCCGGGTGCACCATATTTTGTGCAGGCGCTGGATTCCGCGGTCCGTGTCGATTCGCCGCTCTCTGGCGCCCATCAACATCGCAACATCGCGTTGGCAATTGCCGCGGCGGTTGAGCTGGCGACGAGTCACGGCTTTCCCGTGACACCTGCGTCCCTTGCCGAAGGGATTCATACCACCCGCTGGCCGGCCCGCCTTGAGCGCATCCAGCGGGACGGAGTGGAATGGATCCTTGACGTAGCTCACAATCCCGCAGGCGCGTGGGCTCTCCGTGCCGGGCTCCGGGGCGGGTTGGATCAGGAGATTCCCCGGGCGCTCGTCTTCAGTTGCCTGCGAGACAAGCCGGTAGCGGAAATGGCGCAGATTCTCTTTCCGCTATTTGAAACCGTCATCATTGCACCGATGCACACGGCTCGCGCTGCCGCTCTGGATGAGTTGCTGGCCGCCGCAAGGTCCACCGGCACTTCGGCCATAGCTGCTGAATCAGTGCCGCACGCGCTTCAACTTGCCCGGCAGCACCAGCCGCATTGCGCGCAGGTCGTCGTTTCCGGCTCTGTCTACCTGGTGGGTGAAGCACGGACATTGCTGGTGGCTGCGGACGCGCCAGGCGAAGCGGGGGACAAAGCGTGAATCGGCGGCCAAATCCTCTGCCCTGGCACTACTGCTGGCGCACAAATCTCATTCAAATCCCGATCCTGGCTGTGATTACGATTGTGTGCGGCTCCTTGTCGCTCCTGGTTTCCCTTTTCGACAAGTCAGGCCGCATCCAGCAGCGGTTCGCGCGTGTCTGGGCGAAGGGGCTGGTATGGGGCTCTGGCTCGTCGCTCAACGTCAGAGGGGCGGAAAACCTTGGTAAGTGTCCAGTGGCCGTCTATGCTTCCAACCACACGTCCTATATGGATACGCCGGTAGTGTTTGCGTCGCTGCCTTTCCAATTTCGCATTCTCGCAAAAAAGGAATTGTGGCCTATCGCTTTCATAGGATGGTACTTAGATCGATCTGGTCAGATTCCGATCGATACCGTCAACCCGCGCGCCACGCTTTCCAGCCTCGGCGTCGGAGTGAAAGCTCTACGCTCTGGCATGCCGCTATTCGTGTTTCCGGAAGGCGCGCGGACACCGAACGGCCAGCTTCAGCCTTTCCTCTCCGGTGCGGCTTATTTGGCCATTCGCGCCCAGGTGCCGGTTGTTCCGATCGCGCTTAGTGGTGTCTACGACCTGCTGCCCATTCATACGCGCCATTTCTATCCCGTCAACCTCACCTTGTCTGCGGGTGAGCCCATTGATACCACCGGAATGACCGTGCGTCAGACCGACGAGCTGACGTTGAAAATTAGGAACGCGATTGATGCGCTGCGGGAGAACTCGAAGGAGGAGCTGGCAGAGACTGCGCCTGCTCGGGTCTAGGCAGTTATCCAGAAGTATGGCGAAGATAAAGCGAAGAAATGTTGACCTCCCGCGTAGCGCCTCGTGTCGATTCGGATATCTTATTTCTGACTGTGGCCCGGCGGCTTTACACTGAGTCTGTCTTCATGCCGATCCATATCGCCATTCCCGAGCCCACCAGCAGCGACCAGGATTACAACCAACGGACGCTTCCCCAATATATCTCTGCTTTGCGATCAGCTGGAGCCGTGCCGGTTCTCATCCCGCTAAGCGAGTCGAAGGACCGAGTGGAGGAGTTGCTGGCTGGCGTTCAGGGAATATTGCTTCCGGGCAGCTTGTTTGACGTCGACCCCAAAATGTATAGCCAGGAACGTATTCCCGAATGTGGCGACTCAGATCCCGACCGTAGCGTCATGGACGAATTGCTGCTTCAGGATGCATTCAACTTCCGCAAGCCCGTTCTCGCCATCTGCGCCGGCGTTCAATCGCTGAATGTGTGGCGTAACGGGTCGCTGATCCAGCACCTGCAAACGCCTGTGGATCACAGCCCGGGCAGAGCGGTTGCGGAAGCCCATCCTGTTGAGGTCGCGCAAGGGTCCAGGTTGGCCTCGTTGCTTGAAAAGGACGAACCCGCCGAGGCGAAGGTGAATTCCAGCCACCATCAGGCCATAAGAACACCTGGGGACAATTTGCGGGTTGTAGCGGTTTCTCCTGCCGATGGCGTCGTTGAAGGAGTTGAGCTCGACTCCGCGGATCATTTCGTCGTGGGAGTGCAGTGGCATCCGGAGAGAACTTACACCCAGAGCGCCTTCTCACGCTCCATCTTTGCGGCGTTCCTCAGCGCGGCCCAGGAATTCGAATCCAGGAACACTGAAAGCTCCGTTGTGCAAAATGGCTGAGGACTCCATGGCAGAGCAACTGAATGGACTACTGGGCGAAGCCGGTGAGCCGCCGGCTGACGCGAAGCTCATAGGTCTGCTGGAACTGTACCTGGCACTGCTCGTACGCTGGAACGCGCGATTGAACCTTACAGCCGTTCGGGACCAGGCTGGCATTCTTTCGCGCCATTTCGTTGAATCGATCATCTGTGCCCGTCAATTGCCTGCAGGGGTCGAGACGCTACTAGATTTCGGTTCTGGCGCTGGATTCCCCGGGATTCCAATTGCCCTTTGTCATCCCGAAATCGCCGTCACTCTCGCGGAGTCGCAAGGCAAGAAGGCGGCTTTCCTTCAGGAGGCGGTCCGGACTCTGCAGATATCCACGACGGTCCATTCCGCGCGCGCCGAGCTGCTGCAGAAGCGCTTTGATTGCGTGACGCTCCGTGCCGTGGACAAGATGCCGGAAGCGGTGCAATCTGCATCTCACCTTGTCGACCCAGGCGGCTGGCTTGCCCTGATGACAACTGAGGTGGAGTGGAACCAGCTGAAACCACGCATTGCCATGGCTTTTTGCGAGGCCGCAGTCTACCCGATGAACGGGACCGAGCACGGTGTTCTCATATTGGCGAAGAAGCTCGCAATTGAATATCCTTAGTAGCCGAGCATCTGACGATGCCTTTCAAATTGTTCCACGTGGAACAATTCGTTCGCGGGTGTAGGACTGTGAATGTTCCACGTGGAACATTCCGTTGCAATACGTGAAGCAGAGCTGGATTCGTCGCCCAAACAAGGCAAAACTGTGCACCTTTACGTAGCGAGTTTTCCACCGCACAGGCCTTTTCCGCCCATGAATTCAGAGGTGAGCGGCAGCGGCCAGAACTCCTTCACCCTCAGTCGCTTCCACTCATTCCGGCCGCCGCCCTCCAGTCCGCTTTCCACAGCGCAGACCTGTTCTCCACAGAGGCTCTCGCTATCCCCAAACCCCTCAAACCTTTACTCTTGATTTCCATGGGACGAATCATTGGAATTGTGAACCAAAAGGGCGGTGTTGGCAAAACTACGACCGCAATCAATCTCGCGGCCTGCCTTGCGCTCGAGGGGCTCACAGTTCTGCTCGTGGACTGCGATCCGCAGGCAAATGCTTCCTCGGGTCTCGGTTTTCAGCGTGACGACAACCGCAATTCCATCTACGACGTCCTGATGGGCGATCCTCCTGCCTCCCAGGTGATCCTTCCTACTGAAGTCGAACGGCTTTGGCTGCTGCCCGGTTCGAAGAATCTGACGGGCGCAAATGTCGAATTGGCAGGGGCAACAGACCGCGCTCTCCGGCTCCGCCAAGCCCTCCAGCCCATCCAGGATCGCTTCGACCTGATCATTCTCGATTGCCCGCCCGCGCTCGATCTGCTCACTTTGAATGTCTTAGTGGCCGCTGAAAGCCTCATTGTTCCCATGCAGGCTGAATATTTCGCTCTCGAAGGCGTTTCGGAGCTCATTTCGAACCTGGAACGCGTCCGTGCATCCTACAACCCCGATGTCACCATCGAAGGCGTTCTGCTCACTATGTATGATGACCGGACCAATCTCGCTCAGCAGGTGACGGTTACTTTGCGTGAATACTTCCGGGAGCGGCTGTATGTCACGGTCATTCCGCGTAATGTTCGTCTCGCAGAGGCACCGAGCCATGGGAAGCCCGTAGCAATCTACGATCCGAGGTCGCGGGGAGCTGACGCTTATTTTGAGCTGGCCGGAGAGTTTCTGGCTCGCAATCAAATTGAAAGCCCGCGTGGTGCAGCGCGCAAACAAGCAAAAGCGGCCGAAGCCATCAATCCCAAGGCTCCAGTTCGATTCTGGCCTTACGCCTAGGCAATCGCATTGTTCACCGCTCCGGCAAACACCGGTGCAACTATTTCTTCGCAGATACGCAAACCCGGCGAACTTGCCGGCATCAAGGACTCGAAAAATCATGACTACCGCTGCCATTGATCCCAAACGACGCGCCCTCGGCAAGGGCCTCGATTCGCTTCTCCCCCGGGTGCAGCCGCAGGCTGCTGAAGCTGAGGGTGGCAAACCCCGTGAGATCGCCCTTGACCAGATTGATCGCAACCCTTTCCAGACTCGCACACAGGTGAATGAAACGCAGCTTGCGGAATTGGCTGCCTCCATCGCTTCGAACGGGGTGGTCCAACCGATCCTGGTGCGCCCCTTGCCCAATGGCCGTTTCCAGTTGATCGCAGGGGAACGCCGCTGGCGTGCTTCACAGCTCGCGGGCAAGGCGACGATCCCCGCAATCCTCCGCCAGGTTTCTGACGAGCAGGCGATGGAAATCACCATCGTCGAGAATCTACAGCGTGCAGACCTAAACCCCATGGAGCAAGCACGGGCCTTCGAGCGGCTTTCCCGCGAATTTCACATGACTCAGGAACAGATGGCCCATCGCACCGGCAAGGATCGAGCATCTGTAGCTAACTTCCTTCGTTTGTTAAAGTTACCATCAACCGTGCAGGCTCGCGTCGAGTCCGGTGAGCTCAGCTTTGGGCACGCCCGCACGCTCCTAGCCTTCGAACACGCTGAAGAGATGGAAAAAGCTGCTCAGAAAATCGTGGAGCGTTCGCTCTCTGTTCGCCAAACTGAGGTCTACGTTCAAGGGCTCCTGCACCCTGAAAAGGCTGCTAAGAAAGAAGCAAAGCCGGTCCCCCCCCTTGATCCGAACGTGCGCGAAGTGCAGACCCGGCTTCAAAGCGCCCTGGGCCTTAAAGTCCAGATCGAAGATAAGAACGGTCGCGGCCGAGTCATCATCGAATATGCTCGTCTCGAGGACTTCGACGCGCTTCTCGAACAGCTCGCAGGCTAGTTAGTCTCGACAACGCCCCGCTCGACCGTCGGGAAAGCGATCAGCTCGTTTCGCCGGGTATACTCGCTTTTCAGGCTGGCGGCGCTGACATCGGCGCCTGAGCGCAGCGGAGATCCCGGATTTGCCTTTCACCCGTCGCACGATTCTCAAGTCGCTTTCGAAAACCACTCTGGTTCTGCCTCTTGAAGAAGTTCTGCGTCTTGCGCAGCCGGCATTTAGTCTCCAGCCTGGTCAGCAACAAGCTCCCGCAAACTCCCGTCCAACATATGAGGCGCCTGCCCGATCGGCGCCCAAGGGCTTGGCTTCGCCGGTTACCGGCACGCCGCTGGGAATCCAGTTCACCGACGTCGCCAAACAAGCAGGCCTCACCGTAAAAACAGTGTTCGGTGGCGAGCACCGGAACAAGTATCTGCTTGAAACTACAGGCTGTGGCGCTGCATTTTTTGACTACGATCAAGACGATTGGGTCGACATTTTTCTGGTGAATGGATGGCGCTTTGAGGGCTTCCCGAAGGGCCAGGAGCCTGTCTGCCACCTCTTCAAGAACAATCGCGACGGGACGTTCACGGAT
>Ga0302275_10007510_pt1 | contig 10143 bp, 9 predicted proteins | sample III_Bog_N2_2_FD_200229 | JGI IMG/M metagenome (GOLD analysis project Ga0302275, IMG submission 200229) | Peat permafrost microbial communities from Stordalen Mire near Abisko, Sweden - III_Bog_N2_2 | ecosystem: Environmental > Terrestrial > Soil > Wetlands > Peat | place: Sweden: Abisko... | reverse complement strand
TGCGAGCGCTTCCACAACACATCGACGTGGTACCGCGCTGGCGAGTCATCAAGGCGCGAGTGACGATCGCCCAATTGCAGCGAATGCAAAGAAACATATTACGGGGAAGAAGGGCAATGCTGCGAAGCGCCCTGCACAAGGTGCTGCAGTGCATGCGGCTGGAACCAAGAGTGCCACGACGAGCGCGAAGACGGGCGCGGGAAAAGCTGCATCGAATCATCCATCTTCGAATGCTGCTTCGACGACCAGGAAGGTCAGGAAGAAGAAACAATCGGGATGAAAGAGTGTAGAAATGGACGCGATCTTAAGCGAAAGCAGGCAGGGACCTTATTACGTACTTGTCTTTTGATAGCGTTTGCGTGCAAGCTATTGCTACAATGATTTCCGCGAGCGGAGCAGAGATGCTCGCTGCGCGAAGAGTCAGTTAATCACGATGGCAGCGGCAAGCCGCTGGAGGCAAAACGGATGGAAGAAGTATTCAAGATGTATGCGATGAATGACGGCAACCTCGACGGGGAACCCGCGGAGTTGGACCCCGATCACGACGAGGAAGAAGACGAAGAAGTGGAAACCTCCAGCATACTGACGTCCTCGGATGATGACGAGCCAGTGGTTGAAGAGACCGTAATCCTGATCGTGGAAGAACCGATAGCGAAGCCCGCGAAGAAGAAGGCCGCTAAGAAGAAGAAGGCCGCTGCAAAGCCACAGACTACAGGTGCAACAGGCGGCAAGACCGCCGGAGCGCCGCCGCCACCACCCCCAGCGTCGTCGAATGCAAAGAAGGCGCCGGCGAAGAAGAAATCCGCGAAGAAGGCCGCGAAAAAAGCTCCTGCAAAGAAGGCTCCTGCAAAGAAGGCAGCCGCGAAAAAAGTTGTGGCAAAAAAGGCCGCAAAGAAGTCCGCCGCAAAGAAGAAAAGCACTGGCGTAAAGGGCGGAAAGACCGCAGCCAAGAAAGCTACGGTTAGCAAGCGCGCCAGCAAACCCACAAAAAGAGGTAAACCATTGGCAGTTAAGAAAGCAGCAAAGAAGGCGCCCGCCAAAAAGGCAGCAGCGAAGAAAGCAGTTGCCAAGAAGGCTCCGGCGAAAAAGGCAGCGGCAAAGAAGGCCCCTGCAAAGAAGGCAGTGGCAAAGAAGGCTGCTGCGAAGAAGGCAACCAAGAAGTAACTACAACAGGCAACGTAAGGCAAGCAAAAGAGCCCGGCTCAGTGCCGGGCTTTTCTGCGTCTGCGATTAACACGGTGTCAGCGGGCCCGCTTTGAGTTGCTTGAAATGCCAGCGTTGGTGGGCGAGGTAGTCTTCAATCAGAAAGAGCAGCGTGACCGGTTCATCTTCTCCGATTTTGCAGCTTGCACCAAGCCGTTCTTCGGGAATGCGATCGACGACTGCCGCGAGAATCTCATGCTCCGCCTGCCACCATCTCACCAGGGTATCCCACGGCATGGAAGCATATCCATGAGAGGCGACCCACGCGTCCTGGGAATATTTTGGGCCGGCGTAGGCGCCCTCTATCGCAGCGCTGACAAAGCGCTGGTGATTGTTCGCTGCGGAGTCCAGCAGGTGGCCCAGAATCTGCTTGCGGGTCCACCCTCCTTCGCGCCAGGGGGTGTCGGCAAGTGCAGGAGAAACGGCTAGAAGCGCATTCCGCAATACACTCAGTTCGACGCGAAAATTGTGCGCAAGCTTGGCCGTCATCTCATCCTCGGCTAAGGAATTACCAATCGAACGGCAGGAAGATGTGCCATGCGGCCCGGTCAAGGAGCCGCATGGGACTGAGGGTAAGGAGCAGTTACTTCTTCAGTTCGGCAAGCGCGGCCAGTACTTCGTCGGAATGAACCTGCGGATCCACCTTAGTCCACTCCTTCACGATTTTTCCTTTTGGATCGATCAGGAATGTGTTGCGACTGGCTATCGTCATGGGGCCAAAGTGTCCCAACGAACCGTAAGCGTCGACTACTTTATGCTCTGGATCGGCAAGGAGCCGGAAGGTCAGACCCTCCTTGGTGCAGAACTCCTTGTGGCTGTCTGGCGTGTCGACACTGACGCCCAGGATGACGGCATTATCGGCGTCGAACTTAGCCTGATCCCGTTGGAAGTTATGAGCCTCAATCGTGCAGCCTTTTGTCATGTCCCTGGGGTAAAAGTACAGGACAACCCATTTGCCGCGAAAGCTGTCGAGTGAAATCTGCGAACCATCCTGCGAGGGAAGGGTGAAGCCGGGCGCAACCTGTCCAACGGTAGGCATGGTCTGTTGATCGTCGGCATGGACGGATACAAATGCAACCGCGAGCACAAGGACTGCGGCCAAGGCAAAAAGAATCGTTTTTCTGGGCATTGTTCGGGACCTCCAATTGATTCGACGGGGAGAGCGTAGAACTGGACTCTGAAAAGCCGTTCGCCCCTCAGTATGAGCGCGGAGAAGCCACAATGGCAATCCCCACCTGATTGGCGCGACTGAGCAGGGCATCGCGGTCGAAGAGGAGGGTGCGGCCGGCCTCGACGGAGAGGCAGGTGGCGCCAGTGCTGAGCATGGTCTCAATGGTGCGCATGCCGATTACAGGGACGTCGAATCGCATGTCCTGTTTTGGCTTGGCGACTTTTACTACGGTGAGGCTGCGAGCGAGTGTTGAGGCGGGGTTGGAGTCGTCCACTTCGAGGGAGCGCATAAGTTGTCCGGCGCGCGCAATGGTTTCGTCGGTGCCTTCCATTGCCTCGACGGCCACGCAGGCCTGCGCGGCCACTACCACGGTCTGGCCAATGTCGAAGCCGGCAACGGCGCGAGCCACGCCAAGCCCGTACTCGATGTTCTTGCATTCGTCGTCGGACGGGGCGCGTACTGTGAGCACGCCTTCCTGGGCGAGAAGCGGCTCAAGGAATTGAGTGGAACTGATGAGTTCGATGCCTTCGTCGGCCAGCACCTTGGCCACGGCGCCGAGCAGCATGTCCGTGTTCCGCGTGCGCAGATTCAGAAGCAGCTTGGCCAGACGCCAGTCAGGTCGAATGCTGGAAAAGATCTGCTTGTGCTTTACTTGGCCGGCCATGACGGCCATTTTCACTTCGTGCTTGTGGAAGAACTCGATGAGGCGCGACAATTCGCCGAGCGAAAGCCAGTGGACGGTGATCTTTTCGTCGGCAGTGGCGCGATGGTTGATTTCGGGGTCGGTTTCTTCGCGGATGGCCGCAACGACAACGGCAAAGCCCTGCGCGCGCGCGGCATCGAGCAGGAGGAAGGGAAAACGGCCGTTGCCGGCAATGAGGCCGAGGTTCATTTACTTGATGACCCCGCGATGGCTGCGCTCAATGAACTCCACCAGCAGCGCTACATCGTGGCCTTCCAACTCGCGCATTTTTTCGAGGGCCTGCGTCGTGTTTAACTTTGCCACAAGCAGCAGCCGGAAGGCCTTCTGCAGGGCCTTAATCCGCTCAGGGCTGAAGCCTTTGCGCTCCAGGCCCACACTATTCACACCGAAGGCCTTGTTCTCACGGCGCGATGATGTCTTCGAAAAAGGGAGCACATCCTGGGTTACGATTGTGCCGCCGCCGATGAAGGCATATTTGCCTACAGTGCAATGCTGGTGCACTGGGCTGAATGCGCCCACCGTCGCGTAGTCCTCAATGATTACGTGGCCGGCCAGTGTGGCCGCATTGGCCAGGATGCAATGGCTGCCCACGTGGCTGTCGTGGCCAATGTGCACACAGGTCATGAGCAGGCAGCCGGAACCGAGCCGTGTAATGCCGCCTCCGCCTACCGTGCCGCGGCTAATGGTTACGTTTTCGCGGATCGTGTTGTCATCACCGATTTCGGTCTGCGTTGGTTCGCCGCCATACTTCAAATCCTGGGGTGTAACGCCGATTGCGCAAAAGGGATGAAAGATGTTGCGCGCACCGATTCGCGTGCGGCCATCCAGAACGACGTGAGAGATGAGGGTGCAATTCTCGCCCAGCACGACTTCCGGTCCGATGGTGCAGAACGGCCCAACCGTGCAGGACTCCGGAACGACGGCGCCCGGCGCGATGATGGCGCTGGGATGAATGCTCACTGCGCGGGCTCCGCAGCTGGAGCGGCAGCGCTGTCTGCTGGCGGGTTCGGCTCGCGCACACGGGGCACAACGGCGCACGTGAGCGTGGCCTGGCAGGCGAGTTTGCCGTCGACATACGCCTTGCCTTCAATGCGTCCTGCGCGGGAACGAAAAGATAGCACCTCTACCTCAATCCGCAATTGATCGCCTGGCGTCACGGGCCTGCGAAACTTGGCGCGTTCGATGCCGGTGAACACTACGAGTTTTGTATCGCGGTCGGGAATCTCGGCCATCATGATGATGCCCCCGGCCTGGGCCATGGCTTCCACCACGAGCACGCCGGGCATGATTGGATATCCCGGAAAATGCCCCTGAAAGAATTGCTCATTGATGGTCACGTTCTTGATGGCGACGAGGCGCTTGCGCGGCTCATATTCGACGACCCTGTCGATCATCAGAAACGGATAACGGTGGGGAAGGAAACCCAGGATTTCCTGGATGTCAAACGTCATTCTCTTGCTCCAGCGAGCACGAGGTTAGAGGCATCGCACTCGTCAGGATTATAAAGGAGGGCGCGCAAAGCAGGTTACAGGTGGCAGATTCCAGATGACAGTGAACGCCTGCTGTTCTCGTCTTGCACACCGGGAACCGTACTGCGGAGGCCGTCATCCACAGGTTCACAGTTTCACAGTTACACAGGCTGTTTTCTTTTTTCCATTTTTCTATTTCTTGATTTTGCGCGTCGTAGCATCCACGTCCCAGAGGTCGGGAGGCAGATCTTGATTGTACTTCACATGGACAATAAAATACTGCCGGATCTGGTCGTCGTTTTTGAAGCGGGTGATGGTAAAGGGCGTTGGAAACCCTTCCATCACATGGTAATCGTCATACTCTTCCGCATCCAGATTTTTGTCTTTGTAAAGGGGATCACGCCACTCGAATGAGCGCCGCAGGGGCAAATGCGTCTGCGTATCCGTCTGGATGGTAACCGCCTCATTGGAAGATGAAATCAGCGTGACCTGGTCCGCGAGGTGGCGCTCCGCCATTTTCTGCCCCTCGTACAGCAGGATGGTCTGCGGATCCTTGAGCCACACCTTGATGGCCGTTTCAATGGAATGGTCCCTGCGCCGCACCCAGTCGTCCACTTGTTCCTGTGGCAATGGGGCTTTGCCCTTGAAGGTGACTTCTTCGCCAGTTCGACCCTGGTAAAACTGCACCACGTCACGGTGCTTCGTGTACTCAATCCGGTCGTGGTCGGGCCACTGGTGGAACTCGAAGTATTCCGTCGTGCCTCCGCTTGGCTTACCGTGAAAAAACGCAGCCACTTGTCCCTGCCGTTCCTGGTTCTTCATGTTCAGCCAGGCATCGCCTCCCAGGGCCTGCACCATGGCGTCCAGAACCGCGCGCGCCTGCTTCGCATTCTTCGTGCCGATGTCGTCGCTGGTTTGTGTCGAAAGCGGCAGTGCCACGAGTAGCAGGGTGAGCAACACCGGAAAAGCTCTGCGCATTCTTTCAGCCTCCACGTTGGTTTGACGCGCTTTCTACCCTACTAAGACCGCTCCGCCATTCACGTTCATTATTTCGCCGGAGATGAAACCAGCGAGGGGAGAGCACAAAAACAGAATTGGTCCTGCAATTTCTTCGGCACTGGCTGCTCTTCCCACTGGGATCGCGGACACAATGCCGGGTCCTCGGGCTGCGTCATTCAAAGCTGCTGCTGACATCTCGGTTGCTACCCAGCCTGGAGCAACGCAATTTAAGCGAGTTCGCTGGACAGGCTCTTTGTCAGACTGATTATCGCGCCTTTAGTCACGGCGTAGTCGGCGTGATTGGCTTCGCCTCGCTGGCCGGCTGTCGAGCTTACCAACACGATGTGCCCTGTCACGCCGGACGCGTCAGGGGCCTGACGATCCATCTGTGCAACGGCTGCCTGGACCAATCCAAAAACGGAGTCCAGGTTTACCTGGAGCGTGCTGCGCCATTGGGTTTCGGCCATTTCCGCAATGGGTGCATCCTGCGCGACCCAGATGCCGTGATTGACGACCAGGACGTCGAGGCGGCCAAAGGCAAGCACCGCAGAGGATACAAGGGTATGGCCATGCGCAGGGGTGCGGAGTTCCTGTTGCAGGGCCACGCATTGGTCCGGGCCACCACCCTCCGAGGCTAAGGCATCGGCTTGCGCGCTCGCCTGCAAATAGCTGAAAACAACGCGCGCGCGGGCTTGACGGAAAAGGCGGACGGTAGCTGCGCCGATGCCGCGGGAACCGCCGGTGATGAGAGCTACTTTGTTTTCGAGTGAGAGGGCTAAACCTGCCATGGCTCACGCTATCGCAAGGACGGAGGGGCTGTCGAGGGCGGCGGGTAACTAGATGGCGCGGAGGAGACGGACGGGGAGAAAAATGACGGCGCCGACCAGTTCAAGGGCGCCTCCAACGGCGATGCCGACTATGCGGAACGGCAGCAGAATGAGCCACACGAGCGGGTAGAGCAGCAAGGCCACGAGGGCCAGCGGCCAGCACAAAACAAAGAGGATACACCACAGCAGGAACTTGATCATGGCTTGAACGCCTCAGCGTGCGGGCGCGAGCCCACAGGCTATCTATCCATGATACGAAGGCTGGGTTGGATCGGTTCCGGATAGCAGGTCGTAGTTCTAAGTTCACTCACAGTTCATAGTTCTAAGCTCGTAGTTCGCAGTTGTGGAATTCGACTTTGAAAGGTTGCATCGGCAGGTTGTGCTACATAGGTGATTAGGTTGTTCAGGTGGTGACAAAAGATGCGAAATGTTGCAATCCATGGTTGCGATTCTTCGAGACTTAGACCGTGGGTTGCACCTTCTCGCATTTTTCGTAACCGCAGGATTGAGCTTTTAGAGGTAAAGGGTTGTGGAGAATTGAACGCTTTTTCGAGAAACCCGGTGATTGGGGACGCAGTTGCGGCTTAAGTTGTTGATATAGATAGATTTTTTGTGGTTTTGTTTGCTGTGCAATTGCTCACGGAGATGGGTCGTCTCAATCCCTGCTCCCCAACTGCGAGGGACCAGGGGCACCCGGCGGAAATGGCCCACCTTAATCGATGGTTGCTCCGCCGCATCGGACTAGGGCAATGGGGGACCCTGCGCATACTTTCCCACGTCCTCAAGGTGCAGGGACATGGGGTCCCCAGTTCTTGCTACGGTGCGGGGGACTTTGGTGCAAGCGTGGTGGCGAAGAAGGTAACCCCTTTGCAGAGTTTTTAACTTGCGGTTCGAGTCCGTGCTCAGGCAGAATGTGGTTCTCCCTTCTTGTTCAGCTTTTCTTAATGCTGGACGTTAACGCCGTGCGGATCGCCTTCGACTTCCATTTCTCGAAGACGGGGCAATGGCGGCTGCCAGGCGCTGAGCCAGGCGACGTTCAGAGGGTACAACCGGTGAACTGGGTCGCCTGTTCCGACTCTGCAAGCCCTGATGCTTCTTGGGGAGATGTTGTGCAGGGATTCTGCACCCGCGGATTGTTCTTGATGCATGGAGTTTATGCTGCCTCGGCGAGTGCCGGGCGTTACCGTGGCGGACGAGATTCGCCAAAAGAGGTTTACGTGCTGTCTTTTGATTCCACTGCCCCACGCGCACTTTCGTTTTTCCGCCTTCGCCTTTGCCTGCTGTTGGCTGTTGTGGCTGGCATGCTAACACCTCAAGCGATGCTTGCGGAGGGACCGGAAGTTGAAGTGAGGCCCGCGACGCCCGCGCGCCTGCTGAGCCCGATTGATGAGCACGCGCTTGTGACGCTCAAGGGCCATGTCCGCATGGACCTGACGCGGGACAAGGATCTTGGAGCGGTGGAAGACGGAATGCCTCTAAGGCTCTCAATTGTGGTGCAGCGCAGTGCCGCGCAGCAGGCGGACCTGGACAATCTGCTGGCCCGCCAACAACAACGCACTGCGGCGGAGTATCACAAATGGTTGACGCCCAAAGCGTTTGGGGCCCGGTTCGGCGCCGCGCCCACTGACCTTGCCAAGCTTTCGGGATGGCTGGAATCGCACGGCCTTCGAGTTCGCAGCGTGTTGAACAATGGCAGCATTATCGATTTCGAGGCCACTGCCGGCCAAGTGCGCGAAACGTTCCACACCGAGATACACAACTTCAATATTCAAGGCGGCAAGTACGCCGCCAACGTGCAGGACCCCAAGATTCCAGCGGCGCTGGCTCCGGCGGTCGCGAGCATCTACGGACTCAGCAAGATTCCCCCGATGGCCCACCACACCAAGACCCACCAGGCTGCCTACGACGCGCAGGCCCATCGGTGGCATGATGTACAGCCGTCCGGCGAGGCAATTCACCCGGATTACAACTCAAGCCCCGGGTACTACCTGGTAAGTCCGCAGGATCTTTACACCATTTACAACATCAACCCGGTTTTCAACACGGAACAGGGCGGTACTGCGACCGTAGCGGTAATTGAACAGAGCGACATTCAGTATGGAACTGTGGCTACCACCCCGGCTAATGAATTTGGATCAGCCACGGGCGGCGACGTTGCTACTTTCCGCACAGTGTTTGGTGTGCCGGGCACGCTGAACATGCATGTTTATCACGGTTACGGAACGGTGACTTGCAACGACCCTGGGGTTGACCCCGACAATATCGGCGAGGATGAAGAAGCATCTCTTGACGCGGAGTGGGCCAACGCGACAGCGCCATCGGCCAACCTGGTTTTCATGTCCTGCGACCAGAGTCCCGATAATGGAATCTTTACCTCGTTGGCTGCCGTCGTCGACAACGACCTTGCCGATGTGATGAGCATTAGCTACGGCGCTTCCGAACTCGACTTTCCCGCTGGATCCGGGTTTTACGCTTATCAGGACACGTTTTACGCGCAGGCCGCTTTGCAGGGCCAGTCGATCTTTATCTCTTCGGGCGATTCGGGCTCGGACGCGGCAGACCAAAATACCGCGGGAACTGCCACTTCCGGTATCAACGTGAGCGCCTTTCTATCTCCGCTGGTAACGGCTACAGGCGGCACAGATTTCTCTGACACATACGACCAAATTCAGGGAGGCGCCTCCCAGTCGGCCTATTGGAGCTATACGAACTCGGCTACCTACGAGGACGCCTTGAGTTACGTTCCTGAAACAGCCTGGAACAACAGTTGCGTGGGCAGCCTCTACGCAGCCGTGGAGGGCCTGCCTGGCCTGAGCTTATGCGACAGCCAGGGGATCGACAGTGCTGACGGCACCATACAGGGCGGCGGAGGCGGCATCAGCACACACTATGCCGCGCCTTCGTATCAATTGGGGATTTCGGGCTATTCCGGCGCTTTTCGCTCGATTCCCGACATTGCAGGATTTGCAGCGAACGGGTTTTGGGGACGCTATCTGCTCTACTGCGATTCCAATCCTAATTATGCGGGAGCTTATGATTGCTCCTCTTCGGGCAACTTTGGGGGAGCCGGAGGAACGTCTTTTGTTGCGCCTTATATGGCGGGCGTTGCCGGCTTGCTGGTGGATTCCACCGGTGGCAGGACGGGAACGCTCAATCCGTCCCTCTATGCGCTGGCAAAGACACAATATACCGAGTATCCAACCTCCTGCTACTCCAACGGGCAGACAGCTAACGATAGTGTAACCACCAGCCTGCCCGCCTCTTACTGCATTTTCAACGACGTTACGACTGGCAACAACGACGAGCCATGCGCACCTGGGGCTACCGCCTGCTATAGCGGAACAAGCAGTGTGGGAGAGCTGTCGCTGGGCGGCTCCAGTTCGCTGTCTGTTGCCTACCAATCAACACCAGGCTTTGACCAGGTGACGGGTATCGGCAGCGTGAACGTTCAGAGCCTTATTTCGCAGTGGGGACAGTGGGACACCAGCACAACCGTGATCGCCACGGCCCTCAACAGCATCAGCACCACCCAATCAACGACATTGACTGCGACCGTGACGGGTGGAGTCCCGGGAGATTATGTCGGCACGCCTGCCGCGGTCACCGGCACAGTCGAATTCTTTGCCGGAACAACCTCGCTGGGAGGTTGCACCGTGAGTGCGGGAGGGTGCTACTTTACGGTGCCGGGGTCGATCCTCGCAATTGGTCCCAATTCAATAACCGGAACCTTTGTGGGCAGCCCGGCCTATCCCTCCTCCACTTCCAGCATTC
>Ga0302275_10007505_pt1 | contig 10145 bp, 10 predicted proteins | sample III_Bog_N2_2_FD_200229 | JGI IMG/M metagenome (GOLD analysis project Ga0302275, IMG submission 200229) | Peat permafrost microbial communities from Stordalen Mire near Abisko, Sweden - III_Bog_N2_2 | ecosystem: Environmental > Terrestrial > Soil > Wetlands > Peat | place: Sweden: Abisko... | reverse complement strand
TTGACGAAGGTCTTGACACCGGCGATATGCTGCTCGCGCACACCATTCCCATCGCCCCAGACGAGACCGCCCCCGACGTGTTTCGCGCCCTGTCTGACGTCGGCGCACAGCTCATGGTCCAAACCCTTGCACGCCTCTCCGCCGGCATCCTCGCCCCGCAACCGCAGGACGCATTCCAGGCCACGCTCGCACCCATCCTCACCCGCGAAGACGGCGTCCTCGACTTCACGCGCACAGCGCAGCAAATCTACAACCGCTGGCGCGGTTTCCAGCCCTGGCCCGGCGCGCACACACTGCTCCGCGGCAAGAAACTCATCGCGCATCGCATGCACATCGGAGCCGCACACACCATCGATGCCGGCGTCCTGCACGTTCTCGACAACCAGTTACTCGCCGGATGCGGCGATGGCACCTCCATCGTCTTCGACGAGGTCCAGATGGAAGGCAAGCGTCGCATGCTCGCAACCGAATTCCTCCGCGGCTTCCAAATCCGCGCCGGCGAAAGGCTTGGCCTTTGACGCCCACTCCACGCACCCCGAAAGCTCCCAAGCAAATCCGCTCCCGCCCCGCGTCCGCCGGCCCAACCGCCTCCGTCGCCGAAGCCCTCGCGAAGATCACCCCCGCCCGCGCCGCTGCCTTTGAAATCCTGACCCGCGTTGGCGAAAATAAAGGCCACAGCGACGAGCTTCTCCACTCCTCGCATACCACCGCTCTTACCCCGGAAGACCGCAACCTCGCCACCGCACTGGTCATGGGAGTCCTTCGCTGGCAGATCGCGCTCGACGCCCGCCTCGCCAAACTCCTCGCCCGCCCCGATCAGCGCCTCGCCGAACCCGTCGCCCTCGCCCTTCGCCTCGGCGCTTTCCAACTCCTCCACATGGACCGCATCCCCGCGCACGCAGTCCTAAACGAGAGCGTCGAACTCTGCCGCGCCTCCGGCAACCCCCACGCCGCAGGCATGGTCAACGCGATCCTCCGCAAGCTAGCCACCGCGCAAAAACCCGGCGCCCGCATCTTCGAGTCCCCCGCCGCCTTCGCCGAGCGTCTCGCTCATCCTCTCTGGCTAGTCGAGCGCTGGGTCGCAGCATACGGCCGCGAAGCCGCGTTAGCCATCTGCGAGTACGACCAGCACGAGCCCCACTCCGGCTCACTCTTCCCGCCAAACGAATCAGCCTCCCCAGAAGCTATGCCGCAAGTCGACGACGGCTCCCGCCTGGTCGCGGAACTAGCCGCTGCAGCACTTCCCTTCACCGCGGCCGCCGCTCCCCGAGTATGGGACTGCTGCGCCGCACCCGGTGGCAAAACCCTGATGCTAGCTTTCCGCCTTCCCACCGCCGAAATCCTCGCCACCGACGTCAGCTCCAAGCGCCTCGCCCTCACCACGACCCGCCTCCGCCAATACCCGTACGCTGCCCGCGTTCGCACCGAAGTCGCCGATGCCACAACTCCAACCGCAACCGATCCCATCTTCGACCTGATCCTCTGCGACGTTCCCTGTAGCGGTACCGGAACCCTCGCTCGAAATCCAGAAATCCGCCTCCGCCTCCGCCCGGAAGATCTCACCCGCCAGGCAACTCGTCAGCGCGCCATCCTCGCCGGAGCCATCCACCGGCTAGCTCCGGGCGGTCGCATCGTCTACTCCACCTGCTCGCTCGAACCCGAAGAGAACGAGCAAGTCGCCGATGCCGTAGCTTCCGCAGCCGGCCTGCGCCGCCTCCCAGTCGAACCCTTCCTCGCAAACCTCGCCGCCGCCGGCATTCTTACGCCGGAAATCGCCGCAACCCTCACCGCATCAGCCATCGCCGCGAACGCCCTCCGCACCCTCCCCGGCGTGCATCCCTGCGACGGTTTCTTCGCCGCCGTATTCGAGCGCAATTAGCAACGTTTCTCGCTAATATGGGTCTAATGGAGTGGACGTATATGGCAGCACCGGGGCCCGTAACGGCTGAGGTCGTTGCCAGGAGGTATCAAAATGCGGTTCCTCAAGATTCTTGCTCTGCTCTCAGTTCTCAGTCTCCCCGTTGCATACGCCAATGCGCAGGTTGCGGTGGGCGTCGGCGTGGCCCCTTATGGTTACGGCGGATACGCCTATGGACCCCCGGCTTGCACATACGGATACTACGACTACGCTCCCTATGCGTGCGCGCCCTACGGATACTACGGCCCAGGCTGGTTTAGCGGCGGCCTCTTCATCGGCGCCGGCCCCTGGTTCCGCGGCGGATATGGCTACGGTCGCGGCTATGGATACGGTCGTGGCGGCTACGGATACGCAGGACGTGGCTACGTTGGCGGTGTTCGTGGCGGATACACCGGCGGAGCCCGCGGCTATGTCGGTGGCGGCGTTCGTGGCGGATCAGCACCCGGTGGCTTCCGCGGCGGCGCAATAGCCGGCGGTGGTGGCTTCCGCGGCGGTGGCGGCGGTGGTGCCCACTTCAGTGGCGGCGGTGGCGGCCGTGGTGGTGGCGGCGGACGCCGGTGAGCCAAAGCAAGGTTGAACAGAGTCCCATCTTCCGAGAACTTGCCGGGGATGGGACTTCTGGCGTTTACCGTCATGCTAAGTGGGAATCGCCATTCTGGCTCACAGAGTTAGAGTCTCCGTCGTTGCCTTGTCGTTGGTTTTCGGAGTAGCAGCGAGCTTCAGCCCGCGGGAACCAAGCCAACCAATGTCATCGAGGCTTCAGCCTCGGGCCTTCGTTGGCCCGCCCCGCAAGCCGCAACCGGACGCCCGCGAATTAATCCCGCGCCCTCCATCCTCGTGATACATTCATCCCAAAATTCGGGGTCATAAACGGAGACACTGGAATGACAAGAAGACTAGCAATCGCGATGGTATTTGCAGCATTAACAGTAACGGGCGTCGCACAAACCGTACCCCAGGCCAAGCCCAACTTCGCCGGCACCTGGAACCTGAACCTGCAGAAGAGCGATCTCGGTCAGATGGCGCCCAACAGCGAGACCTACACCATCGCGCAGACCGCCGACGAGATCAAGGTCGCCATCGCCTCCGACAGCCAGTTCGGCAAACTCAACTACTCTTTCCCCGCCAAACTCGACGGCACCGACACGCCCGTCCCCGCCAACGCTTTCCCCTCCGACTCGCCTTTCCTCATCCTCACCTCCAAAGCCGAATGGAAGGACAACGCGCTGGTCATCACCCAGACCACGACCTTCCAGGACGCCAAGGGCACCCTCGTCTCCACCTACACCCTCTCCGACGATGGCAAAACCCTGACCAAATCCACCCACATCAAGTTCGATCAAGGCGAATTCGACTCCAAATCCGTCTACGACAAAGCCTGACGCGATCCTTCTCGGAGAAGCAGCAGGCACAAGCTGCTAAATAAGCCTGCAATCCCCGGGGGACGCCACGACCCATACCAAGGCGTCATTCTGACTCGCCGAGTCAGAATCTCGGTCGTTGCCCTTCGGAGTAGCAGCGGGCTTTAGCCCCTTGCTCTGGCTCGGCATTTGCGGCTTACGAGGCATCGCTACCGCCCAAACTTCTGCCGCCCCTGCATCTGGCTCATCATCCGCTGCTGCGCCTTGATCCCCCCACCGCCCCCCATGCTCTTGAACATCTTCCGCATCTGCGCATACTGCCGCAGCAGATTATTCACATCCTGCACGGTCGTTCCCGACCCCCGCGCGATCCGTTTCCGCCGGCTGCCGTTGATCATCTCGTGGTCTTTGCGTTCCTTTGCCGTCATCGAGTTGATGATCGACTCCACCCGCGTAAACTGCCCCTCGTCCACGTTCTCCGCCGCCTGCTGTATCCCAGCGAACGGCCCCACCGAAGGCAGCATCTTCAGGATCGACTTCATCGACCCCATCTTTTTGATCTGCCTGAGCTGCTCGCGAAAATCGTCCAGCGAAAATCCGTCGCCCGACAGAGCCTTCTTCGCAAACTGCTCCGCCTTGCCGCGGTCCAGCTTCTCTTCCGCATGTTCCAGCAGCGTGGCAATGTCGCCGAAGCCCATAATCCGCCCAACAATCCGGTCCGGATGGAACGGCTCAAACGCGTCCGCCTTCTCGCCCGTCCCCAGGAACTTGATCGGCGCGCCGGTTACATGCCGGATCGACAGCGCAGCCCCACCCCGAGCATCGCCATCCATCTTCGTCAGTACCACGCCGGTAATGTTCAGAAGATCGTGGAAAGCCTTCGCCGACTTCACCGCGTCCTGCCCGGTCATCGCGTCTGCGACGAACAGAATCTCGCTGGGATTCATCTGCTTCTTCAGCGCGGCCATCTCATCCATCAAGTCGGCAGCAATCTGGTTGCGCCCAGCCGTGTCGACGATCAGAATGTCGCACCCAAAACTAGCCGCCTCGCGCTTCGCCTCTCTCGCCAGCCGCAGGACATCGTCCGTCCCATGCTTCGCGTCCGGATCAAGTTTGCCCTCGTAGATCTGCGCGCCAATCGCCGTCGCCACCAGCCGCAACTGCTCCCGAGCCGCCGGCCTGTAGACGTCCACCGACACCAGCATCGGCCGGTGCCCCGCCTTCTTCAGCCAGCCCGCCAGCTTCGCTGAGGTCGTCGTCTTACCGCCGCCCTGCAACCCCGCCATCAATATCACGCTCGGCGGCTGAGACGACGTCTTGAACCGAGCCGTATCTTTGCCCAGGATATTAATCAGCTCATCGTGAACGATCTTCACAATCTGCTCGTCGGGCGAGAGCGCCGTGGCCACCTGAGCCCCCAGCGCCCGCGCGCGGATGTGCTCCACCACCTCAGTCACAACCGAGAGGCTCACATCGGCCTCAATCAGGGCAAGGCGGATCTCGCGCAGGGCCTCGCCGATGTTCTCATCGGTGATTGTGCCCTGGCCGCGTAAAGTCTTGAAGGAACGCTGAAGTTTGTCGCTTAAATTCTCAAACATGTTCCTTCAAGTCTAGTGCATTTCCCTCTATTTCTTCTTCGCGTTCGGCGGTTTGTACCCCAGGCCCCCCGCCTTCTTCATCGCCGCCATACCCTCGTCGGTGCCCAGCAGAGGCGTCGTCTTGAACCCCTTGAATGCACCGCTCGCTGAAACTGCCAGCGAGCAAGCCGCCGCGCTCACATTGTCCGACCCCTCAATAATGATCACCGCATCATAATCGCCGAACGAAAACCAGCTCCCCACCAGCTTCCCGCCAAGCTTTGCGGCCAGCTTGCTGATCGCCTCGGTGCGGTCGACGGGCTTCTTGATGAACCCCGCCAGAGTTTCGGGGTTGTAGGAGATTTGAATCATGTAGCTGGGCATTGCATTCCACCTTTCCGTTCAATGCAGAGTTCGATCCATGGCCCTGGGGAGTGAAAAACAGCATACATCACCTCGCCCATCTCTGGACCTTAGCCGGCCGCAAGGTGCGCCTGATGCCGCCGATACCCAGCCAGGTAACGCGCATCCTCCGCATACGTCGTTGGATAAATCTGCGGAACCGGCATCGGGTGCAGCTTCGGGTCCACATTCACAAACGTAAACGTGCACACGTTGCTCAACGCCGTACTCTTCCGGTCCCGGCTGTTGCGCGTGATCGAAGTCTCCACCGTAATCGAGGTCTTCCCTGTAAACGCAACCCGGCTCACATAGTGCAGTTTGTCACCCATCCGCACCGGCTGATGGAAGTTGATGCGGTCCACGCTCACCAGCAGCGCCCGATGGCTGGCCACCATCTCCGAGCAGATGTGCGCCACCATGTAAGCGCGATGCGCGACATAGCCGCCAAATATTTTGTGTGGCACATTCTCGTGCTCCAGATAAGTCCGCTCCCAGCTTTCCGCGCTCAGCGTGGAAGCCAGCAGAACATTCGCTCCGGGCTGCTCTTGAGCCTCATGCAACCCGCGCAGCAACGCGTATTCCTCGACCGAAGGAGGCGCCTCCGCCATACTCAAGTACTCGCGGTAACTCTCCTTCCGATGCCGCGCCCGCTCGGCACGCGCAACATCCTGCTTGCTCCGATATTCCAGCCCTGGCAACGGCACGCTGCGTTCCGTTCCATCTGCCTCACGCAACCGCGCCACCATCGTGAAGTAGCACGACGCGACATGCAGCACCGCATCGCCCGCCTCCTCACCCGGCTGCTCGATCCTGATGCCCACCTCAAGCGATGTCGTCCCCACCAGGTTCACCCGCGCCCGCAGAATCATGTCGCGCGTCTCGTCCGGCACTCCCCGCACCCGCATGGAGTCCATCGCCGCAGTCACAACCCGCGCCGTCGGATAGCTTCGCCGCACATACCGCAGAGCCGTATCCTCCGCCAGCTTGTCCAACACCTCAAGCAGCAACCCAAACCGCAAATTGGACCGGACCGGCTCGTCGGTCAACAGAAAATGTCGACGCAGTTGCAGATCGGAACTAAACCTAAGCCGCTTTACAACCGAAGTTTGTGAGGGATTCAAGGCGCGCCGATCTTCCTGCATTGCCCCTCAAGAATAGCAGCCGACGATGACGGGGAACCACTTCGGAGTAGCGGCGCACTTCACATGCCACTGACGAAAGGTGCTGGCGTCATTCTGACTCGAAGAAGTCAGAATCTCTGTCGCCGTTCTTCGGAGTAGCAGTGCGCTTCAACCACTGTCTACGCCTCGTCCGTCCGGATCCGGTTCTTCCAGTGCGACGCCACGAACCACACCAACGCCACTGCCAGCACCGCTTCCACCCCAAGATGAAAGCGATGAAACACTTCCTTCAATCGTGGATCAGTCTGCCACGCGTCTCCCAGCTTCATCCCCACATACGCCAGCGCATAGCACCACGGCCACGAACCCAAAAACGTGTACACGTGGAACCGAACCTGGTTCATCTTCGCCACACCCGCCGGAAACGCGATAAACGTCCGGATAATCGGCAGCATCCGCCCCACCAGCACCGTAATCGACCCGTAGTGCAGGAAAAAGTTATCCACGCGATCCAGGTCGCGACGGCTCAGCAACAGCCAGCGCCCGTACTGTTCCACCATGGGCCGCCCACCCTTCGCGCCCACCCAGTACGCCGGAATAGATCCCAGATTCGAAGCCAGTGACGCCAGCGTCGCGAGCACAATCAGATCCATCTGCCCATGTGCCAGAGCAGCGCCCGCGAAAGGCATAATCACTTCCGAAGGAATAGGAATGCACGCCGACTGAATCGCCATCAGCGTAAACATCACGGCATACTTGCCGCCCACACTCAAGCCCGTCAGCAACGCAATCAGTTTGTCAGACATTCATTTGCAGTATAGCTTCGCATTCCCTTCCGTCCCAACTCTCTAAATAACGTGTGTTATCAAGATGCTGAAAAACTTGCCGCATCCTTCGCCGTAGCAGCGGTCTTTAGCCCGCGGTAATCAGTCGCCCCCAGCGAGGGGCTTTAGCCCCGGGTCTTTTTCTTTTCAAGTCCACGCGCATCCGCCGACCTACTCGCCTCCACCAACCACCTTGTTCAGCGCCTCCTGGTACCGCTCCACCCGAGCAATCCGTCCCTCGACCAACGCAACGTCAGCAGGAGTCTTCGCCAGTCGCGTCGCATCCTGTAGCGCGTCCAACGCCTCCGCAACCTGCCTCTGCTCCAGTAGAACCTCCGCGCAGTTCAGCCGATAACTCAACCGGTCCCCCTCCAGTTCCACAGCCTTCACGTTCAGCTTGTGCGCTTCGTCGAGATGCTCGTGCCGCGCCGCATAGAACATCGCCAGAGCATCGTATGCCGGCCCGAACCCCGGATTCAGCGCGATCGACGCATGCAGACTCTTTTCAATCGCGTCATCCTCTCCCGTCGCCCCGCTCCGCAGCGCCATCATCGCGTAGTAGTAGGGCGCCAGGTAGCTGTGTGCATCCAGCTCCTCCGCCTCGCGAAACCACTTCTTCGCACCCACCTGGTCCCCCGCCAGGAACCGCAGCATCCCCGTCGACTCGTGCGCCAGAGCATTGCCCGGCTCCTCCCGCAACACCGTCTCGGCCAGCGCCTCAGCCTCCGCCGAACGCTTGGTATAGACCAGCATGTCAGCCCGCACCGCATCGGCTTCCGCCCCGGGCAGCGCTTGCACGTCCACCGCCGCGTCCTTCGCGGTCAACGTCGCGGGCATCATGAAGTACATAAACTTTTGCTGCATCACATAATCGCTCAGCCCCCGTTGTAGCTTGTCCAGGTCCCCGAACACCTCCCGCGCCGCGGTCACCGCATCCTCACCCTGCGCCAGCCGCTCCGCGTAATCATGCATACGGTGCGCCCCCTGGATTCGGTCACTCACAATCAGAAAATGTGTCAGCGCCCACGACTCCGCATAGAACACTGACCCCTTCTGCTCGTCGTGGTAGTAAGGCGACCTCCCATCCACCTTCAGCAGCGTCTCAATCGGCAGCAGGTCGTTCCGCCCCAGAAACTTCAGCTCCTCCATGTTCGCCTGCCCCAGCCACACCGTCTTGTCGTCAATGTCGGTATTCTCGTAGAACTGCGCCAGCCCCTCATTCAGCCACAACGGAAGCCACCCGTCCGCTTTGCGCAGCATGTAATGCGTGTACTCGTGGTACACATTCGCATACGCGTGAGACTCTTCCGCATCCAGCCGCACCAGGATGTAGTTCTTGTCCGGCGCGCGCAGAAAGAAACCCGCCAGATCGACCCGGTCCTTCCCCAGGTACTCCACCGGCTCCAGCGCCTGCATTCCTTTTCGATCCTTCACCGCAATCACCACGATCGGCGGATCGGCATCGTCTCCTTTAGTCGGCAGCAGCGTGTGGAACACCATATGCATTCGCTCGAACTGGCCCGCCACTCGCCGAGCTTCTTTTTCGCCCGCGTCCGTCAGCACCACAAAGTGGGTGCTCCGCGCCTCCACCCAGCGCTCAGGCGTCGCCCCCACCGCAGCCGTAGCCGTCGCGAATATCAACATCGCACTTAGAACTCGGCCTGCGAACACGTTGCGCATAGTTTGGGAGCTTAACCCCAAACCTTATCGGCAGTAAACCGAAAATGCTCTATTACCGCCGCAAAAGTGTAAACGCTGCAACGATTTGCAGCGTAACCGCAAAGTTGTGCTGGAGAGTAACCGAAACCCATTACCGATAGGTAACGAGCGCCCTCTAATTCGTCACCTTGCACCTCGCAACTTGAATTCCGCATCCAATCCACAACTCTGCACTGTTGCCTGTTCAACTTGCCGCACGGAACAAATTAGCTCCCATTCAAGAGGAGAACTCCCCATGGAAACCCTGGTTCTTTCGCTGTACGGCCTCTGGTTCTGGCTCACCCGCAAGTATCGCGCCGCAGTCTACACAGAAGTCGCTCAAACCCTCGACTCGGCCCGCGCCTACCTCATCACCGATTACACCAGCCGGGCCTCCACCCGCGACCGTGGCTCTCTGCTCCCCGCCCAGGTCGAAGCCCTCACCATCCTCGGCCGTCACGGAGCGTTCGCCGCCCGAACCTCGCGCCGCTTCGACTCCCTCACCGAGTGCCGCAAATTCGTAGCCGAAGAACTAGCCAACCCACCCAAAGCCGCCTGACCGCCCGCCGCTCGTCATTCCTGACGACCATCCCCGTTCAGCCCGTCCAACGCTCGTCATCCCGCACATGGCTCGCCCTCCCACCCATCGCTCGTCATTCTGACCCACCGGGTCAGAATCTCCGTCGTTGTTCTTGCCGTTGCCTGTCTTTTGTTTTGTCATTCCCGAAGGGAATCTGCTTCCGCCTGACCCACCCTAAGGCCGCGTCCCCAGCTTGCTGTTCCCATCCGCTCGGGTGCCCCATCCAAGCTCTGCTTGGGTGGGATGTAAGCCGCTCGCACTGCCCTTGCCTTCGCCTTCACGCGAAGCGTCGAGAACGGCACGAAGTGCCTGATAACATCATCCCCAATGCCCGCGCCCGAGAATCCCGCGAGAAAGACGGCGCCCGCTCCGCCTCCCAGATCACGGCCTTCAAAGACACTTGGGAGTGGAACGAAGAGGCCGCCCGCAGCTACAAGCAAGTCGTCGACAGGGTGGCCGCGTAGCCGAAGCCATGCGCGCCTTCCGAACCCTCCTCGGCGGCTCCGACATGCTCGCCTACCTCGCCATGATGGCACCACGCCTCATCGAACTCCGCCGAGTCCTCAAAGACACCGGCTCCATCTACCTCCACTGCGACCCCACCGCCAGCCATGCCGCGTGAATCAGTCGCGTCGATAGCGCGCACAATTCTCCCGCTAACCGG
>Ga0302275_10007501_pt1 | contig 10147 bp, 6 predicted proteins | sample III_Bog_N2_2_FD_200229 | JGI IMG/M metagenome (GOLD analysis project Ga0302275, IMG submission 200229) | Peat permafrost microbial communities from Stordalen Mire near Abisko, Sweden - III_Bog_N2_2 | ecosystem: Environmental > Terrestrial > Soil > Wetlands > Peat | place: Sweden: Abisko... | reverse complement strand
TGGCAATTTTCGTCAACATGGACTCGGCCGACGTGTGGGTTCACCCCGATCTGTTCGAGTTGGATGAAGATCTGCAGCCGGTGCGCATCGCCGGCGTGCCGCCGGACTACTTTTCGCCGACAGGACAGCGCTGGGGCAATCCACTCTACCGCTGGGATGTGCTTGAGGCGCGGGGATTCGACTGGTGGATCGAGCGCATCCGCCGCGCCTGCCAGTTGTACGACGTGGTGCGCCTAGACCACTTCCGCGGGTTTGAGGCCTACTGGTCGATCCCCGCGGACGAGGAGACGGCGGTGAACGGCGAGTGGGTGAAGGCGCCGGGGCGGGAGCTATTCCATGCCCTGGAGGCGGCGCTGGGACCGCTGCCGCTGGTTGCTGAGGATCTTGGAGTCATCACTCCCGAGGTGGACGCGCTGCGGCTCGAGATGCGCATGCCGGGGATGAAGGTGCTGCAGTTCGGTTTTGGCGACAAGGAGGCGCACAACCATCTGCCCCATCGCTTTACTCCGGCGACCGTGGCCTATACCGGCACGCACGACAACGACACCACGCAGGGCTGGTGGAACGCAGCGGGTAGTTTTGAGCGCAACGCCGTGGAGGCTTATGTGGGGCCAGTCAATCAGCACCCTGTGTGGCCGCTGATCCGCGCCGCGGAGACGAGCGTGGCACGGCTCGCCGTGGTTCCCGCGCAGGACCTGCTGGAACTGGGCTCGGAGGCGCGGATGAACACCCCCGCCGTGCCCTCAGGCAACTGGAGCTGGCGCGCGCCGGAGGCCTGCTGGACGCCGGGACTGGCAGAGCACCTGGCCGCGCTGGTGGATGCGACGGACAGGGACAACGACCCGCTGGGAAAATCGGAGGAGGGCGCGGAAACAGAAGCGCTGTAGGCTTTCTGTTTGCGCAGGCTGGTGCTGAAAGCGCTTCGCTAACACGAACAGGATAGAAGGCCCGAGGGCCGACGGCTGGCCTTTGTTGTCTCCCACCCATCGACCACCACCCCAGCGACGAAGACCTGTCGCTGTGCCCAAAGAGCGCCCACCCGGGACGCTCGATGGATAGGGCACCCGCTGCAATTACTTCTCCGCTCACATACGAATGGGAGAAACTGGCGGGGAGAGGAATTCTGGAAACTTGAAGACCTCAAGTAACTGTTCGATCAAAACCTGCGCTTCTCTCTGCGTCACGCCTTCGCCGAAGAAGTGTGACTTGTTTCCCACCTGGAATTCAATCTTGCTGGTTCTTATGTCTGCGTCGCCACTCTTGCCGAACCAGAATTTGGAAGGTGCGATGTATCTGAAGTTATGCACTTCCGTGGTGGAGAAACTGCGCGTCGCCAATTCAATGCCCAGAACGCGGTGTTGAATCTTCATCTGTGTTTCACCCAGCGTGACCAGGGTGTCGCTTGTGAAGGCCCACGCCGCCCAGAACAGGAGAATGCAGAGACAGACGCCAAAGCCATCGATTACAAGCCAGAGTATCTGGTTTCTGGTGGCGTCCGCGGTGAGCGGCATCGACATGGATGCGTATTGGTACGATGCGACGAGCAACCATACCCCAATGATGGGGCCGAACAGCGCGAAGGCAGAGCCCCTTCTCGCCGGTATTTTCACAGCAATACCCCGCGCAGTTTTTTCCCATTCAAGACGGCCTTCCAGCATTCCACGCATTGGGTCTCCTTTTTCTCAACATGTTATTCCCTTTTTCCGCCGCTGGACTACCCACTTTTGGGATTTTGCGTCTTTGGCTGCGAATATCTGCGGAGAGACACAGCAATTTTGTTCCAAGGGCGATTCTTGCTATGCTGACCCCACATGGAAACCGCGGCGATTGAAACCCACGGCCTGACGCGGCGCTTCGGCGCTTTGACCGCCGTGGACAACGTAACCCTCAGCGTGGCCACCGGACAGTTCTTCGGGTTTCTGGGGCCAAACGGAGCGGGCAAGTCCACCACCATCAAAATGCTGACCGGTCTGCTGGAGCCGAGCGAAGGGACGATCGAGATCCTCGGCGAGCCATTCGGCGCCGCCGCACTGGACTTGAAGCGGCAGATCGGCGTGGTGCCGGAAGGCATGGCGCTGCTGGGACGGCTGACGGCGCCGGAGTACCTGCGCTTTGTTGGCCGCATGTACGGCCTTGACAGCGCAACCGCCAACCAGCGCACCGCGGAGCTTCTCGAATTCATGCAACTGGCCAACGAGAACCGCAAGTTGGTGACCGACTTTTCGCATGGGATGCAGAAGAAGCTGGCGCTGGCCGCGGCCGTCATTCACGGGCCGAAGGTGCTGTTTCTCGATGAGCCATTCGAGGGCGTGGATGCGATTGCCGCGGGGATGCTGAAGACCATGCTCACTGGCATGATCAATCGCGGGGCGACCATCTTTCTCACGACGCATGTGCTGGAGATCGTGGAGCGGCTTTGCACTCACGTGGCCATCATCAGCAAGGGGCGTCTGGTGGCCAACGGGTCGCTCGATGAATTACGGGCGGGTGTGGCCTCGACTCTGCCGGGCGCCGAAGAGGAGCAGCGGCTGACCCTTGAACAGATCTTCCTGTCGATTGTGGGCGCGGGCGGCCAGGAGCCGGTACAGGAGCTGACATGGCTGGCCTAGGCGGAGCCGTCATGACTGAGCCAGGCCGGGGCGGCGCGGGACCGTTTGGCGCCGCGGCGCGGGCGCAGTATGCGGCGCTCGCTCGACTCCGCTGGCATATGTTCACCAACGGCTTGCGCTCCACCAAGGGCGCTTTTGAAGTTGGCGCACGCGTCTTGGTTTTTATCATTTACGCCGGCATGGGATTGGGAATGGGAACCGGTGCGGGCGTGTCCACCTATATGCTGGCGTCCAATGGCGAGTGGCAGTATGTGCCGATTGTATTCTGGGTTGTCTGCTTCATCTGGCAGGTGCTTCCCATCATGCTGGCTTCGTTTCAGGAACAGTTCGACCTGAGCTGCCTGTTGCGGTTTCCGGTGAGCTTTCAGTCTTTCTTCCTGCTCTACATAGTCTTCGGGCTGGTGGATGTCTCCACGATTGTGGGCGCTTTTTGCTGCACCGGCATCTTGATTGGGGTCACCGTGGCGCGGCCCGACCTGTTTCTCTGGACGCTGTTGTGCCTGATTGTATTTGCGGCCTTTAACGTTTTGCTGGTGCGCGCCATCTTTGCCTGGATCGACCGCTGGCTGGCGCAGCGCAGGACGCGTGAGATTCTTACCGCCGTGTTCCTGCTTCTGATGCTCAGCATGAATCTGCTCAATCCGGCGTTGCATCAGAGAAGGCATACAGGACACATGACCGCTGAGCAGCGCGCTGAGGAATCCGCCCGTTCGAAGACCCAGTTTGACGCTCAATACGGTCCGTGGGTCAGGACTGCGAATTCGATTCAGAAGTGGCTGCCGCCGGGACTGATTGCCGTCTCGGTTCGCCGGGCCGCTCAGCTGCAACCAGTGCCCGCGCTGGAATCGCTGGGCGTGCTGGGGGCATTCGTGCTGCTCGCCGGAGGCGGGCTGCTGGTGCGCCTTGGCGGCGAGTATCGAGGAGAAAATCTGGGGGAAGCGCCCAAGGCCGCGCCCAGCAAGAAAAAAATGCCGGAGCGCACAACTCCTGTGTTAGATGCAACAACACGGAGCGCGGGCGCTCCAGGATTCCTGGACAGCTATGGGCCCCTTTCAGCTCTGGTGCAAAAGGAAATGCGCACACTGATGCGTACGCTGCCGCAGCTCTATGCGGTGGGTGCGCCGCTGCTGCTGATGGTGGTTTTGTCGGGTGCTTTTCTCAGACGCGGACCAGGGACGCACACATTCGCGTTTGCGGTCCCGGTGTGCATTGTCTATGCGCTGCTTGGCTTCACACAACTGTTCTACAACAACCTGGGTGCGGAGGCAGCGGGAATTCACCTGCTTTTTCTTTCACCCACGCCCTTCCGCACAGTCATGCTCGCCAAGAACATTTTCCACGCGCTGATGTTTCTGACGATCGCGGTGCTGGGCACCGTTCTGGCCTGCGTGAGGCTGGGCATGCCGAGCATTGCGGTGCTGGTGGCAACGGCAGCGTGGTTGCTGTTTGCGCTGCCGTGCAACCTTGCAGCGGGCAACATCTTTTCGATCATCATGCCGTATCGGGTAAATCCCGGCCGCATCACGCGGCAGCGCGGATCGCAATCCAATGCGCTGCTCGGCCTTTTGGTGCAGTTAGTGGTTCTTGGAGTGGGCGCGATTGGCTTCTGGATTGGCTGGCTCTTTGAAGATCAATGGCTGGCGACGCCTGTCTTTTTGCTGCTGGCCGTTGGCGCGGTTTATTTCTGGATGCGCACGCTGCGCAACTCAGATGCGATGGCGAACAATCGCAGGGATGCGCTGATTGCCACACTGGCAAAGACGGATTAGGCGGTGACTTCCCTGCCCGCTATGAACACGCGCGGCCGGTTCGGCGCAGCGATGAAATACGCAAGCTCGCGATGATCCGAGAATTCATGAATCAGAAGATCGGCTTGCTTGCCGACCTCGAGCGATCCGATTTGGGCGCCGAGCCCGAGGCTGTACGCAGCGTTGATGGTTGCGGCGGCGAGCGCTTCGGCGGGCGAGAGGCGCATCTGCAGACACGCCAGCGAAAGCATGAAGGGCATGGACGGAATGGGCGATGAGCCGGGATTGAAGTCCGTGGCCAGCACGACGGCGAGACCGATTTCAACCATCGTGCGGGCGGGCGGGTAGTTTGTGCGGGCTAGCGCGAAGACCGATCCTGGCAGCAGCACGGGCTGCACGCCGGCGGCTTGGAGTTGGCGCAGTGTCTCTTCAGTGACAGTCTCCAGGTGGTCGGCGGTGACGGCGCTCAACTCCGCGGCCAGCGCCGCACCGGTGCCGGGTCGGAACTGCTCGGCATGGATGCGCAGGCCCAGGCCGTGACTGCGCGCGGCGGTGAACACGGTTCGGATTTCGTCGACGGTGAAGGCGTGATCGTCACAGAAGGCGTCGCAGTAGCGGGCGAGCTTTGCGGATGCAACTTCGGGAATCAGATCTTCCGCGACCCAGCGGACATACTCTTCGCGACGCGTTGGATATTCTGGCGGAACAGTGTGCGCGGCGAGCAGCGTGGGGATGATGCGCACGGGGCCTTCTTCGTTGAGACGGTGCAGGACGCGGAGAATCTTAAGTTCAGTTGGATGGTCGAGGCCATAGCCCGATTTGGCTTCGATGGTGGTGGTGCCGGAGCGCAGCATCCAGTCGCGGTTACGGCGCGCGGAGGCGAGAAGCTCGTCCTCCGTGGCGGCACGGGTGAGTGCGACGGTGCGCAGAATGCCGCCGCCGGCAGCGGCGATCTGCTGATAGGTAGCACCGGCGATGCGCTGCTCGAATTCGGCGGCGCGGTTGCCGGCGAAGACGAGGTGCGTGTGGGCATCGACAAAGCCGGGAGTGACGCAGCGGCCTTGCGCATCGATGATCTCGGCGCTGGGCGGAATTTTGTTCTTGAGTTCAGAGTAGGCGCCGGCGGATGTGATGAGGCCGTCTTCCATGATCAGGGCCGCGTCTTCGACGATGCCAAGTTCACCAAGCTCTTTGCCTACGCGCGGGCGCGGCGGACCGGCGAGGGTCACAAGCTGGTCGATGTTGACGATGGCGATCGAACCGGGCACGGCTACTTTCCCGCCATTGGAATGTGGATGCCGCGATCCCGTGCGGTTTTGCGCGCAAGTTCGTAGCCCGCGTCGGCGTGGCGGGCCACACCGATGCCGGGATCGTTGTTTAACACGCGGGCGATGCGGCGGGCGGCGTTGTCGGAGCCGTCGGCAACGGTGACCTGGCCAGCGTGGAGGGAGTAGCCCATGCCTACGCCTCCGCCGTGATGGAAGCTGACCCAGCTTGCTCCCGAGGCGGTGTTGAGCATGGCGTTGAGGATGGGCCAGTCGGCGACCGCGTCAGAACCATCGAGCATCTTTTCGGTTTCGCGATAGGGGCTGGCGACGGAGCCGGTGTCGAGGTGGTCGCGGCCAATGGCGATGGGCGCGGAGATTTCGCCTTTCCGCACCAGATCGTTGATGGCCAGACCCATCTTGGCGCGCTCGCCGTAACCGAGCCAGCAGATGCGCGCCGGCAGGCCCTGGAAGGCGAAACGGCCGCGTACAAGTTTTAGCCATCGAGTGAGAATCTGGTTGTCGGGAAAGAGCTCAAGGGCGAGCTCATCGGTGCGGTCGATGTCGCGCGGATCGCCGGAAAGCGCAACCCAGCGGAAAGGGCCGTCGCCGGTGCAGAAGAGCGGGCGGATGTACTCGGGCACAAAGCCGGGAATCAGGAAAGCGTCGGCGCAACCGGCATCGCAGGCGAAGCGGCGAATGTTGTTGCCGTAGTCGAAAGCGATGGAACCGGCGCGCTGCATGGCGAGCATCGCGTCGACGTGAACCACCATGGATGCAGTGGAACGGCGGACGTATTCCTGCGGATCGCGCTGGCGGAGTTCGGCTGCCTGGGCGAGCGTTAGTCCTTGCGGGACGTAGCCGTTGAGAGGATCGTGCGCGCTGGTCTGATCGGTTACGACATCAACTTGCACGCCGCGGCGAACGAGTTCAGGAAGCACGTCGGCACAGTTGCCGACTAATCCCACTGAAAGTGCACGGCCTTCGCGTTTGGCTGCTTCGCAGAGCGCGAGAGCTTCGTCGAGGTCTTCGGTGACTGTGTCGCAGTAGCGGTCATCGACGCGGCGCTGAATTCGCGTGCGGTCGACGTCGATGGCCAGGACCACGCCGCCGTTCAACGTGACAGAAAGCGGCTGCGCGCCGCCCATGCCGCCGACACCGCCGGTTACGACGAGCTTTCCCTTCAAGGTGCCTGTCTCGCCCGGCTTGGCGAAGTGGCGTTCGGCGAGTGCGGCGAAGGTCTGGAATGTGCCTTGCAAAATGCCCTGTGTGCCGATGTAGATCCAACTGCCGGCGGTCATCTGGCCGTACATCATGAGGCCCTTACGGTCGAGCTCGTGAAAGTGGTCCCAGTTAGCCCATTTGCCGACGAGGTTGGAGTTGGCGATGATGACGCGGGGCGCCATGTCGTGGGTAGGGAAGACGCCGACGGGCTTGCCGGACTGGACCAGCAGCGTTTCCTCGTTGCCGAGGTGCTCGAGCTCGTGAACGATGGCGTGGAAACACTCCCAGTTCCGGGCCGCCTTGCCGATGCCGCCGTAGACGACGAGATCCTGAGGGCGCTCGGCGACTTCGGGATCGAGGTTGTTCATCAGGCAGCGGAGGGCCGCTTCCTGTTGCCAGCCTTTGCAGTGGAGCTGGGTGCCGCGCGGGGCGCGAATCGTCGGAGTCATCGTAGTTGTCATGGTCTCACCTGCCTGCGGGATTACTCCCCCCATTCACGATACAGCGCAGGATTCCCGGGAGCCAACCCGGCCGAACCGGGGCTTGCCCTCCCGCTGACTTGCTGACTTGCTTATCTGCTCGCTATCCTCTTCTCGTGCCTAACACTCTGGTTGAATGCGTACCTAATTTTTCTGAAGGCCGCGACGCTGCGAAGGTCGATGCCATTGTCGAAGCCATGAAGATTCCGGGGGTCTATCTACTGGACCGCGAAATGGACTCGGACCACAACCGCTGCGTGATTACGCTGGTGGGCGAACGAGACGCCATTCAAGAAGCGGCGATTCGCGGGGTTGGCAAGGCGGCAGAGCTGATTGACCTGACTACGCACACGGGCGCGCACCCAAGGATGGGAGCGGCGGACGTGGTGCCGTTTATCCCCATCGACGGCGTGACGCTGGAAGATTGCGTGGCGATGGCGAAGCATGTGGGAGCGGAAATCTGGAAGCGATTTGAGATTCCGGTGTATCTCTACGAAGCTGCGGCGGCCACGCCGGAGCGGCAGAATCTTGAGAACATTCGGCGCGGGCAGTTCGAGGGGATTCGCGACGAGATTGCCACCAACCCGGCGCGCAAGCCCGACTTCGGCGAGTTGCGGGTGCATCCGACGGCGGGCGCGACGGTGGTTGGCGCGCGCAAGGCGCTGATTGCCTATAACGTGTTTTTGAATACGGCCGATGTTGAAGTGGCGAAAAAGATTGCGAAAGCGGTCAGGGCTTCGTCGGGCGGTTTCCGTTTTGTGAAGGGCGCGGGGTTTTTGGTGCGGGGGATGGCGCAGGTTTCAATGAACCTGACGGACTTTGAGCAGACGCCAATTCATCGCGTGTTTGAGTTTGTGAAGCGCGAGGCGGCGCGATATGGGGTTGCGCCGGTTTCGAGCGAGATTGTGGGGCTGATTCCGAAGCGGGCACTGGAGCAGGCGGCGGAGTGGTTCTTGCAGGTGGAAAATTTCGATTCATCGCTGATTCTGGAGAATCGGCTGGCGGCGGTGATGGGCGGGAAAACTGCTGTTGGTGGATTGCGAGCGGGGATCGAGCCGTTTATTGAGCAACTGGCGGCTCCAACGGCGACGCCTGGCGGTGGGAGCGCGGCGGCGGCGAGTGGCGCGATGGCGGCGGGGCTGGCGGGGATGGTTGCTTCGATGTCGCGCGGCAAGAAGGCTTATCTGCAATATGAGAGCGAACTCAGTGAGGCGATTGCGCGGCTGGCGCAGTTGCGCGAAGAGCTCAAGGCGGCTATCGACGCGGACGCCGAGGCCTACAACGTGGTGATGAAGGCGTATAAAGCGGCGAAGGATTCGACGGATGGCGGGCGGGCGATTTCGGCCGCGCTGGAACAGGCTACCAGCGTGCCGCTTGGCGTGGGTGAGGCAGCCGTTGAAGTGGAGCGGATTGCGAACGGGCTGCGGGCGATCACTAATCCCAAGATGAGCTCGGATTTGACGACGGCGATTGCGCTGGCGAAGGCTGCGGTTGCGGGGGCGCTGGCGAATGTTGAGGTCAATCTTGAGTCGATGAATCCGGAGTCGGCGGAGGACCAGGATTTTACGAAGCGGATTCGGGAACGAGTGGCGGGGATTGAATCGCTGGGGTGAGGCGGATACTTCCCTGGAAAGAAACACGAGTGCAAGATTGAAATACCCGATAGCCGATGGCGGGCCTTTGTGCTTTCCCACCCATCGAGCAAAGAACGCTCGATGGATGGACTCCAGTTTCATCCACTGCGTGTCGGAGAACGGGCACGGCTAGCGCTCGATGGGCAGCAGGCCTTTTTCCACGAGGACGGGCGGATGGCGGAATTTGGTTGCTTGCTCGTAGGCGTAGGCCCAGCCGAGCAGGTCGCCATCCTTCCAATAGCGCGCGGAGATTTCCAGGCCGAAGGGAAGGCCGTCGGGATAGAAGCCGCCGGGAACCACTACGGCGGGCGCGCCGATGTCGTTGAGCCAGCCTGTATCGCTGTGCGGACCGCCGCTGATCTGGCCGTCCTGGGGCATGGTTTCATCGGGCGGGGGCATTTGCGCGGCGGGATAGACGAAGCCGTCGAGATGAAAACGATCGAGGGCTTCAACGTAGGCTTCGATGGCTTTGCGGCGGGGCGTGAAGACGTTGGCGTCGGCCTGCGGATCGGTTTCAAGCACGGCCTGCGCGAGAGCCTTGTTGAGATGCTCGGCGTCGCCGGGACCGCCGATGATGGTGGCGGGAATCGACGAGCCGGTGACCCTCTTGTATTCATCCACGGAGTGATATTGCGCGGGGCCGTAGGTCTTGAGGAAGTTCTCCGTGCCTTCACGGATGTAGGGCAGGGTTTTGACGTCGCCGACCATTTTGGGGAAGCTGTCGGGGAGAATCGCGTCGTCGATGACGACGGTTGCGCCAGCGGCGCGAAGGCCTTCAATGGCCCGCATGAAGGCGGCGCGGGTTTCGGGCCGGAGTGGAATACGGCCTGCGGCCGCGTCGGGGTCGGCGTTGGGCACACCCTGAAACGGTGTATCCGTGCCGCGGAGGATGAAGGCCGGGACACCGAAGCGCTTGCCCTTCAAAGCATCCGGTTTGAGGTATTGGGTGTAGGGGCCGGGCTGGGCCTTGGCTGTTGATCCAGTGGTGCGCGGATCGGTTGGATCCTCGCCGGCCATCACGGTGAGCGCGATGGCGGCGTCGGTGACGTTGCGGGCTATTGGGCCGGTGTCGTCGAGCAGCCAGTCGAGCGGGGCTATGCCAGCGATGCTGACCAGGCCACGAGTGGGGAAAACGCCGACCAGCGCGCTGGTGGCCGATGGCATGCGGATGGAGTTGCCGGTGTCGGT
>Ga0302275_10007498_pt1 | contig 10148 bp, 7 predicted proteins | sample III_Bog_N2_2_FD_200229 | JGI IMG/M metagenome (GOLD analysis project Ga0302275, IMG submission 200229) | Peat permafrost microbial communities from Stordalen Mire near Abisko, Sweden - III_Bog_N2_2 | ecosystem: Environmental > Terrestrial > Soil > Wetlands > Peat | place: Sweden: Abisko... | reverse complement strand
ATCTCGATTGGATCCTCAACCTGCCTTGGGAAAAGGCAACCGAGGATAAGCTTGATCTGAAAACGGCTGAGCAGATCCTGAACGACCAGCATTTCGGTTTGGGCAAGGTCAAGGACCGCTTGTTGGAATTTCTCGCCGTTCTCAAACGCCGTAAGGAAATCAAGGGGCCCATCCTGTGTTTGGTGGGGCCGCCCGGGGTGGGCAAAACCTCCCTCGGTAAAAGTGTGGCTGATGCTCTGGGACGCAAATTCGCCCGGATTTCTCTCGGCGGTATGCGCGATGAGGCCGAGATTCGTGGTCACCGCCGCACTTACGTTGGCGCCATGCCCGGAAGGATTATTCAGACCTTGCGCCGCATCGAAAGCCGTAACCCGGTCATTTTACTGGATGAGCTCGACAAGGTCGGCGCGGATTTCCGCGGCGATCCCGCCTCCGCCCTGCTGGAAGTTTTGGACCCCGCCCAGAACCACACCTTCACCGACCATTATCTGGATCTTCCGTTCGATTTGTCGCGCGTGTTGTTTGTCGCCACCGCCAACTGGCTGGAACCCATTCATCCCGCGTTGCGGGACCGTCTGGAAGTGATCGAGTTGCCCAGTTATACCGAATCGGAAAAGCTCCAGATTGCCAGGCGTTATCTCGTGCCCCGCCAGATTGAGGAACACGGCCTCACCAAAAATGACGTTAAATTTCCCGACCCCGTCCTCCGCGAAATCATCCGCGAATATACCCGCGAAGCCGGCGTGCGCCAGCTGGATCGCCAGATTGCCGCACTCTCCCGCAAGGCCGTCCGCAAAATTGTGGCCAGTAACGGCTCGGCCGAAAGGGTGAAGCTCGATCCGGCCGATTTGGAAAAATATCTCGGCCACGCTCCCTATGTTTCCGAAAGCGCCGAGAAAATTATGGAAGTCGGCATCGCCACAGGGCTGGCTTGGACACCCGTCGGCGGTGACATCTTGTTTATTGAAGCCACCCGCATGCGTGGGCGTGGCAGCCTGATCCTCACCGGCTCGCTGGGCGAGGTCATGAAGGAAAGCGCGCAGACCGCCGTCAGCTACCTGCGCAGTCAGACCAAACGCCTCCAACTCGATTTCGAAGACTACAGCAAGCACGATTTGCACATCCACGTGCCGGCGGGCTCAACTCCCAAGGACGGACCCAGCGCCGGCGTGGCTATCGTGGCGGCGCTCGCCTCGCTCACCAGTAAACGGCGAGTGCGTTCCGACACCGCCATGACCGGCGAAATCAGCCTGCGGGGCCGCGTGCTTCGCGTCGGCGGTATCAAGGAAAAAGTTCTGGCCGCGGCACGCTTTGGCTTGAAACAAGTTATCCTGCCCGAAGGTAATCAGGCCGACTGGCAGGATGTGCCGGAGGAGGTCCGCGCCAAACTGAAGGTCCATTTCGTCAAACAGATTTCCGAGGTCGTGCAACTCGCTCTCCTGGATAAATAAGCCCTGGCTTTCCGTCCGGGTTTTCCCTGATCTTGTTCAACCGGTCGAAATCCTTTCCCAATTCGCTCTCCGGTCTGATACCATCAGCAAAATGAAGTCCCCGTTTCAAAGCCGTCGTCACCACTTGTTCCTTTGGAATTTGGGAGCGTTGCTTTTTTTCCTCGCCGCGCACGCGGAACCCACGAATGTCCTGTCCGACGCGGAAATTCAGGGACGCACGCTGGCCCAAAAAATCCTGGCCAACCGTCCCGCCGAAAACTTCACCAATACCGGCCTCTTGCAAATCCGGGACAATGGCCGCCTGACCAAAATCCCGGTCATTTGCGAAACCATCCTTACTCAATCCAACTGGTTGAACCGCTATCAGGCAACCTATGGAACCAATTCCTTGGCGCTAGCCACACTGACCGTCATGCATTCCAGCACCAATCATTACCGGTTTTCCGAAAAGGTTGGCGTCGATCGGGAATTAAGCGGTAATGAAACCATGATCCCGTTTGTTGGATCGGATTTCTGGCTTGGCGACCTCGGTCTCGAATTTTTCCTCTGGCCTGAACAAAAGGTGCTGAAAAGGGAATTCCACCGGAATTGTGCCTGCACCGTCCTGGAAAGTACCAATCCGAATCCCTCCAGCAACAGCTATTCGCGCGTGGTATGTTGGATCGACAATGACTCGTTGGGCATTGTGGAAGCCTACGCCTACGACGCAAAGGATCGGCGGCTCAAGAATTTTTACCCCAAAAACCTCGAAAAGATCAACGGCCAATATCAAGTCGAGTCCATGGTCATGCAAAATTTGCAAACCGACTCGAGCTCTCGCTTGGAATTCAATTATACCCGGTGACCTGCCATGGGAATGGATTAGAAATCTTTGAAATCGCCCTCCATGGGAATTTCCGACCGACGGCTGTTTGGGTCCGGGCTGCCGACCTCCAAGGGACGATGACCGTTGCCGTTGCGCGATTTGGCTGAGCTGTTCGTTCTGGGTGCGTTCTTGAGACTCGTTTTGCGGCCGGGGGTCGCTTTGCTGGGCGACACAAGGCTGCTGGATATTTTCGGGCTGTCGCCCATGAGCCGGGTCAGTTCGCCAACCGCTTCTTTCATGAGGATCGATTGGGCATTCAATTCTTCCGCGGCCGCCGCATTTTGCTCGGCGTTGGCAGCATTGGACTGGGTGACCTTGTCCATCTCTCCAACCGCCGCGTTGATTTGGAGTATGCCTTGGGTCTGCTCATTGGAGGCATTGGCCACTTCGGCCGCCAGTTCATCCACACCCCGCGCTTTGGCGAGGATTTCGCCGAGGGTTTGGGCAACCTTGTCACTGATTTCCACCCCCTGCGCGGTCTTGCTGATGGCGCCATCAATTTTCACGGCGGTTTCCTTGGCCGCTTGTGCGCTGCGCTGCGCTAGATTGCGGACTTCCTCCGCCACCACCGCAAAACCCATTCCTGACTCTCCGGCCCGGGCGGCTTCGACCGCCGCATTCAAGGCCAGAATGTTCGTCTGGAATGCGATCTCATCAATCGTTTTGATGATCTTGGCGATGTCATTGCTGGATTCCTTGAGGGCAGACATGGCCGTCGACATCGACTGCATGTCCCCAATGCCCTTGTCCGCGGCGGCCCGCGTGTGGCGGGCTAGTTCGTAGGCTTTCTGCGCATTGTCTCCGTTTCGTTTGGTCATGGAGGACAATTCCTCCAGCGAGGCGCTCGTTTCTTCCAACGTGGCGGCCTGCTCGGCGGCGCCTTCGGCGAGGCAATGACTGCTCCCGCTGATTTCACCGGCGGCATCAGTGGCGTGATGGCTCGCCGCTTCAAGGTGTTGGATCGCGATCGTCAGCGGGCGCACAATGGAACGCTGGTTGAAATAGTAGAATCCGGCCAGCACCAAAACCAACACTACCAATCCACCGCCAGCCATGGCTTGCATGGTGGCCATGACCACCGGGTCATGCCCCACCCCCGCCTTCAGCACAAATGCGCCCTTGATCTCGCCCACTTTTGCGTTCTCCATCCGAAAGCCCAGGATATCCTTGCCGTCGCCAGTGGGACTGTGGGCCGGGTCCCCATGGCAGGCAAGACAACTTGACTGCAACCGCACCGGACGGGCAAGCACCAGCACATCGTGACTGCGATCGTGCAGGAAATACTCGGTTTCCCCGCGTTCAAATGCCTGAAAAATTTCGGCAAAGCCGGCGCCATCATTTTTGGGGTTGCGCGGGGTCTCGTCGGGGCGGCAAGGCGTGAAAAATTGGAAACCATTCCGGTCAGCGGCGCCCTGAACCGATTGCCAGGCGGCCACGATGGGAATCGTTTTATAAAGGTCGGTCTGCGCGTATGCCTCTCCCAGCGGACGTCCTCCCGCCTCGCGCAGCGATCTTTCCCGGACCCCAGCCATGTCAAACACCTGGCTTTGATGCATTTGATCCATGTTCCGCGCCACCTCCTCGGATTGCGTGATAATCGAGCTCATCTTCCCTCGCAGTTCGCTAACCCGATTGCGGCAGGATAGATAATACACAATGCCGATGCTCAAAATCGTGGTCAGCACCACCGCGCCGGTGGCTACCAACATGATGCGAGTTTCCAGTTTCATGACTTTTGGTTCCCGTGGCTGAATGCCCTCTGACTTTCCCAATCGCCATGCGATTAGACGCCCCGAGCCTTCAATCGAGGAGTGCACGATATCAATGAAGGGCCGAGGACCTTAACCGCGCCTGCAAACAGCCACATGTCACTTATCGGCTGCAGAAGTGAAAGCTTAACTAGAAATCTTTAAAATCGCTCTCCAGGGGAATTTCCCCCCGTCGGTCGGCCAGGTCGGGGTTGCGGACAACCACGGGATGAGAACCGTTGCCATGGCCGAATTTTGTTTTGGCAGATGGCGATGGTGCGCTCCTGGCACTGGCTTTTCGGCCGGGCGCCGCTTCGGGCGCCAGCGTGGGAGAGGCGGATTTCGTGGAGCTGTCGCCCATGAGCCGCGTCAGCTCGCCGACGGCTTCTTTCATCAGGATCGATTGGGAACTCAATTCCTCGGCCGCTGCCGCGCTTTCCTCAGCGCTGGCCGCGTTGGACTGGGTGACCTGATCCATCTGGCCGACCGCGGTGTTGATCTGCGTGATGCCTTGGGTTTGCTGGCGCGAGGCGCTGGCCACTTCGGAGGCCAGCTCGTCCACCTGCCGGGCCTTGATGACAATTTCGTCGAGTGCTTGCGCTACCTTCCGGCTGATTTCCACGCCTTGCGCCGTCTTACTGATGGCGCCTTCGATTTTTATGGTGGTTTCCTTGGCGGCCTGCGCCGAGCGTTGCGCCAGATTGCGAACTTCATCCGCCACGACCGCAAAGCCCATGCCGGCCTCGCCGGCGCGGGCGGCTTCCACGGCGGCGTTCAAAGCCAGAATGTTGGTTTGAAAGGCAATCTCGTCAATGGTCTTGATGATCTTCGCAATGTCATCGGAAGAAGCTTTGATCGCTTCCATGGCTTGGTTCATGGCGCGCATATCCTCGGCGCCTTTATCCGCGGCGGAGCGGGCTTCGCGCGCCAGGTCATTGGCCTTTTGCGCATTCTCGGCGTTGCTCTTGGTCATGCTGGCCATTTCCTCCAGCGAGGCCCCGGTTTCCTCGATCGAAGCCGCCTGTTCACCCGAGCCTTGCGCCAGCGTCTGGCTCGCCGTGGAAACCTGCTCGGCGGCTTGATTCACATGGGCGGAGTTGTCACTCAAATCATGGACCAGACTGCTCAAGGCCCGGCGGACACGCGTGGAGCTGGCCGCGATCAGCACCATGGTGAAAGCCGCGAAGGCCGCACTGGCAGTGCCTAAAACTTTAACCAATAGCTGGATATTCCCAAAACTGGACACCGTGAGGCTGGTGCGCTCATTGGCAATGCTGGTGCAATAGCTTTTAACCTGCTCGCTGGCCGTGTTCAGTTCGGTCACTTTCCCGGGGACTTCCTCATCCAGAATCTTCATCGCGGCGGCAAAGTCCTTGTCGAGGGTCGCGCGGATCCGGCCCATCGTCTGAACATAGCTGTCCAAGGTGGTTGACAGTGTGGTAATATGTTGATGGCCTTCCCCGGACGGGTAAAGCTGGTTGAGCTGGTTCAGGATCTCGCTATTGCGCTGCTGGACGGCAGCCGTTTCGGACAGTTTGGCGGGGCGATCCTTGTCCTGGACGAACATGAGTTCGTAGGAGTGCAGGCGGTATATGGCAAGGTTTTCCTGGAGTGAGGCCAGCAAACGCAGGCTGGGTAGGCCTTCCTTTTCCAGCCCCTGTGTCGCCTCCTGACCGCGCTGACAGAAGCTCCAGAGAACCGCCCCTTGGACCAATAACACCACCAGCAACAGAACAATGAGTACCTGGATCAGATGAAAAGTGGCTTTGATCGAAAACCGGTGAGTGCGTTTCATAAGACAATTAGATCAACAACCGACCGGCTCTGGGCGGGAACCGCCGCGCCCGCCACGTCCAGGTTCGCCGCGCGCGTTTCAGCTCGTTTAATTATTGTCATGGCTAATTGTAATGATTAGGCTCCTCTCACGAAGGCTGACCGCCCACGTGCATAGGTCACGCGTCAGATAGGCATCGGCAAAATGGCCCCTTACTTTAGTGTTTTTGAACCGGCCTGCCTCGAGGTCACACCTGGAGCGACTCGTTCAAGCTGCCAGGGCGTCATTAAACGTCAGGTTGGGGGGCGAGGCTCACGAAATGAAGCGATACACTTACCTCACACGAGGGTATTGGCTTGGTTGTACCGGCAACCAAATCCTGCAGCTTTTGGGTGACATCCCGGCGGACTTTGCCCGCATCACTGCCTCGCAAAAAGAGGTCGGCTTCCGGACAGTAAAGCCAGAACTGCCCATCGACTAACCCTTCCACCCAGGTAAACACGGCGCCGGACTTGAGTGCCGGGTTGACATATGGCTCGGCGAGCATCCGTTCCACGATCCGGGTGAATTCAGCCCAGGGGATGGGTTTGAGATGGCAATCGTTCGCGCCCATCTGCAGCGCCTGCATGCTCATGATCCGGTCCAGGGAAGCGCTCACGACGATGACGGGAAGTTGTTGGCTTGAATGCTTGGCGCGAATCTCCGGCAATAGTTCGGTACCCTTGCCGTCCGGTAAAGACCAATCAATAATGATGAGGTCGAACGATTGCGCGCTCGTCAGCTTGCGTCCTTCCGCCAGCGAATCGGCAATCGTGATCGCGGCTAGTTTCCCTAGTTTTTGCTTCAAAACCCACTGCGAGGTCTTGCTGTCCTCGATATAAAGGATGCGTTTCAATTTGAGAGCATCGGCTGTGACATCAGCCGGCAGTGGCAGGTTGTCCATGGGTGGTACTCTGGTGGTTTAAGCCTTCCAAACCTGTCCGGGTTTGGTCTCAAAGGCGGCCATGACGTTGCGGGTATCGACAATGCAGGAGTTCCAGTCGGCGAGCTCCTGATAGTTTACCCCTCGGTGGTGGGTGGCGATGATCACCGCATCGAAACTCTCGATGGCCTGGCGGTCCCAGCCAATCGAACGCAGGCCAGTCCAGTGGGAATGTTCGCGCGTCGGGCGGATCACCGGCACATGTGGATCGTAATAGGCGACTTCAGCGCGGCGTTCCTGGAGCAGATTCAGCAAGACATAACTGGGCGATTCCCGTTCGTCATCCACGTCGGGCTTGTAGGCCAATCCGAGCAGGAGGACGCGGCTGCCGTTCATGGCCTTGCGCCGTGCATTGAGCGCTTCCACCACGCGGTCAATGACATATTGAGGCATCGCGGTATTGATTTCACCCGCTAGCTCGATGAACCGGGTGTGCTGGGAAAATTCACGCGCCTTCCACGTGAGATAGAACGGATCGATCGGAATGCAATGGCCGCCCAGGCCAGGGCCGGGATAAAACGGCATGAAACCAAACGGCTTGGTCTTTGCCGCTTCAATCACTTCCCAGATGTCAATGCCCATGGCCTGATAAACAACCTTCAGCTCATTAATCAACGCGATGTTGACGCCGCGGAAAATATTTTCGAGGAGCTTGGCGGCTTCGGCGACCCGGCAGGATGCAACCGGCACCATGGTCTTGATGGCGCGGCCATAGAGCTCCATGGCGCTTTGCAGACAGGCGGGGGTGAGGCCGCCAACAACCTTGGGAATCAAGCCGATCTGGCTGTCCGGATTGGAAGGGTCTTCGCGCTCAGGCGAAAAGGCCAGATGGAAATCCACGCCCGCCTCCAGCCCGGAACCGGCTTCCAGTACGCCGCGCAAATCTTCCTCGGTGGTGCCGGGATAAGTTGTGGATTCAAGGACCACCAGCGCCCCCTTCTGAAGCCACGGCGCAACACTCCGCCCGGTTCCCAGTATGTACGAAATATCCGGCTCGCGATTCTTGTTCAGGGGGGTGGGCACGCAGAGGATGATGGCTTCCACTTCCTTGACGCGGCTGAAATCACCGGTGGCGCTAAATCGGCCGGCCTTGACTTGCTCGGCGAGCGCGGTGGACTCAATATGCTTGATGTAGCTCCGGCCTGCATTCAGGGATTCAACCTTGACGGGATCGGTGTCCAACCCAAGCACCTGAATTTCCGAACGGGCGAACTGGAGCGAAAGGGGAAGGCCGACATACCCAAGACCGATAATGGCGATTTTCATGGATCGTTGATGATGGGTAAACCCCGGGCGTTGCAGTGCTCCTCCCGGCTCAGTCTCCCGGCAGTTGCTTGTCCGCCCCCGGATATAGTTTTAAATAGTCCGTGGCCTGTACGCCAACGATGGTCGCCACCCCCAAAATATCATGGGCGCTCGACCCCCGTGACACATCGGCCGCCGGACGGTTCAGGCCAAGCAGTACTTGACCATAGGAACTCGCGTGCCCGACCAGTCCCACCAGCTTGCTGGCAATGTTGCCGGAATTCAAATCCGGAAAAATAAGCACGTTCGCCCGGCCAGCCACTTTGCTCTCCGACAACTTGCGCGACGCCACTTCCGGAACCAGCGCCGCATCCACTTGCAACTCGCCGTCAAAATCCGCCTCCACGTTCAATTGCGATGCCTTGTTCCGGGCCTGCGCCGTCGCGGCCTGCACCTTCCCGATGGACGCGTGCGCCGCGCTGCCCTTGGTGGAAAACGAGAGCAGCGCCACCCGCGGCCGCACCCCGAGCATATGCCGGGCAAGTCGCGCCGTGGATACCGCGATGTCCGCCAGCTGATCCACATTCGGTTCGGGAATCACGCCGCAATCCGCCATGAATAATACCCCGTTCTCACCGATGCGCGTGTCTTCTACCTCCATCGCCATGCAGCTCGAAACCGCGCCTATGTCGGGCGCCGCACGGACGATTTGAAACAGCGGCCTCAACACGCTGCCGGTGATGTGCGAGGCCCCGGATATCAGGCCGTCAGCCTGATGCATCGCCAGCATCATCGCGCCATAAAAATTGGGCTGCAGCATCGCTTCGCGCGCCTCGGTCAGGCGCAAGCCCTTCTCCCGCCGCACGCGATAGAAACGGCCGGTAAAATTTTCCAGATCTTCACTGCTGGCCGGGTTGATTAACCGTATGCCTTCCAGGGAAATCTTCAAATCCCCTGCCACGGCCTTGATGATGGCCGGATCGCCCAACAGAATGGGCGCGCCCAATCGTAGCGCTTGGAACTGCCGCGCAGCCTGCAAAATGCGCGGCTCTTCACCCTCGGGAAACACCACCCGCTTGGGATGCCGCTGCATTTTTTCAATGACATTGCCAATAAAGCGCATAACCGTAAGTTAGCGGTCCACCCGGGAACTGCCAAACCAATTTCGGAAGAAGTACTTCCTCCGACTGGCGCTCAGAGTTCTGGGTGCGGCTTGACACCTTCCTTGGGTTTGGGACGTTAACGCTTCCTCTCCACCGGCAGAATCCTCAACCATGGACGCCCTGTTCTTCCCTTGAAACGAGAACGTCGGTGGCAACGCGCCAACCTCAAAGGCATCAACTCCATTCCCAAATTTGGCGGAGATCGAATGTGTAGTCGCAGCTGATATCCGCGATCTTTTTCTATGAGTCAACGGGTTGCTGCTGACATTTCGGGGGCCGGGGCGGGGGTTTATTGGGTGAGAACCATGAACCTGGGGTTATCTTGCCAGGGTTGAACAGGCCAGCTCCACGAAGTGTTGCTGGGTGGGCGGTCGATAAAACGTGATTTGCCCGATGGTTTTCACCGGCTCAAAATGCAGTGTGTGAAGGAAATAGGGGGCATCGGTGGGGCAACCGAAAAATTTGCAGCCGGCGGCGACATCCACCCCGGCCTTGGCCTGACGCCAGGCGCGCTCAGCCCGTGACCAGATGGTGGACGAAGCGTGCTGGGTCACGGCCCCGTTGAGACCATAAACACCGTGCAGCGTTCCCCGGTTACGTATCGCACAAGCAATACCCAGCATCGCGGCGTCAGATTGGTTGGCGCCCTCCCCTATGATCGCGCGTACCGCCAGACGGTCCGGGACGGCGGCGTGAAGTCCAAGCGAGCATAACAGGGCGGCTGCAAGTATTAGCGAGCGTTTCATGGATGCCAGTGTTTTTGATGTTTTCGTCTTCACAGTGTTCGATCTCGCTACCAAATTAACATACACTGGCTAAAATGTGGAAACCAAGGGACGTAATGGCGGATATTTGGGGCGAATTGCCACCTCCTAGGGGTGAAATTCATACACCACACCATTATCAAGGCATGTGTAAAA
>Ga0302275_10007489_pt1 | contig 10152 bp, 7 predicted proteins | sample III_Bog_N2_2_FD_200229 | JGI IMG/M metagenome (GOLD analysis project Ga0302275, IMG submission 200229) | Peat permafrost microbial communities from Stordalen Mire near Abisko, Sweden - III_Bog_N2_2 | ecosystem: Environmental > Terrestrial > Soil > Wetlands > Peat | place: Sweden: Abisko... | reverse complement strand
CCGCTTCCTGGCCAATATGAGTCACGAAATCAGGACGCCGATGAACGGCGTGATCGGCATGAATCAACTGCTGCTGGAGACGGATTTGACTCCCGAGCAGCGGCGATACGTCGAAGTTGCGCAGAACAGCGGCCGAAGCCTGCTGACTCTCATTGACGCCATCCTTGACCTTTCCAAGATCGAAGCGGGGAAGGTCGTCCTGGAGAACACGATCTTCAGCCTGAACCAAACCGTGGAAAATTTAATTCAGCTTCTGCGCGTTCAAGCCAACGCAAAGGAACTGCATTTGGAATCGCGCATCTCTCCGGAGATTCCGGAATTCGTGCGTGGCGATGCCAACCGGCTGGGCCAGGTGGTTACGAATCTACTGGGCAATGCAATCAAGTTCACCGCCAGGGGAGGGATACGGCTGGCAGCGGAACTCGATAGCCTTCATGATTGCAAAGCGACGGTGCGATTCACCATCACCGATACGGGGATAGGGATAGGTCCCGAAAAGATTCCGGCGCTGTTCTCGCCGTTTGTCCAGGCCGATGCCTCCACGACGCGCAGGCACGGCGGCACTGGATTAGGGCTCGCCATTTCGAAGCAACTTGTGGAGATGATGGGGGGCCGAATCGGTGTGACCAGCCAGCCAGGCCAGGGTTCGACATTCTGGTTTACGACAGTGTTTGAGCGCACAAATGAAGGTGAAGGCCTGGTTGGAGATCGGCGGCCCACGAAATCGGCCGGCTTGCAGGGCGCCGGGATACGCCGAGGAAACGGAGAGAGAATCCTGGTAGTGGAAGACAACTTCACCAACCGGGAGGTTGTACTCGCTCTACTTAGGAAGCTTGGATACAAGGCCGAAGCAGTGGTCAACGGCGCTGAAGCCGTTGAAGCGGTGAATCGTGGCGGCCACGATTTGGTGCTGATGGACTGTGAAATGCCGGTGATGGACGGCTTTGAAGCGACCCGGCGGATACGCAACTCAAATCGGCCCATGATCCCGATCGTTGCTCTAACCGCGAGCGCCATGGTGGCAGACAGGGAGCGATGCCTGCGCGAGGGCATGGACGATCATCTTGCCAAACCAGTAGAGTTCGCCCTTCTGTCCGAAGTAATCGCCAAGTGGACAGCGAAGCCTGCCCCCGCTATCCACGACTTGTCTGCGCCAGACGCCGCCGAAACGGTTTCCGTCGCAGTATTCAATGATATTTCGCTTCTGAAGCGACTCATGGGCGATCGGGAACTTGCGGTTTCAATTCTGGATGGGTTTCTCCAGGACGCCCCCTCTCAATTGGGAGAGTTGCGTGTGCGGCTGGATGATGAAGACTTGACGCGAACCAGGTTACAGGCTCATACATTGAAGGGGTCGTCTTCAACGGTGGGCGCTGAGGCGCTGCAGGCAGTTGCCCTGGCGATGGAGAAGGCGGCCACCGTAGGCGAACTCAATCTCTGCCGCGACCTGTTGCCTCGTGCCATAGAGGAATTTCAGCGCTTCCGTATCGCCCTGGAGCACGATGGCTGGGTACAAGAGACCGGAAAACAATCGAGATGGGCATGCTGAAACTGAGGACGCTTTGTTCCAGTGTAGGAAGATCCCGTCTCCTGATGGGCAGCTCGTTGAATGAGTGGATCAATGCATTTTCATGGAGTAGACACGAGCGGGGTACGAACCGATGACGCAGACACCCCATGAGCATCCTGCCTGGGCCAGTGAGAGTATCGAGCGTTTTGGCTTGTCCAAGGCCGTGGAGCAGGCTGCAGACGCGGTTGTCATTACCGGCGCCGACGGCAGGATCCTCTATGTGAACCCAATGTTCACAGCCATGACGGGATACTCCAGCCTGGAGGCTGTGGGACAGAATCCCAGCGTTCTCAAATCAGGGCGGCATTCGGAGGCATTTTACCGGCAGATGTGGGAGACCATTCGATCGGGCAGGGTCTGGGATGGCGAAATGGTCAACCGCTGTAAAGATGGCCGCTTGTACAACGAAGAGATGCGCATCGCTCCCGTGCTTGACTCGACCGGCGAGATTGTCAGTTATATCGCGATCAAACGGGACGTGACAGAGCGCATTCGCACCACACAGGCACTTGCTGAAAGCGAGGAGCTTTACCGGACCGCATTCCAGACCAGCCTTGATGCGATTACCATCAACCGGATGAGCGATGGGATGTATATCGCCGTCAATCGTGCGTTCTTCGAAATCATGGGCTATGAGCCCGAGGAGGTTGTCGGGCGAACATCGCTCGCAATGGATGTGTGGGTAAACCCGCTCGACCGGCGGAATCTCATTGAAACGCTTGGCAGGGACTCACACTGCCGCGACCTGGAGGCTCAGTTTCGCGCCAAAAGCGGCCGAGTCTTTTGGGGGCTGATTTCGGCATCGGTCATCGAGATTGGCGGCGTTCCCTGCAACCTTTCGGTCATAAGGGATGTTTCGAATAATAAATTGGCGGAGGAGAAGATAAGGAATCTCGCCCTCTTCGACCCGCTGACAGGACTTCCCAACCGCCTTTTGCTTGCCGAGCGCCTGGAACAGGCGCTGGTTACCGGCTCGCGCAGCCTCCAAAGAAGAGCACTGCTTTTTGTGGATCTGGACAATTTCAAGACTCTGAACGACAGCCTTGGACACCATGTGGGCGACCTTTTCCTGCAGGAAAGTTCGCGGCGCATCACCGGCTGTATCCGCAAAGGCGACACAGCCGCGCGGCTCGGCGGGGATGAGTTCGTCGTTATGCTCGAAGGGCTAAGCGAGGTCCTGGAGTTGGCTGTGGCTCAAGCAAGAATGGTGGGCGAGAAGATCCTCACAGCCATCGGTCAACCTTATCGACTAGAAGACCGAGACTGGCGCATCACCTCCAGCATCGGCATCACCATGTTCAAGGAAGATAACGGCGGCGCCGCAGAGATTCTGAAGCAGGCCGATCTGGCCATGTATCAGGCAAAGTCCCAAGGCCGCAACACCATCCGATTCTTCTCCCCGGTGCTGCAGGCGGCAGTCAATGCCCGCGCGTCTCTTGAGAGCGAGCTGCGTAGCGCAATCGGCGCAGGCCAACTCGAACTCCACTATCAGCCGCAGGGCGATCACGGCCGGTTTATCGGCTCCGAAGCGCTGGTGCGATGGAGGCATCCGGAGCGCGGTCTGTTACCTCCGGCAACGTTTATTCCCCTGGCTGAAGAAACAGGGTTGATTCTGCCGTTGGGAGATTGGGTGCTCAAGACCGCTTGCGAACAAATTGCCGCCTGGTCTAGAAATGAAGCCGCAGCCAGCCTTTCGGTCGCCGTGAACATCAGTGCGCGGCAACTCCGCCAGCCACACTTTGTGAAAGATGTGCTGGCGGCGCTCAACCGCGCCGAGGCCAATCCGCGTAATCTGCAACTGGAACTGACCGAGAGCATGCTGCTCGACGATATCGACGACACGGTCGCCAAGATCAAGGAGCTTAGGAATCACGGGGTGCGATTCTCCCTGGACGATTTTGGTACCGGCTATTCGTCGCTGTCTTATCTAAAGCGCCTGCCCCTGGATCAATTAAAGATCGATCGCTCATTTGTACACGACATTCTCACCGACTGCATTAGCGCAGCTATTGCACAGTCCGTAATATCCCTGGGCCGGGCGATCAACCTCCCAGTCATTGCCGAAGGCGTTGAGACGGAAAAGCAGCGGGAGTTCCTTCTCTGCCTGGGATGTCAATTGTTCCAAGGCTACTTGTTCAGTCGGCCTCTGCCGTTGGAGGAGTTTGAGAAGGTGTTACTCAAATCAACTAAAATGCGGTCGTATAACTCTCGTCTGATGGCCGATTCTCGTGAGATAATCCAGATAGCGAGCGGCACCTCGGGTGTTCGATGCGAAGCGTAGTGTCACTTTCCTAAATCAGGCGTAGTTCTCTCGGCGTCATATGGCGTATGCTTTCTTGAACTTGCTCCCATCCCGGCGGGGAGAGGCATGGCATTCAGCGCCTTGCGACGTGCAGAACCGCATCGGCCCAAATTACGGCCTCCGCGTAGCACCGGATCATCTCGGCCTGGTTCAAGCCGTAAGATTGCTCGATCAAATCGCACTTAATCCAATCTCCGAGCTCGTGAAACTCGACCCAACGCAAAAGGCAGCTCTCACGACTCATCGCGCCTAACCACGCTTCCCTGATATTCGTGCGAATTGACAACGCGGGAGCCAGCTCCGCCATCGCGATGCGCAGCATCGCCGGAAGCAGGCTGAACATCCCCAGCAAGTACTGCTCGGATTGCCCCAACGCGCAAAGGCCGGCGGCCAATTCACAGAACCGGCCTCGAACAAAGGCCATTTGAAGAATCGCTGGCGGCTGATTGGCATTGAACTCGCTTGTGATGGCCAGCGTGGCTACGCGGCGGACCGTATCGTCGCCAAGTAGTGTCAGCGCCATCTTTATCGAGCTAACCTCCTGGCGCATAGCGAACAGCGGCGAATTAACCAGTCGCAGAAATCTAAAGGAGAGAGAGGCATCCTGCTTCACAAGCTGACTCAGCTGGAGCAGGTTCAGCTGATCCTGCTGCAGAAGGCGAAGAATCTGGATATAAGAAAGCCGGTTGGCAGGAACCTTCCGGTTCTTCACCATCTGTGGACGGCAGAAGTAGTACCCCTGAAACAAGGGGAATCCCTCCGCGCAGGCTTGTTTGTACTCCTCCCGTGTCTCCACCTTCTCCGCCACCAACACCATTGGCTTGTCGCGCAGTCGCTCGAACAAGTTCTGCCGAGCCGCAGCATCTGACCGGGCAAAATCAACCTTGATGAAGTCGGCCAATTCTACAAGCGGTTCGAACTTCGGCTTCCAGGTAAAATCGTCGAGCGCGATGCGGTACCCCGCCGCCTTCAACTCGCCGCAAGCAGCAATCAGATCGGTTGTGGGCTCCAACGTTTCCAGTATCTCCAACACCGTAATGCTGGGTGGCAGAACGTTGACCAGGCGCTTCGTCAGCGATTCTAAAGTGCAGTTCACAAACGCCGGCAAGCCCGCCGTCAACTTATCCAGCCCAAACATCACCGCATTGTCGAGCATGGTGCGAGTGGCCAGGTCGCCATCTCCGCGGAAAATATTCTCAGGACCAGCGCGGAAAAGTAATTCGTAGGCATATATCCTGCCGTGCGTTTCCAGAATCGGCTGCCGTGCCACATAGCGCAGTGCATCTGCCCGTTCGGGCGACAGAATCCCGGGTGGAGTGACCTCTTCAACCATGGCAGATGGCCCTCAAGTGCGCGGCATTATCTCTTGGCGATCGGATGCGGTCTACTGGTCCTGAGCAGTGTTTCTACAAGCTGAGTGCCCAAATCACCTTTGTCTACAAGTTGAGTACAGTTCGACACCAGCTTCTGGAACTCTTCCGATAGTCCCGGCAAGCTGATCCATGCCAAACAGCTTACGCCAAATAATTCAGAACAAACTGCGCCATTAAACTCTGAAAGTGATACTTTCCGGCGCACGCCTGAGGACCTTCCCATGTGCATTAACGCTCGGTCATCATCCAGCGAAGAGCTCTATAGTCGGAGACTTACCGCGGATTGCCTGGCTTTGGGTCCGACCTCAAGCTCGAAGCCCTGAGGCCGCGTTGTCCGGAGGCAAGAATGCTTGATTGTCTGCCGAAACCGCCCGTAAGAAGCGTGCTGGAAGCTGTTCGAGAAGCTACGCGACCTCTTCACGCAAGCCTGGGCAGCAGTCCCGCGATGTCGCGCCTCTTTGCCAGCGACTACACCCTCTCTGAATATCGGCTCCATATCAGCCGGCTCTATGGCTTTTACGAGCCGCTCGACTCCGCCGCATCCATTGCGGCGAACGCCGAGGGTTGCGAATCATTCCTGGGTGCCCGCTTTGTGTTCGTCGACGTCCAGCGCAACGGCTCCGCTGATGGGGCATACAAGACACGTGATCTGCCCAAGCAGTGGGGCATTCCTATCAATGGGAACCTGAGTTTCCACGAGCGGCACATTGTGTACGCCACAGACGAGAGGGTTGGATTCAATCCTTCGAAAGCACCGTTCACCCATACCTCTCCTCCAGTTGGGTCTGCCCCTGGCAAGTCGCGGCAGCGAAAGAGTCCTTCGAATTTGCGCTACGCCCCAAGACCTGCAATCCTCCGCCAAAGCCGGAAAAACGACCCGCCAGAATGCCCGTAGACGCGTGTTCTTGAGGCTTCATGTGGGGTAGGTATCCCTTTTCGCTCCTCGCGCCGGACCCACACGGTGGAGCCAAGGCACCGATAGAAGCGCCTGAACAGCTTGGCCGGCCCGTGACCTAGAAAGACCGCCTGTCTTCCCTGGTTTTTTCAGATTGCGATGCGGAGGTCAACAACGCAGCCTATGGCTGGACTCTTCCGCTCTCGCAGAATGGCCCCAGAGATTGACGCCCTGGGGCCTTCTGTTACCGCATTCTGAGGAAAGGATAAGTTGCACTTCAATGGAGATAAATATACACCCGATTGGCGCCGCCCGGCCCCTCATTCCTGAAGACAACGCAAGGAGATTCCCAGAAATACCTCAAGCACAGATCGAAATCCGCTCAGCGACGTTCCGTGTCACGCAGTGCCGGCGGCGGTCATAGGATCTTTGCACGCTATTTGGCGTACTTGGGGGTGTGCGCCCAAAGCGCCGATTTTTCCGCGACGGCAAACTTTCCTGTTTACGATGCTTGGGACGACGAAATATGTACCCGTTCTGCCTTGATTTGGTAGGGATTCCCCTCAGAACTTTCCGTTTTTAAGCCAAATTACGGAAAGTTTGAACGGGAAATGAGCCGAAACCGGCCTCTCGGAATCTTCGGCGGTTTGGGCTTAGACCCCCAATTGTGATGGTGTTCTTGCGAACCGTGCGGAATGATCGAGCGAGCTCTAATGCTCCGTAATATGTCATAAACCGGCCTTTCCTTCCTGAGTGATTTCGAGGTGAGCCTCTTTGACACATGTCTCGATGCAGCGTGCAAAGTTCTTTCAGTCATAGTTCTTGTTCACGTGACGTCGCATGGATTCATCTTGCTGAGGCGTGGACCAAGCGCGACGATGATGGTACCACCATCCCCACAGTACTAGTCCGCCAACACCCACTATCAAAGCAATCCAAATGTAGTTTCGTATCATTTCAACACCATCCCTGATTATCGCTAAGCGGGGAACGGCTGCTCTTGCCCACCTCAAGGATCCGGTCAGAGAGTGAATCACGGGGCCGCTCAACGGGCGCAAATCATTAGATTAACGCTCACTTCACAGCGCATGCGGGAAGCCCTCTAAATGCGCCGCTCCCTCAACCATTTCCCGATGGGGTTTCCGCTCAGTCAATTGTATTCTTTGTTCTGGCTCATTTATCAATCAGAGTTGGCCTGCGTAGATCTCCAGAGCGCGAAGACTCGAAATGACCAGAGTCGTGCCCCGTTGTTCCACAAGCTCGCGGTTCTTGAAGTCTGCTAAGATACGTGACACTGTTTCGCGTTCCAGGCCGATGTATTGACCGATCTCCCCGTGAGTGAGGGGACAGTGGATTCGAGCGCTGCGCTCCTTCCGCTGGCCCTCACCGCACCATTCAAGCAATAGCAAAGCCAGCTTTGTCGGCGCGGTCAATTGAAAGCCAAGCAGGCGTAACTGTTCGCACGCCCGCTTGTGGTCAAGGCCCATCTGGCATCCTACGTTCTGCCATGCAACCGGGTAACTGCAGAGGAAGTCGAGAAAGCTCTGTCGCGGAAGCGATGTGATTCTGCAAGGAAAGCGCGCTTCCGCCGTGATCTCATAGGGAAGGCCGGAAACCACGGCGGCAAGTCCGAGGATATCTCCCGGGGCGGCGACTCCGAGGATAAGACGCCGGCCTTCAATTGAGTTCATCGACAGTCTTACTCTGCCATCAAGCAGGAATAACGCGCTGCCTGGTCTCTCTCCCTCCTTGAGCAGCACCGTAGCCTTTTCACACCAGTACGGTACTGCGAGCGATTCAAACTCAAGCATAGCTTTTGGCGGGAGGTATTTGCAGAACTCCCCTGTTCTCCAAACGGCGCGGGCGTCATTCCACTCAGTTGCGGAGTCCTGGCGCATCGAGAAATTCCACGAATTGCCTTGTGTCCCGGCTTCAACTATCTCCGCAGAGCATCTTCTCTCGGAGCCAGTGGTTTGAGGTCGTTTGTGTGCCTGCCTATCGAGACAATCCACGATCTTCAATTCCTCTCAGCGTTGCGCCGCAGCCCTCTTACTCGCATTGCCGTAGAGGATTGTCCCCTCCACTGCCCCAAATGTCTCTGCGTTCCCAAGTAACGCTCTTAGCCCTGCAATAATCTTGTTTGAGTCGTTCTTGAGCGTCGCATCTGCGAGCGAGTCGAAATTGGTCGAGCCGTTCTCCAAGAGGACCACGGGGGTTTTCGCACCGGATGCGCGAATCAGAAAAGTAAGCCTCTCCTTGTTTTCGGGAGAGATGGAATTGCCCAGCAGCACCAAATCAAAATCTCCAGCTTTGAAGTGACCGATCGCCTCTCTTATCGAATAGGCGGACTGAACGATGTATCCAGCGGATTTCCATTCTGTGCTCTGTGTCGCCAAGAGCGACGGTTCCACGCCGACGGCGAGGACGACAGTCAAGTGCATAGATACCTCCTGATCCGGCACAAGTTGCCATGATGCTGGCAGATACAAGCGATGAGCGCACACCATCCTGCGAGGCCGCGATCATACCTTTCTCTTGATCCGCGGGATGTTCCCTTTTGCACAGGTAGCTCAGTGACCAGGTCCCTGCCGAAAACAATGCAAGCTAATGAAGGATGTCTGTCTCCGGCGAGTTGGCACACAAATGGTTGCGATTTAGCAGTTGAAGCAAGAACTCCTCAGATACTATTCCACTTCACACATCCCCGTGTAACTTTCTAGCCAAGGGCTTCGCCTTTGAAAACCCATTGTGTATAGGCAAGCCCTAACATGTTAAGAACGCATCGGATTTGTTGAAGTAGTTACGTTTACGATGTGAGGTGTAAGGATATCATCAAGAAGATCCGAGGCAAGCATTCTCGGCGCTACCTAACTAACAAGCATATTTGCTATTAGGGGTATTTACTTGACGCCACCAACCCCAAGATATAGTGTTTGGGGCCATGGACGAGGATTATCCGAGGACATTGCTGGAGTTGGAACGGCGCTTTTGCACTGAGGAAGCCTGTGTTGAATACCTCGCGGCACTGCGCTGGCCCGGCGGATGGGTCTGTCCACGGTGTGCGGGAGCCGATGGCTGGTCGATTCGGCGGACACGTTGGCTTTGCGGCCATTGCCGGTATGAGATGTCGGTCACAGCGGGGACCATCTTTCAGGACAGTCACGTACCTTTGACGATCTGGTTCCGCGCCATATGGCAGATCACCAGCCAAAAGAACGGCATGAGCGCCTTGGGTTTACAGCGGGTTCTCGGCCTGGGTAGTTACAAGACGGCCTGGGCGATGCTGCATAAGTTGCGCCGGGCCATGGTTCGCCCTGGCCGCGACCGGTTGGGTGGCGTTGTCGAGGTGGACGAGGCCTACTGGGGCGGAGAAGAAACCGGCGCAATAGGCAGAGGGGCGGAGGAAAAGGCTCTGATTATTGTCGCCACCGAGGAGGATGGAAAGGGCATCGGGCGCATTCGTCTACGCATGATTGCAGACGCGTCCAGCGCCAGCTTGCACGGGTTCATTCGAGAGGCGATTGCGCCGGGAAGTACGGTTCGGACCGACGGGTGGAGAGGCTATTTGGGGTTGCAAGGATATGTTCATGACCGCCAGGTTCAAAGTCATCAGGAAGAGGGAGAGCATTTGCTTCCGCGCGTCCATCGTGTGATCGCGCTGCTGAAGAGGTGGCTGCTGGGAACTCATCAGGGAGCGATCGGGCAGCAGCATCTGGACACTTACCTGGACGAGTTCACCTTTCGATTCAATCGCCGCAAATCCAAATCTCGCGGCAAACTTTTCTATCGATTGGCTCAACAAGCTGTGCAGGTCGATCCTGTTCCGTTTGCAACCTTGGTCAAACCACAACCCGTTGTACCTGGTGGCGTCAAGTAAATACCCCTATCTTCCTTTATTGCCGTCCAAAAGCTCTCAGGCCAATACGGAGCTCCAATGGCGCGATTCTTGTCGAGGGCGGCAATCCAGCGTAGCCGAAGGGAATCCATATCGCCACTTAGGCGCAGAAATTCG
>Ga0302275_10007487_pt1 | contig 10152 bp, 8 predicted proteins | sample III_Bog_N2_2_FD_200229 | JGI IMG/M metagenome (GOLD analysis project Ga0302275, IMG submission 200229) | Peat permafrost microbial communities from Stordalen Mire near Abisko, Sweden - III_Bog_N2_2 | ecosystem: Environmental > Terrestrial > Soil > Wetlands > Peat | place: Sweden: Abisko... | reverse complement strand
ATTCTGCTCGACAACTACACGTGGATTGACCCCGGCAAGGGAACGGTGAGAATTCCGATCGATCAGGCCATGCAGATCATCGCGCAAAAGGGATTGCCGGTGGCGCAGGCGCAAGAAGGGCAGCAGTTGATGACCGGTGATTTGAAGCCGGTGGTCACCATGCCGCTGACCGATGGATTTGCACGCACCAGTTACGAGCAGGAACTGAAGGCGGGGAGTGGTAAGTAGGGACTAGGCACTTGGGGAATAGGGAACAGGGAACAGGGAACAGGGAACAGGGAACAGGGAACAGGTGAAACAAGGACTCGCTGAGTTTTGAAAGGGCACGACTTTAGTCGTGCCGAGATAGGACTAGTAATATCTTGGGGCTTTAGCCCCGACGAGCCGTAGGCGCATTGGTTGTTAGCCCCGCGTTTCAACGTGGGGTAGGCGGGATTAGAGAACTTCGAACAGTCCCGTAGGGACGGCGCAAACTCAAGGGGCTTTAGCCCCGCAGGGCCACAAGGAGCATCAAATGAAGCACACGGACACAATTCGGAAATGCTGGCGGAGCGTGGGCATCTCCACGGCCGGCGCCGTTGTGTTCGCGCTCCTGGCAACCACCCCGCTCACCGCCCAGGTTTCGACATATGCGGAAAAGACCCCGGGTTCCACCAGCGACAGCACGCCTACCGTGCTGAAGGGCGTGGGCGTCGACCAGCATTTGAACACGCAGCTTCCCTTGAACCTGACGTTTACAGACGATGCCGGAAAAGTTGTGCCGCTCTCAAATTACTTCGGCAAGCGTCCTGCAATTCTCGCGCTGGTCTACTACCAGTGCCCCATGCTGTGCAGCGAAGAACTGAACGGACTCACCAGCGCGCTTGAAATGGTAAGGTACGTTCCCGGCAAGGACTTCGACATCATCGTCATCAGCATCGATCCTACCGAAGGCACCGATCTGGCCGCGGCCAAGAAGCGCAGCTACCTGAAGCGCTACGGTCATCCCGAGACGGCCAACGGCTGGCACTTCATGACCGGGACGCAACCTAACATCGATGCGCTGACCCAGGCCGTCGGTTTCCGCTATGTGAAGATTCCCGGCCCCGACGGCAAGCTGACCCAATTTGCGCATGCCAGCTCGATCCAGATTGTTACCCCTTCCGGCAAAATGGCGCAGTACTACATGGGCGTTGAATACAGCCCGAAAGATATGATGCTCGGCCTCAACGAGGCTTCGTCAAACAAGATCGGGTCGCCGGTCGAAAACATTCTGACTTACTGCTATCACTACGATCCTAAAACCAATACGCATTCGCTGATTGTTGCGCGGGTAGTTCAGCTGGGCGGGGTGGTCACCATGGGTATGCTGGGCGGATTCATGTTCCTCATGTTCCGCAAAGACTACACCCAGGGCCATCATGGAAATTCAGAGAAACATGGGACAGAAAAAAAGGTGAACGGATAAAGGAATGAATCACATCAGCCCAGTACTCTGGCAGTTTCTCGTCAAGTGGATGACGAACTTCTCGCTATTCCCGCCGGAAGCGTCGAAGATCGCTCCCGAGATGGACGCGCTGTTTTTCTTCATGGTCCTGGTGAGCCTGATCGGGCTGACTCTGGTGGTATTGCTGCTCGTGGCTTTTTCGCTGCTCTATAACAAGAGGCGCCACCCGGTCGCAATCCAGATCGAAGGCTCAACACTTCTTGAAGCTACCTGGACAATCATTCCACTGGGCCTGTTTCTGATCATGTTTGTGTGGGGCGCGCTGCTTTACTTCCGCATTTACACTCCGCCTGCCAACGCCATGAACATTTACGTAGTCGGCAAGCAGTGGATGTGGAAGTGTGAGCATCCAGGCGGTCAGCACGAGATCAACTCGCTGCACATTCCCATCAACCAGCCGGTGCAGCTCACCATCATCTCGCAGGACGTGTTTCACAGTTTCTCAATTCCCGCATTTCGCGTAAAGCGCGAAGCGATTCCAGGTCGCTACTCGACGATGTGGTTTGAAGCGAACCAGGTCGGCACGTTTCACCTGTTCTGCACGCAGTACTGCGGCACCAACCACTCGCAGATGATCGGTGAAGTGGTAGTAATGACTCCCGACGATTTCAAGCAGTGGCTGGCCAGCTCAACCAGCGGCAATTCGTTGGCGCAGAATGGCGAGCGGCTGTTCTCGAGCCTTAGCTGCACGGCCTGCCATAACACGCGTCCCGATGCCAGGGGGCCGAACCTGACCAGCGTTTACGGCTCGCATCTCACGCTCTCAAGCGGTCAGACCATCACAGTCGACGATGAGTATCTGCGATCGGCAATTCTGAATCCCTCGCAGCACATTACCCAGGGTTATGCGCCGATAATGCCCACCTACCAGGGCCAGATAAGCGAAGACGGTGTGATTGCGCTGGTTGAGTATTTGAAGCATCTCGATTCTGACTACCGTATCCAGCAAACCACGAACACCACCGAGCTGCTGCCTGAAGGCGAGGGCAGAACCGCGCCGGCGGCCAAGGCTGCCCCGGCAGGGGAGGTCAAACAATGAGCGCGGCCACTGTCTCTACCATCGTCAATCTTCCCGATCAGTCAACGGCCAGGATTCCGAAGATGAATTTCCTGACCAAAGAGAATGGCTTGCTTAGCTGGCTGCTTACGGGCGACCATAAGCGCATTGCCACGCTCTACATGATCTCGATCACGTTCTTCTTCTTCATCGGGGGCGCGCTGGCCGGCCTCATTCGGCTTGAGCTGCTCACGCCGCAAACCGACCTGCTGGCCGCTGACACCTATAACAAGGTGTTCACCATGCATGGCGTCATCATGGTGTTCCTTTTCCTGGTGCCTTCGGTTCCTGCCACCATCGGCAATTTTGTGATTCCGATGATGGTGGGTGCTAAAGATCTGGCCCTTCCCAAGATCAACCTGTTGAGCTGGTATCTCTACATGGCCGCCGGCATCGGGATGATTTACACCATGGCCGCGGGCGGCGTGGATACGGGCTGGACCTTCACCACTCCGCTGTCCACCCACTATCTCAACACCCACGTCATCTCCACCGGCCTGTGCATCTTTATCGCCGGCTTCAGCTCCATCTTTACCGGGCTCAACTTTATCGTCACCATCCACAAGATGCGCTGCCCCGGCATGACCTGGTTCCGGCTGCCGCTGTTTGTGTGGTCGAATTATGCGGCCTCCATCCTGATGGTGCTGGGCACTCCGGTTCTGGCCATCACACTGGTGCTCATTGTTCTCGAGCGCACCGTCGGCATCGGCGTCTTTGACCCCGCCAAGGGCGGCGACCCGCTGCTGTTCCAGCATTTGTTCTGGTTCTACTCGCACCCCGCCGTCTACATCATGATTCTGCCCGGCATGGGCGTCATCAGCGAGGTGGTTTCAACGTTCAGCCGCAAGCGCGTTTTTGGATACACGGCGGTCGCTTTCTCTTCTGTCGCAATCGCGGTATTCGGCTTCTTTGTGTGGGCCCATCACATGTTCATCATGGGCATCTCAAACTACGCAGCGCTCGTTTTCTCGCTGCTCACCATGCTGGTTGCAGTGCCCTCGGCCATCAAGATATTCAATTGGGCCTTCACTCTTTACAAGGGATCAATCACTTTCGAGACGCCGATGCTTTACGCCTTCGGCTTCATGGGCCTCTTCACCATCGGCGGCCTTACCGGCGTCTTCCTCGGCGCCACCGGCACTGACATTCACCTCACCGAGACTTACTTCATCGTGGCTCACTTCCACTTTGTCATGGTGGGCGGCATGCTCATGGCCTTCCTTTCGGGCATCCACTTCTGGTGGCCCAAATGGACCGGCCGCATGTATCCGGAAAAAGTTTCGCAACTGGCCGCAGTGGTTACTTTCATCGGCTTCAACTTCACATTCTTCCCGCAATTCATCCTGGGGGTGCTTGGTATGCCGCGCCGTTATGCCGCTTACCCGCCTGAGTTCCAGGTGCTGAATGTGTTCTCCACCGCCGGCGCGTCCATCCTGGGTGTGGGCTACCTGCTGCCCATCCTTTATCTCACCTGGTCACTCAAGTACGGCGAGATCGCGGGCGACAATCCCTGGCAGGCAACAGGACTCGAGTGGCAAACACAATCGCCTCCCCTTACTGAGAATTTCATCGAGATTCCTATCATGGATCACGAGGCCTATGACTACGAGTGGCTGGAAGCCCAGCAACGGAAAGAGGTAGCCAGTGTCTGATAGCACTGCCATGGCGCATGAACCGGCCGGCTCCGCCCAGTCTCATCATGGGGAGCATCCGCCGTATCAGCGCCACCACTTCGAATCCGTAGAGCAGCAGTTCGACACCACCAACTTTGCCATGTGGCTGTTCCTGCTCACTGAAGTCATGTTCTTCGGCGGGCTCTTCATGGCCTACCTGCTCATGCGCAACTGGTACTATCCCGCCTTCGTTGAGGCGTCGCATCAGTTGAACATTGGCTGGGGCACGGCCAACACCGCGGTGCTCATCATCTCCAGCTTCACCATGGCCATGAGCGTGTACAGCGCGGAGATGAAGCGCAGGGGCGCGTTGGTGATGTTCCTCGTCATCACCTTCATCCTTGGCCTGGCCTTCCTCGGCATCAAGAGCATCGAGTATCACGAAAAATGGGAGAAGTTCCACATCCCCGGCATTCGATACAGCACCTCGGCGTTCACCAATCCGCAGTCTGACCCTGAAGTTTACAAGGAGTACCACGACAAGCCGCTGCCGCCTGACATGGCATCGAAGACTGAGTTGTACTTCTTTCTTTACTTCGCCATGACCGGCATGCACGCGCTGCACATGATCATCGGCATCGCGATTCTGGGGTTCATGATTTACAAGGCGAAGAACGGCGCTTATACAACCGGACACGTGACATTTGTTGAGAACTTCGGCTTGTACTGGCACTTTGTCGATATTATTTGGATATTCCTGTTCCCACTTTTGTATCTGATCAGCAGGTATTGACCGACGCTAATGCAGGTCCAGTTTTGAAGGAGCACGACTTCACATCATGGCCAGGAACTCTCAGGGGTCGGGCTTTGTAACAGGGCACGAGTTTACTCGTGCCGATAACGCGCATTCAATGATTTCGGGGCTTTAGCCCCTGAGGGACTTAAGGCACGCGGGAGTAATTCCATGAGCGAAACCAACACAAATATCGATCACGGCCACGGGCACGAGAACGATAACCAGCACCACATCGTAAGCCCGATGATCTACCTCACGATCCTGCTGTGCCTGCTGTTCTTCACGGGGCTCACTGTGGCGGCCTCGTTTGTTGACCTTGGGCAGATGCGCCTCTTCGACACCGGTTTCACGCTCTATTGGAACCCCGTGGTGGCGCTGGCCATCGCCTGCACCAAGATGACCTTGGTAGTGCTGTTCTTCATGCACGTGAAGTACTCAACCAAGCTCACCAAGCTGACCGTGATATCGGGCTTCTTCATCTTCATGGCCCTGATCGGCATGACGCTGTCAGACTATGTGAGCCGCGCTTGGGGCAGGTGGTAAAGGCAGGGAATAGGGAACAGGGAACAGTGAGGGCCGCCTGCGGGCGGCCCTATGTGTCTGCGAGCCTGAGCGCGTGCTGATGGGCTACGAGGGAACCACTGCAGAATGGCCGAGTTTCATTGCGTGGCCGATAAGTGCGCGGTCAAACGTGACGAGAGTTGCCTGAGCGTCTGCTGCGAAAGCCAGGAGCCAACTGTCGCCGATTGCCTTTGAGGCAGGCAACTTCGCGAACGGCGCACATATCTTCCTGAAGGTCGTGTCAATTTCGCGCGTCTCGGCACAAAAACCCATTCGTGGGTCTTCAAGCCAGCGATCATATGCCTCCCAGGCCTCTCTGAGAGTCAGAACCTGTTCACCCATCACAGACACGTTCGTCAGCAGCCGCAAAAGGCCGAGTTGGGTGTAGCGCGAAAAGATGAATCTGTCATCCACGTCGAGCCGGGCAAGCCATTTCCACGCCTGGGAGCGCTGGGCATGATCCGGAACGGAGAGGGCCAGCCAGACGTTCAGGTCAGGAAAGTACAAGGTCATGCGGATTCTCGTCTACTGGAAAGCGTGGTCCAAGCTTTCCTTTCTTGCGTACGACTGGGCCCGTAACGTGCCTGCCCTTGCGAGGTGCGGAATAGGTCTGCTCCAGTGCCTGTACAACGAGCGAGCGTATGGAAGTGCCTGCATCCGCAGCTCGCTGGCGCAGGCGGTCATGGAGAGGTTTTGGAATGTCGATGGTGGTACGGACAACCATGACATAATTATGTCACTAAACACGGAAATCGGCGAATCTCACTCTTTCCATGCGAAATCCATCTGTCCCATCTCTTCGTCGGAGTACTTGGCCAGCATTTCCGCGTGGTTCCGCAGCCCCCTGCTGAGCGCGATAACACCAAGCATCTCCCGGCACAATTCAGGATCTTGAGTTTTCGATAGTTCAGAGATGCCTTTTTTCGCAAGCGCATCGATCGATGCAAAATAATCCTCTTTGAGCCAATTTGGTATCTCAGGATTCGCATTTTCAGTGCGTGCAAGTTCGACAATCGCCACAATCCCGTATGCATTCCGGTTCAGCTGACCATGCTGGCAATAGATTCTTACGATGTGCGGAACCGCAGCATAGGAGGCCTCACCCACGTCGCCCTGATGGTGAAGCTCATTCCAAAGCTCACTCCATACAGGTTCCAGGTCCACCTCGCTCTCGAGGCGCCGAAGCAATGGCCGCGGAGCGAACGGAAGTTTGTATCCGCCCTTCAATTCGGACCAGCGCGGATCGTCAAGGCTTAGCATTTGAGCAAAAGGCTACCATGGAGAGCAATTAAACTGCACTTGCAATGATCGATGAACTTCCCCGCGCCCTCGTCGCCGCCCTCGCCGCCGATCCCCGCGTCCTTGTTCGCCGCGATGGTGCGCCACGGCGCGGTGCCCACTGCGTCGTCTACTGGATGCAGCGGTCGCTTCGTTGAAGCCGCCAATATTCTCGGCCTGCCCGTGGCCATTTACTTTGGCGTAATCCCCAACTACCCCAACGCCAACCTGCGCCACTACCACTTTCTGCAACAGGGCCTGCGCGACGTGGCTGAAGATGCAGCCCAACTCGGCATCGCCTTCGTAGTCCGCCGCCCGCCCGACACGCTTGAGTCCTTCCTCGAAGAAGTCGGTGCCGCGATGCTGATAGGCGATGAGAATCCCTGTCGCGAGCCCGAGCGCTGGCGGCAGGTGCTCGCAAAGCGCCTCAGAATTCCTTACTGGACCGTCGATGCCGATGTCGTTGTTCCTTCGCGCGTGTTCAATCGGAGTTTTGTGCTGCTGCACCACTTCCGGCCGCACCTCAAGGCCGAGCTACCGAAGTTCCTGGCGGACCCAGCGACGGCAAAACCCGACAAGCCCTGGACCACCGAAAACCCGAGCAGCTTCGATCTTGCAACCGACATCACCACTGGCTTCACTAAACTCGACCGCAGCGTGAATCCCGTCGACACCTTTACCGGCGGCACGCACGCCGCGCTCAAGCTTCTCCGCGATTTCGTCCAACACAAACTAGCCGATTACGACGAAACCCGCAATCATCCTGAGACCGAAGGAACCAGCCGTCTTTCGCCCTATCTCCACTTCGGCAATATCGGCCCGCTGACGATCGCCTCGGCCGTCAAAAAAGCCGCGAATAAGCGAAAGATTCCCGTCGCCACGGTCGATCGCTATTTGGAGCAGCTAATCGGCTGGCGCGAACTGGCAGTGCTTTTCGTTCGCCACGAGCCCAACTACGACAACTGGGAGTGCGCCGCGCCCTGGGCCCGCAAAACCCTTCTCGAACACGTCGCCGACCCGCGACCGCACCGCTACACCTTCGAACAGCTTGAACGCGCCGAAACGCACGATGACCTGTGGAACGCGGCGCAAATCCAGATGACCACTACCGGCTGGATGCACAACTACATGCGTATGTACTGGGCCAAAAAAATCCTCGAGTGGGCGCCCGATCCGGCCGCGGCCTTCGACTGGGCGGTGATTCTAAACGATAGGTACGAGCTCGACGGCCGTGACCCCAACGGCTACGCCGGCATTGCGTGGGCGATTGTGGGCCGGCTCGACCGTCCCTGGTTCAATCGGCCGGTGTACGGGCTGGTGCGCACCATGACCGGCGCCTCGATTGCGAAGAAGTTCGATGCAGCCGCGTACACCTCTCAGTTCAAACCTTCCTGACCCGCGCCGCCCTCAATTAAACCAACAGATTCCGTCGTTTTCATACGTGTGATGAATCACACTTCGGCGAGAAACCGTCGTTCCTATAATGGGCAGCAATTTCAATCCCGGAATCAATGCGTCGGATTTAGCGCTCGCCGATGGAATCCCTGTGGACCTTCATTGGAAGATTTTCACGAAGGTGTTGGCCACCAGCGGAGATTCGGATGCGCGGAATTGTTGTCATGGCAAGTCAGATTTCAAGCGGGCCGTCTTCACGGGCCGGCTGGCAGAATCGGTTTCTTCAGGCATTGGCGCGATTGGTTGTGCCTGTCGCTGCGGGCGGGTTCCTGATTGCGTCCGCTGGGGCCGTGGCCCAATCGGCAGCCGGACCTGGGGATTCAGGCCGCGCCAGCCGAGTTCGTCCGGAAAATCGGATCCTGGGCAATCACCCCGGTGAGCCGGTGCCGCCTCGCGTGGTGCAGGCGGAAAGATTTCTGGCTCGGCGCGGCCTTAAGCCCGGCCAGCCCTTTGTCCGGCGCCCAATTCGCCCTGGCTTTAGTCCTGACCTTCGTCTCGGTCCCACCCCGGCTGCAGCTTCATCGAACTCGTCCAATGCGACCTGGCAGTCGCTAGGCCCCACTGCCGTTCTCACGCCCAACTTTGGCATGGTAACGGGCCGCATCTCATCCATCGCGCTCGACCCCAGCGACCCCACTGGAAACCACGTGTACGTGGGAACCACCGGCGGAGGCGTGTGGGAGACGGCCAACGCCGCGGCGTCGAACCCGGCCCTCATCTCATTTACGCCGCTCACTGACTTTGTGGGCGCCCTCGACTACGCTGACGATGCATCCATCAGCATCGGCGCGGTAGGGGTGCAGTCCGGCGGCACAGGCGTAATACTGGCCGGCACCGGCGACCCCAACGATGTGCTCGACTCGTACTACGGCGCTGGAATTCTTCGCTCCACCGACGCCGGAACCACCTGGACGCTGGTCAAGAAGACCCATGACCTGGAAGACGGCCTTAGCCTGCAGGATTACCAGTTTGTAGGCGAGGGCTTCGCCGGCTTTGCATGGAGTACCACGAATACCGGGCTGGTGGTTGCCGCGGTTTCGCAGGCGTATGAAGGCACGCTGGTGAATGCCGAGAATCCTACTTACAGCTACGAGGGGCTTTACTACTCCCAGGATGCCGGGGCGACATGGCACCTTGCCACCATCACCGATGGGCCGGGCAAAGATGTGCAAGGCCCGCTCGATGCCTTCGATTCGCCCGATGGTAACGCCGCCACGGCAGTAGTGTGGAACCCGGTGAGGCAGTTGTTTATTGCCGCTGTGCGCTACCACGGCTTCTATCAATCGCCCGACGCAGTGACTTGGACGAGGCTCGCCAGCCAGCCATCCTCTGGAATCGACACATTTCTTTGTCCCAACAACGTCGGCATGGCGGGATCGATCGATTGCCCCGTCTACCGCGCGGCGCTGGCCGTTAATCCAGTTTCGGGCGACACCTTTGCATGGAGCGTGGACGCTGACAATCAGGACCAGGGCCTGTGGCAGGACCAGTGCCAGATCAGCGGGAACGCGTGCGGTAATTCCACTCTCACCTTCGCGAAGCAATGGAACACGGCACAGCTTGAGTCCAGCAATATTGAGGGAGCCGCGACCATACTCAATGGCAATTACGACCTGTCGCTCGCGGCGGTGCCGTCTCAGCAGGATACGCTGGTGCTGGCCGGCGACAACGACTTGTGGAAGTGCAGCCTGGCCATGGGTTGCCAGTGGCGGAACACCACGAACTCAACAAGCTGCATGAGCGCCCAAGTTTCAGAATTCCAACATGCGCTGGCCTGGAACGCCGCCAATCCCGAAGAAATCCTGCTAGGCAACGATGGCGGTCTGTGGCGTTCAATGGACGCGATTGGCGAAAGTGGCGCAGCCTGCGACTCGACCGATGCAACACACTTTCAAAATCTGAACGG
>Ga0302275_10007485_pt1 | contig 10156 bp, 8 predicted proteins | sample III_Bog_N2_2_FD_200229 | JGI IMG/M metagenome (GOLD analysis project Ga0302275, IMG submission 200229) | Peat permafrost microbial communities from Stordalen Mire near Abisko, Sweden - III_Bog_N2_2 | ecosystem: Environmental > Terrestrial > Soil > Wetlands > Peat | place: Sweden: Abisko... | reverse complement strand
AATGTCGTCGTGCACCAGCGTGGCGGTGTGCACCATCTCCACCACGGCGCCCAGCCGAATGGATCCCTGGCCCGAGTAGCCAAGCATGTGCGATGCCAGCAGCAGCAGCGATGGACGGATGCGCTTGCCGCCGCCCTCACGCAGATATTCAGCGATCTCGGTAATCGTGCTTACGCCCGATGCGGCGTCGCGGCCCAATTCCTGCTCGATCGCCACGAGGTCATCCCGCAGCAGATCGAAGACCTCTCTCGCCGTCGCTATTGCCAGTGTGCTCAAAGCTGTTCGGATCTCATCCCGATGGTCCCGTCGCGTCTAGTTCGTCCGGTAATTCGTAAACTGCAGTTCCAATCCCATTTCTTTTCCCCGCAGCAGCGCAATAATCGATTGCAGCGTGTCGCGGTCCTTGCTCGAAATTCTGACGGTGTCGCCCTGGATGCTGGCCTGCGCCTTCAGTTTCGAGTCCTTCACCAGGCGCACAATCTCCTTGGCCTTTTCAACCGGGATGCCCTGCTGCAAGGATATCTTCTGGCGCACGCTTTTGCCTGCCGCAGGCTCTACCTCGCCATAGGTCATGTTCTTGAGCGAGACGCCGCGCTTGACCAGCTTCTGCGCCAGGATGTCTTTGACCGCTTCAAGATGGTACTCCCCATCGGAGGCAAGCTGAATGGCCTCGCTGCCCTCCAGCTTGATCTCGGAGTTCGAAGTCTTCAGATCAAACCGCTGGTGGACCTCCTTCAACGCCTGATCGAGGGCGTTACGGACCTCCTGCATGTCTACCTTGCTCACAATATCGAAAGAATTTTCCTGGGCCATCTTCTCTTTCCTCAAATCCTCATGGGCCGCTGCATGCAATGCCTCAAAAAACAAACCAAAGGGCTGCTGCATGCAATGCCTGCCGTGCGCAGTGCCTCTAACAGTTTCCCACGTCCGGCCTGAGGTCAAACAGTCTCATGAAGTTTCTGCTTGTGGCAAGGGCCAATTCCTGCTCCTCCACGCCCAATAGCCCGGCCAAGACCGCTGCCGTCTGCGTCACCCAGGCCGGTTCGTTGCGCTTGCCGCGGTTTGCCGCCGGGGCCAGCCACGGGGCGTCGGTTTCTACCAGCAGGCTGTCCAGCGGGATGCGCGCGGCCACATCCCGGAGCGCCTGGGCCTTGGGATAGGTGACGTTGCCGGCAAATGAGACCAGAAAACCCAGGTCCAGCGATCGCCGCGCCTGGTCCCAACCGGCCCCGAAACAATGCATTACGCCGCCCAGCCCGGTCGGCCCCCAATGCTCGTCGAGGATGCCGAAAAGATCAGTCCAGGCGTCTTCTGTGCCCTCCTTTGGCCGGCAATGGATGAGGATGGGGCGCTTGCGTGCGGCGGCGATTTCGAGCTGCTGGATCAGGCCGGCATGTTGTACGTCGCGGGGCGCGCCTTCATGGTAGTAGTCGAGGCCGATCTCGCCGCACGCGATCACTTCCGGCTCGCCGAGCAGGCTGTCGAGCTTTTGGAGCGCTGCATGGTCCGCCTGGTGGGTGTTGTGTGGATAAATGCCCGCGCTGGCATAGAGCCGCGGAAGATTCGGCTTCCCGTTGAACTCGCGGCAGATGTCGAGTGCCTGTTGCATCTCGTGCGGTCCCTCACCAATGCCGATGGCCAGGACGGCGCCCACGCCCGCGGCAAAGGCACGGGACAACATCGCCTCGCGATCGTCAGCATAGCGCGGGCTGTCCAGGTGAGCGTGGGAATCGATCAGCAAACAGGAACCTCCGCCTGAGGATTTCTTTGCATCTTGAGCGTAGTTTGGTGTCCGGCGATCAGCCGATTGTCGAAAATCCTGGCCGCTCCTTTTCTCCGTTCAACGGATATCGAAGCGCGTCACAAGCCCTTTCTTGATCTGGAACGAATGCGTGAGCCGTTTATCGACCAGCAACTCACCCTTCAAATCGCGCACCACCTGGTGCACGCCTACTTCGACTGTTCCTGCTTCCCCCGATGAAAAAGTCTCTGGCTCGACGTGGGGATCGATGATCGACCACTGCCTTGTCCAATAGGCGCGCACGCCCTCTCGCCCATGGACATAGCCACCATCCATGCCGTTCGCCCACACCACTTCTGGATCCATGGACGCAAGCAGGCGGTCCATGGCGCGCGCATTGAACAGAGCGTAAAGCACTTTGATGGCTTCTATATCGCGCTGCACAGTGGCTCCTTGATCGTGATTTTCAGCGCTTCATCAGAAGCTTCCGCTTCGCTACTTTAATCGTGCGCCGAGCGGGACGTCTTCAAGAAATCCGGCCAGTACCGGCGCGCCGTCCGGCAGCGATGCTGCGAGCAACATGCCGTTCGACTCCAGGCCACGCATCTTGCGCGGAGCCAGGTTGGCGACGATCACGATCTTGCGGCCGATCAGTTTTTCCGGTTCGTAGTATTGCGCGATGCCGGCCAGGATCTGGCGCTTCTCGTAGCCCAGGTCCACTTCAAGCCGCAACAGCTTGTCGGCCTTGGGAACGCGCTCGGCCACCAGAATCTGCGCAACGCGCAGATCGACTTTAACGAAGTCATCGATGCTGATGTGCTGCGGCTTCTCGGTTGCGGCAGCGGGCGCTGCGGTGGCAGGTTGGGACGCAGCTGCGGGCGGAGTCGCAGGGGCCGTCAATGTTGGAGGAACCGCCGAGGGCGTTGCAGGGGCGGGAGCCACTTTCGGTTCCGGGGCCGCGGGCACAGGGGAAACGGCTACGGCGGAGGGAGGTGCATCGGGAGCCGATGGTGTTGGCTGCTCCTGCCCGCCGGCTGCCTCGATGACGGTTTTGTTGTTCTGATCTTCAATGTTTTGCATACGTTCAATCGCATCCTTCTCCGCGCGGGGAAACAGAGGCGCTGGGTCGCCAAATTTTGTTCCGGCCTTCAGGCCGCCCCACGCGAGGGTTGTCAAAAATGAGTTCTTCGCGGCATCCGCAATCTCGCCCTGTCCAAGCTGCCGCCATACCTTTGCAGCCGAGTCCGGCAGAATCGGATACACAAGTCCGGTGATAACGCGAATGGCTTCAGCCGCAGTTGCCAGCACGCGCGCCTGCAATGCGGCATGATCCGCATCGGAGCGCTCGGGCGGCTTCTTCCAGGGAGCGTTCGCCGTCAGGTAGCCGTCGGTCTCCGCCACGAGGAGCCACAGGCTCTTTAACGCTTCAGAGAAATTCAACTCGTCAAATGCCGGCCCGAATGCTGCAATCGCTCGCGCGGCGCTTTCGCTGAGGGCAGTCTCGGCGGCGGTCGGCGCGCCGGTTTCCGGCAAGACGCCTCCAAAGTATTTGTGCACCATGTTCACCACGCGGCTCACCAGGTTGCCGTAGCCGTTGGCGAGGTCTCCGTTGTAGCGCTGGACAAGAGCGTCGAATGAAAAGCTGCCGTCCTGCCCGAAGGGAATCTCGCGCAAGAGGAAGTAGCGAAGCGCATCGGCGCCCAGAACTTCCTGCACCGTCTCAGCGCGCACAATGTTGCCGCGCGACTTCGACATCTTGCCCTGGTCGAAGAGCAGCCAGCCATTGGCCCTGACCGAGCGCGGCACGGGAATCCCCGCAGCCATAAGGAACGCCGGCCAGTAAACACAGTGGAAGCGGCTGATTTCCTTGCCGATCAGGTGCATGTCCGCGGGCCAGAATTTTTGAAAGCGCGCCTGGTTCTCTGGATCGTCTGATCCATAGCCGAGCGCCGTGATGTAGTTGGCCAGTGCATCAAGCCAAACGTAGATCACATGCTTTTCGTCGCCCGGCACCGGGATGCCCCAGGAAAAGCTGGTGCGGCTCACCGACAGATCCTTCAGGCCGCCGCGCACAAACGAGATGACCTCGCGCCGCGTCGACTCCGGACCCATGAAACCGGGATTCGCGTCGTAAAACTCCAGCAGTTTGCGTTCGAAAGCTGAAAGTTTGAAGAAATAATTCTCTTCGCTCACCGTCTCCGTGATGCGTCCGCAATCGGGGCAGGGCGTTCCCGGCGGCCCGTCCACGTAGGCCTCGTCGCTTACGCAATATTGCCCTGTATACGAACCCTTGTAGATGAATCCACGCTCACAGAGCGTGGAAAACAGCTTCTGCACGCCGCGCTTATGGCGCTCCTCGGTGGTTCGGATGAAGTCGTCGTTGCTGATTCCCAGCCGCTCCCACAACCCGCGAAACTCGCCTGAAATGGCAGCGGCAAACTCGGCCGGCGTGCGGCCTGCCTGCGCGGCTGAGCGCTCAATCTTCTGGCCGTGCTCGTCAGTGCCCGTCAAAAACCAGGTGTCGATGCCCAACGCGCGTTTCCGCCGCGCAATGGCGTCGCACACAATCGTCGAGTAGGCGTGGCCCAGGTGCGGCCTCGCGTTCACGTAGTAGATCGGCGTGGTGAGGTAGTAGCGCGAGGGAATGGATGCTTGAGCAGTCATAGGCGAAATGTCCCGCTGCGCGCACTTGAACTGAAGGCAACCGTGCGATAGGCGGATCTCTTCTATTTTACGGCATTGAGCACTGGCGCCTGCGACTTGCCCCGTGGCGACGATTGCCTCATCCAAACGTCGACAGGTTTCAACCTGCGATCAGCGAGCGTGTGGCGGACTGCTTGTCGTAGGGCCCATCCTTCAATGTTGCGAACCGGCTCTATTCAAGGGGGTCAATAATTCAGCCAACGTATGAGGAGTGCAGCAATGAGGCAAACAATCGCGAATATTACGAGCTTTATCAAAGCCTTCTTGATTGGTTCGAACCAGAGAGGAAATCTCAGAATCGGCACCTTCTGGGAAGGAAACTCGATGCGATGGCTTTTGGACCGAGCTCTAGTTGAGTTTAGGTCAAGAGGTATGGAATCTAGTGCCGGAGAGGCCTCATTTGGGAAACAGAGAAGGGCTCGCAAAATATGGTCGGTATCAATCCAATACTCCTTGTCCCGATCAGCCTCCTGTGCCGCGTACGCCAAGGTCTTCTTCGAATCGTTATCGAGCGGTGGCCCTGCTTTTTTAAAGAGGGGAACTTGAGTGACAGGTCGATGGGCAATTCCAAGCAACTCGCATGGGTCGGGAATCTTGCTTCTCAGGGAACCTATGGCATCCGCACGCGAGTCTTTCTCCCGAGTGAGCCCGAGAAGCAGATGAGCAGTGGTGATTTTTTCGGAACCTCGTTGGGTGGCCTCATATCTTGCGAAGAAAACGACTCGCCTTGCCTGCTCGTTGTACCGCTCGAACATCTAGATGCCTCGGGATCAGCCTATCACCGATATTTCCTGTGGACACGATGGGTAAGGTGGCCTCCGCCTAGCCGCACTTGGCTGGTAGAATAACCCTTGAAAATCAAGGATTTCTGAGGCGTAGAGACGTGTATCTGGAATTACAGAAAAGGCTCGGCAATCTTCTCCGCGCCGTGCTGAAAGAAAAGTACGATCTCGAACTCGAGTCGATCCCGATCGAGATCCCGCCCGAGCTGAAATTCGGCGAACTCTCCACGCCCGTCGCCCTGCAACTCGCGCGCACCCTCCGCAAGGCGCCCAAGGTTATAGCGCAGGAAATTGTGGCTGCGCTGGGCACGCCCGAGGGCTTTGCCGGATTTGAAGTGGCCGGGGCCGGATACATCAACGCGCGCCTCGATCGCTCCGTCCAGGTACACGCCATTGCCAATGGCGAAACCACGCGTTCCGCAAGCGCCGGGCTCAACGCAATCGTTGAGCACACCAGCATCAATCCCAACAAGGCTGCGCATGTTGGACACCTGCGCAACTCCATCCTCGGCGACACGTTTGTCCGTCTGCTGCGCGCTGCCGGTCAGCACGTAGACGTGCAGAACTACATCGACAACACTGGCGTACAGGTTGCGGATGTTGTGGTGGGTTTTCTTCACCTCGAAGGCCACTCGCTCGCCGATGTTCACGTGCTTTTTGAACAACTCAAGCGCGAAGGCACGCGGATCGACTACTACTGCTGGGACCTGTACGCGCGCACGTCGCAGTGGTACGAGCAGGGAAGCGACGAAGAGAAGGCTGCGCGCAAGAAACTGCGTTATGACACGCTGCACGCCCTCGAACTTGGCGGCAACGAAACCGCGGATGCAGCCGAACTGATATCGACCGCGGTCCTGCGCCGCCATCTTGAAACCATGCTGCGGCTCGACATTGAATACGACTTTCTGCCGCGCGAGAGCGAGATCCTGCACCTCAAATTCTGGGAAGCCGCTTTCGAGCAACTGAAGCAGAAGGGTGTTCTCTACTTTGAGAATGAAGGCAAGAATAAAGGCTGCTGGGTGATGACGCGTCCCGGCGCGGATGTGGCTGAAGGCGATCTGAACGAGGACGCAAAAGTCATTGTCCGCTCCAACGGCACCGTCACCTACGTTGGCAAAGACATCGCCTATCATCTGTGGAAGTTCGGTCTGCTGGGCAAGGACTTCGGCTATAAGCCCTTCTTCACGTACCCACGGCACGAATGTTGGATTTCGACGGTCGATGGCCAGAAAGAGCATCCGCACTTTGGCGCTGCGGCGGCCATCTACAACGTGATTGACGCGCGCCAGTCCGATCCGCAGGCCAACGTGATTCAGGCTTTGCGCGGCATGGGTTACACGGAGCAGGCCGACCGCTACACGCACTTCAGCTACGAGATGGTGGCGCTCACCCCTCGCTGCGCCGTCGAGCTTGGATACGAAGTGTCCGCCGAAGACCTGGCTCGCCCTTACATTGAAGTGAGCGGCCGCAAGGGATTCGGCGTCAAGGCAGATGATTTGATTGACAAGCTCATTGCCGCGACGCGCGCTGAAGTGGAAGCGCGCCAGACGGGCCGCGACGAAGCCGAGCGCCAGAAGATCGCCGAGCAGATCGCCATTGGGGCGTTGCGCTACTTCATGCTCAAGTTCACGCGCAACTCGGTTATTGCTTTCGACTTCAAAGACGCGCTGAGCTTTGAGGGTGAGACAGGCCCGTACATTCAGTATGCCGTGGTGCGCGCGCGCAACATCTTTCGCAAGGCCGGCACAACGCCGGAAGCGGTGTTAGCGGAGTTTGGCGCTGCGCGTGGCGGGGCCGTGGATTTTGTCAGTGGCGAGGAGAACGAGGATATCTGGGCGCTGTGGCTGCGCGCCGCGCGGCGCACGCTGGTGCTCGACCAATGCATCGCAAGCTCAGAGCCGGCGTACCTGGCCAAGCATGCCTTCCAACTGGCGCAGGAGTTCAACAATTTCTACCACCGCCATCACATCCTCACGGAAGAGGACCCGGCGAGGAAGACGTTTCTGTTGGCCACGGCTGCGGTCGCGCTGCGCGAACTGGTGATCGCGCTCGAGTGGCTTGGCATCGAAAGCCCTGAAGCGATGTAGCCGCTGCAGCCGGCGAACGGTTGCTGAAGATCAGGGAATCTGAATCTGCACTTTGAACGACCGCGCCTTGTCGCCGGCAAAAGCGAAGGCCTTGGTTGTGTCATCCAGGCTGAAGACTCCATTGATGAGCAGGCGCAGATCGAGGCGGCCTGAGGCCACAAGGCGGATTGCCTCGTCGAAGACGTTGCCGTAACGCATCGATCCGATGAGGTTGATCTCTTTCGTCATCAGCTGGTTCATAGGCAGCGGGATGTCTGCCGTGCCCAATGTGCCAATCTGCACGATGGTTGCACCGGGCCGCGCAAGCTGAATGGCGCTGCGCAACGCAGGGGGCGCGCCGGAAGCTTCAAAAACAACATCGAAGCCACCGCCGCTCAACTCCATCGCGCTCTCAGCAAAGTCCGGTGATGAAGGGTCGAGCACCGCATCGATCCCGAGTTCACTCGCCTTGGCGCGGCGCTCGGGCACAATGTCGCTGATGGCCACCGGCGCAGAGCCAAAGGCCTGCGCTGTCATTGCCGCCATCAAACCAATAGCTCCGGCGCCTGTCACCAGCGCGCGCTTGCCGGCAACCGAGCCCGCGCGTTTGACCGCGTGGAGAACCACGGCAAACGGCTCGATCATGGCTCCCATGCTTTCGTCCACGCTGTCGGGAAGCAAGTGGCACTGGTCCGCCCGCACCAGGACTGACTCTGCCAGTCCTCCGTTGGTCGGCGGCGTTGTGCTTGCGCTGCCGATGGTAATCGTTTTTTTGCAGAGATTGATGCGTCCCGCTTTGCAGTACTCGCATACGCCGCAGTTGCGCGTCGGATTCACAGCGACGCGCTGCCCAGGGCGCAGATGCGCGACGTCGTCTGCCACCGCCGTTACTTCAGCCATCACCTCGTGCCCAAGCACAAACGGGCGATCCGGCACAAACGCGGCGCAGTAGCCGTGTTCAAAATAGTGCATGTCAGAACCGCAGATGCCGACGCAGCGATTGCGCAACAGCACCATGCCCGGCTTCAATTCCGGGCTTTGAAACGGCTCAATGCGGATGTCTCCGGGGCCGTACAACACAGCGGCTTTCATGGTTTGGCTCATCGCTATTCAAGAATACTCTGGACCTATGCGACGGGTCTTTCAAAAGATCGCGCGGAGAGATTCTGCAAGCCTAAATCTTCTGAGATGAATCGTTGCCGATCTTTGCAGGCTGGCAGCTACTGGTCGCGCCGGCGGCGCTGATGTGTAGAAGGGATGTTCATGTCTTCGCGGTACTTGGCCACGGTGCGCCGCGTCAGCTGAATCCCCTGCGACTTGAGCATTGCGGCAAGCTGATCGTCGGTAAGCGGATGGCGCGCGTCTTCATCCTCGATAAACTTTTTGACCTTGCGCTTGAGCACCAGCAGCGGCGTGTCGGCGCCCTCGGGCCCGTTCGATCCCTCTGAAAAGAAGAAGCGCAGCTCCAGCACGCCCTGCGGCGTGTGCGCATATTTATTGGCCACGGCGCGGCTGATGGTTGAAGGATGAACGCCGATCTCCTCAGCCACTTCCTTGATCATCATGGGCCGCAGCGCTTCAACGCCGAGCTCGAGAAACTCCCCCTGCCGCCTGACAATCACTTCGCAGGTGCGCAGAATGGTGCTTTTGCGCTGCGCAATGTTGCGCATCAGCTGCATGGCGGAGCGAAACCTCTCCTTCACGTAGTCTTTGACTTCCTTGTCGGTGCCTTCGGCCGCCAGCATGCGCCGGTAGCGCGAGCTCAGGCGCAGGCTGGGCATGTCTTCCTCGTTCATTGACACGACCCACTCCCCGCCTCGCTTCAAAAACACCACGTCGGGCTCGATCAACCGGGTCTGCTCGCGGTTGTAAAGCCGGCCCGGCCTGGGGTCGAGCGTGCGGATGAACTCCATGCCCGCGTGGGCTTCTTCCACGCTCAACTGCGCCGCGCGCGCCAGGTCTTTCAGGTCGCGCTTCTGCAGCAGATGCAAATGGCGGTCCACAATCTGCGCCGCCACTTCCATCGCCCTCCGGCGGTCTTCAAGCCGCGCCTCGGCCTCGGCCTTCAGGCCGCGATGCAGTTCCTCTTCGGCTTCCACCGGACGCTTTGCGTAAAGTTGGCTGAACTCGTGCTGCTGCGCCACCACCTGGATCATCAGGCACTCGCGCAAGTCCCGCGCTCCCACGCCGGCCGGGTCAAGATGCTGCACCAGGTCGATCGCGTTACGCGCCAGCTCAAGCGCCGGCGTCAAATCGTGATGGCCGTTTTCGCCGGCCCTCTCACCCATTCTTACCTGGCCGAGGGCCGTGGCCAGCTCTTCCTCGGTTGCTGCCAGGTAGCCGTCTTCATCCAGGTTGCCAATCACCAGTTCGGCTGCTGCGTGAGCCGCCGTGCTCAGGCTCAGAGCTCCCAGTTGCCACGCCAGGTGATCGGACAAAGTCGTAGGTTGGGAGAGAAAGTTTTCAAACGAGGGCTTCTCGCTGTCCTCATACTCCGGCTGGGTACGATAGCCCGGGTCAAGATAATCCTGGAAGTACGATCCAAAATCGACTTCCTCAAATGGATCCTTCGGTGCTGCCACCGGCTCTTCGGCTCGAATCTCGACACGATCCAGCCGTTCATTGCGTTCCTCGCGCCCCGCAACCTCATCCAGCATGGGAACCGATTCATCAATCTCTTCCAGGACGGGATTCTCCACCATCTCGGCATCGATCATCTCCTTCAGCTCAAGCTTGTTCAGAGCAAGAACGCTCACCATCTGCATCAGGCCCGGAGTCAGGACCTGGCGTTGCGACACCCTTAACGTCAATTTTGGTTGCAGCAGCGCCATAAATGGGACTCTTTACCCCGATGTGACTCATTG
>Ga0302275_10007472_pt1 | contig 10162 bp, 12 predicted proteins | sample III_Bog_N2_2_FD_200229 | JGI IMG/M metagenome (GOLD analysis project Ga0302275, IMG submission 200229) | Peat permafrost microbial communities from Stordalen Mire near Abisko, Sweden - III_Bog_N2_2 | ecosystem: Environmental > Terrestrial > Soil > Wetlands > Peat | place: Sweden: Abisko... | reverse complement strand
CATGGAAGGCGTCCCGCTCGCGGACCCCGCCAACTTCGTCCAGCGCCTCAACCGCATCCTCACCCTGTCCATTTAGGCCGCGAAAAAACTCGCTTCTGCGGTAGGCCGGGGTTTTAACCCCGGCAAAAAGTCCAGCGGAATCAAACGGGCTTTAGCCCCTGAGGTACGCTTTCCGGCGATTCTGTTCCAAAATCAAGCGCCCTCCGCCGCCCCCATCAGCACCAGCGACCGCTGTGCAAACGGCGAATACACCAGCAACCCCGTACACGCCAGCGCCAGCCCCCAATTGATGTGGTGCAGCAGCAGAAACGGCGAAAGCGCCCAAAGCACATCCATCGCCAGCAGAAACGGCCACATCTTCAGGAACTTCCCCCCCGCCCCCGGCGCATGAAACAGCACCGCGCACAGCACAAATGCCCGCACAGGGATCAGAATCGCCGCCGTCACCACCAGCCCCGCCAGCGCCCACCCGGCATGAGGCAGCGGCGCAAACAGATCCTCAATCTCCGCCAGATTCCCGAGCGCCCCCACATAAAATCCCAAATACATCAGTTGCAGCCCCAGAAAGAGCCCCCGCACCACCCGGCGCGGCGTCCGCGGAAGCTCCTCCACCGTCGCCAGAACCCGGAACCGCGGCCGCTCTTGCACATCCAAAACCGCCACCGTTTCAGCCAGGTCTGAATCCCCCGCCCTCTCCGCGGCATCTTCAATGGGACCAATCAATTCCACAGGCGCCACAAACCGGTACCCACGGCGGGCCAGCGTCTCCACAAACCGCGGATTGCCCGCGCGGTCTCCCAGTGCGTCGCGGATGCGATTCACCGCCGAGTTCACGCCGTGCTCGTAGTCCACAAACGTTCCGTCCGGCCAAAGTTCGCGCGAAATCTCCTCGCGCGTCAGCAACTCGCCGGGCCGCTCCATCAGCATCAGCAGCACCTGAAAGGGCTGCGCATGAAGTCGAATCCGGATGCCTTGCTTGCGCAACTCTCCCGTTGCAGCGTCTACCTCATAGGCTCCAAAGCGATAGCGCCGGGCTGGTCTTGGGACTGTCATCTCTATGCCGTCCAGTGTATCTGATTCACCGCCCGGCACCGCGCCGGAGAAATCCAGAGAAGTTCAATGAATACAATAACTTGCACCGTGATAAAAGTTGAATGCCAAATGAGATTCCCTGCATTGCTCTGCCGCCTCGCCGGCCGCACAATTCATTCCATGACGCAACGCATCCGCACCAGCCAACCCTCCGCCCGCACCCTCCTCTATGGAGTCTTCCTCCTCGCCGCCGCGCCCGGCCATCTCTGGGCAGACCCATCCCCGGCCGCGATTGCCGCCTTCAACTCCTACGTGGGCAACCTTGAGGGCCGGCTCGCTGAGCAGCATCGCTCCACGGCCGCCTTCGTCTCCTCCGTCACTCCGGAAACAGAGGCCCGCCTCCGCAACGGCGAGCTCATGATAGAAAGCTCCACGCCGCCCGGCGGCGCCGAGCTCGATGGCGCTCTTCTCCACGACTGGCGCGGCAGCGCCTTTGCCCCCGGTGCCACGGCCGCCGACTTCGAGCGCCTCATGCGCGATTTCAACGCCTATCCGCAGCGATTCGCCCCCCAGGTGCTCGCCGCCAGAACCGTCACCGAGCAGGGCGACCACCTCCAGGCGTGGATCCGCGTCCGCCAGCACCATATCCTCACCGTGGTCATGGATTCGGATTACGACATCACCTTCGGCCGCCTCGACCCGCGCCACGGCTACAGCATCTCCCGCAGCACCCGCATTGCCGAAATCGACTCCCTCGGCTCCGCGAACCAGAAGACGCTCTCCTCCAGCGAAGAACACGGCTTCCTCTGGCGCCTCTACACCTACTGGAGCTACGAGGAGCGCGACGGCGGCCTCTATATGCAGATCGAATCCGTCTCGCTGTCCCGCGCCATCCCCACCGGCCTCGGCTGGGCCGTGCGGCCCTTCGTCGCCAGCGTCCCCCGCGAGTCCCTTGAATTCACCCTGCGCTCAGCCTGCAACGCCCTCCGGAGATAACCCGAACCGCCCAACCTGACCAGCCAAATATCCGAAAGGACCCCAAAATGAAGACGAATCTGGAAACCGCATGGGCGGGCCGCCCTTTTGCGCCCGCTACCCGTGTCAACCGCGCCCTCACCGCCTCCCTCGAAAAACGCGCACTCGAGTGGATGGCCCGCCGCGCCCCGCGCTGGCTCACCTCCGACCAGCTCACCCTCCTCGGGCTCGCCGCCCAATTCGGCGCAGGCCTCAGCTACGCCTGGGCCCGCTCCAACCGCTTCGCCTTGCTCGCCGTCATCCTCTGCCTCGCGCTCAACTGGCTGGGTGACAGCCTCGACGGAACCCTCGCCCGCGTCCGAGGCCGGCAACGCCCCCGCTACGGCTTCTACGTCGATCACATGGTCGATAGCTTCGGCTCCATCGCCCTCATGGGCGGCCTCGCCTGCTCCGGCTTCCTCCACTGGCAGACGGCCATCGCCATGCTCGTCGCGTTCTTGCTTCTCTCCAGCGAGAGCTATCTCGCCACCTACACCCTCGCCTGCTTCGAGCTCTCCCAGGGCCTCTTCGGCCCCACCGAGATCCGCATCCTGCTCATCGTTGGCAATCTCGCTCTCCTCCACAGCCCCTGGTGCACCGTCTTCGGCCACCGTCTCCTGCTCTTCGACCTGGGCGGCGCAATCGCCTCGGGCTGCATGTTCCTGATGGCCATCGCCGTCACGCTCCGCCACACCGCCCAGCTCTACCGACAGGAGCCCCTGCCATGAAGACCTGCCCCGTCATCCTCACACTGGTGCTTTCGACTCTGATCGGCACGGAAGCCCGCGCCCAAACCCAGCCCCCCGCGCACCCGCCCGGCCCTTATGGCAGCGGCCTCGGCACAGACTGTGCCTACGAAAACTACTTCGCCGGTCCATCCTTCTCCGCCGGAGGTCGCGTCGCCCAGCCTTCGTTCACTGGCGGCGTCACCTTCGGCCAATACTTCGCCAGAACTCTCGGAAAAGGCGTCGTCGCCTCCCCGCAGTTCGAGCTGGGCGTTGTCGGTTCGCTGCCAGGGGGCCATCCCATCGACGGCCTGGGCAGCTTCAACCTCATGTTCGCGAACAGGGTGCCACACCGCAGTCTCTATCCCTTCCTGACCGGAGGCTACACGCGCATTTTTGACACTGGAAACGCCGCCAACTTTGGTCTTGGGATCGACTTCGGCAAGCACGAGGACAAACGTCTCATGCGCATCGAGATCAGAGACTACTACCTCTTTTCCGGCCCGCGGCAGCACGTTCTCAGCCTGCGCATCGGGTTCGGAAAGCTTATCGCCGACTGAAAGGGCTCTTGCCATGAACACAATCGCCCGCTGGGGCAAATTCAATCTCGTCGGCGCAATGGGCATGGCCGTCCAGCTCGCCGCTCTCGCCTCCATCAACCGCGCCCTGCCCGGACACTACCTCTTCGCGACGGCCGCAGCCGTTGAATCCGCCGTGTTGCACAATTTTGTGTGGCACATTCACTACACCTGGCGCGACAGGCGGAACGAATCGCCGCTCTTGGGCCAGATGATGCGCTTTCACCTCACCAACGGGCTGGTTTCGCTGCTGGGAAACGTGGCGTTGATGAGACTCCTTGTGCAGGAGGCGCATTTGCCTCCCATGGCCGCCAATGTCATCGCGATTTTGTGCTGTTCCGCCGTGAATTTCTTCCTCGGCAACACCTGGACGTTCGCCGCCAGTAGTTAGATCCCCATCCGCTCCTTCAGCGCCCGCACCCGGTCTCGCGCAACAGCAATCTGTGTGCGCTGCGCGTCCTTCAGCGAAAGAATCACCTTTCCGGCAAACCACGAGTTCACCTCGTGAATCCAGTCCACACTCACCAGCGCCGCCCGGTGCACCCGCAGGAAGCGCGCCGGGTCCAGCCGCCGCTCCAACTCCACAATCGTCTGGTCGACCGCGTGGCGACGGCAGTTCACCACCGCGTAGGTCAGCTTGTCCTGCGCAATAAAGTGTGTCACCGCGTCCAGGTCAAGAAACGAGATCCGCTCCCCCACCCGCGAAGCAATCCGCCGCGGATACTCCATCCTCTGCCCCTTGAGCGACGCCGCCAGCTCCTCGAGCAGCCCCGCTCTCAATTGCCACTCCGGCTTGGCCACCGGGCGCAAGCGGTCCAGCTTGCCCATCGCCCGCGCCAGTTGCGCTGGCTCGATCGGCTTGACCAGGTAATCGATTGAATTCACCTCGAAAGCCCGCAGCGCATACTCGTCGTACGCGGTGGTAAAGATGACAAAAGGCTGCGTCTCCAGCCGCGCCAGCAGCTCAAACCCCGTCAGCCCCGGCATCTGGATATCGAGGAACAGCACGTCAACCTCTGCCGCGGCCTCCCCGTTCAGCCACTCCAGCGCCCGCGCCGGATCGGTCGCGCTCCCAGCGATCTCAATCGCCTCAAAGCTCCCGAGCAGCCGCTTCAGCCGCTCCAACGCCAGCGGTTCATCGTCCACAAGATAGGCGCGCAGCGGTGGGGCTTCCATCTTCATGCGCCTCCGGTTGGAAACCTGAGTCGGACTGCGGTCTTGCCTTCCTCGCGGGCCACTTCCAACTGTCCCGCCGCGCCGTAAAGCAGCTCCATGCGCGCCATCAGGTTGCCCAGCCCGTGCTCGGGCGCAATCGAGTCCAGCGAAAAACCGGGCCCGTCATCGAAAACCGTCAACGAAACGCGGTTCCCCTCCGCCGAGCCCAGAATCTCAATCGTCGCCCCCGCGGCCCGCCTCGACACCACATGCTTCACCGCGTTCTCAGCAATCGTTTGTAGCGCGAGCGGGGGAACCTTCGCGTCCATCATCGCCTCCGGCACCTCGATCTCATACCTCAGCCGCGCCGCGAACCGGGTCTTCTCAATCTCCAGGTAGTCTCGAACAATCTTCACCTCCTGCCGCAGCGCCACCAGCCCGCCGTGATTCGCGTTCAGCGAAAACCGCAGCAGCGAAGCAAGTCTCCCCACGATCTCCTCGGCATGCGCCGGGTCGGAAGGGATCAGCGCGGCGATCGAATTCAGCGTATTGAAGAGAAAGTGCGGATGAATCCGCGACTCCAGCGACGAAAGCCGCGCCTCGGCCACCAGCTTGTACGCCCGCTCCTGCTCCACCTGCCGCGTACGCAGCTCCAACTGCGCCGCCTGGAACTTGTACCGCAACGTCTCGAACCTCGAGATGCTCAGCCCGAAAATGAGCGAAATCACCACCGCGAAGGGCAGCGACCCGCGTAGTTCAAACCCGTACTCACCCCACGGAACGATACGCACCAGCACCAGCACCAGATCGCCCAGCAGCGAGCCCACCACCGAGGTACACAGCAGCACCCCGGCCTGCATCAATACGACGAGCCGGGGGAAGCGTACGGTATAGCGAAAGGAGACCTGCGTGAGCAGATAAATAGACGGCAGCGAGATCACCGCCGAATAGACGAACGCCCCGACTACCTCGACACCGGCTTGTGAGAGCCGAATGCGCCCACTCGAAAGAAAGATCAGGAAGATCGCCACGGTCACGCCGCACACAATCCAGATTGCCCGCGCGGCAAACGGGCCGTAGAGGCTGATCGCTTTCGGATTCGCGGCCCGATCGCTCATCGCACCACCCTCTCGTTCAGGCTCAGTCGGTCTCATCATAACTGGAACCTCACCCCCACGGATGTCGCCGCCGTGTAAGGCGTGGCTCCGTACTCCGATTTCCCCCTCCCCACCGGCGCCTCCATATGCACGTACGTCGAGATGTGGTTGCCAAACCGACGCGTCGCGTCAAAGATCGCCGTAAGGCTGTGGTCGTTCAGATTCGCCACCGCCGAAGCCGAAACATCCCACTGCTTCCACCCCGGCAGCTCCCGCAGCCGGTTCTTCCCCGCGTTCAGAAATAGAGAGTGCTGCCGCCCAGCCAGCGGAGAAACCGTCGCGTCCCGGTAAAACGCGATATTCGGCGGCGTATAAAACTCCCCCAGAAACGTAATCCCCTTCGCCGTCGTATACTTCCCGCCCAGCAGAATCGCCTCATGCTCCCGCCACGCCGCCTCGCCATGAATCTCCCACGCCTCACCCAGCACCCGCGTAAACGCCAGCGCGCCAAAAGCATCGCCGCCGCGGTCGTCCCCCGCAATCAGCGAAGTGTCGAACCCCCGCGCCAGCACGTTATACCGAAACGCCGCCGTATCGTGCAGGTTTACCTCGTGGAGATTCGCCGCAGCCGGCGCAAGCGCCGCCGTCGACCACGCCAGCGTAAGCGCGTGCGGCCCGTGAACGAAATCCGCCTTCACCATGTCCCGTCCCTGATTGAGATTCAGCCGGTCGGTCGGATTGGTCGCCATTCGCGGCGGATCAAGCACCCCAGCCGCCGTAAAAGCATACCCCGTCCCCCACCGCACAATCCTCCGCCCCGCCATGAAATCGAAATCCCCCGCCGAAAGCCCCGCGTACGCTTCCTTCACCCGGAGTTCCGTCCACGTGTCGCTGTACCGGTCCTCCGCCCCAATCAGGCTCGTGGAAAGGCTAAGCGCTGGTTTGTAACGAAAGGTCACGGTCGGCTCAACCAGAAGCTGATTAAGAACCTCGGGAAGCCGCTCCTGAAGACCGCTGTATACCGTGGCGTCGTCAATCACTGCGACCGCGAAGCGAACATCGCGGCGTGCCTCGGGAACCGGCGCATCCGGAGCCTGCGCATCCTGCGCGGCCATCCGAAGCGCCGCCGCAGCCAGGATCGCCGGAATGAGGAGATACTTTTTCACTCTTGGCACCTAAAACCGGTCCGTCCGCCCCTGATAAAACAGCTTGTCCGGAAGCTCCCGCGGCGCAATCCCCGAGTACTCCAGCACACTGTGCGAGTTCCGCCGGATCTCGTCGTACAGCGTCATCCGCCGAAGCTGCGCATGACCCGCCACGCTCGCAAATTCATCGAACGTCGCCGACTTGATCAGCTTTCCCGAAGTCAGGTGAAACTCCGCCTTCACCGGCCGGTCATCATCAACCCGTACCCAATAAACAATCTGCTGGTACGTCGCTCCCTTCCGCTTGGCCGTGAGCTTCAGCACATGGCACTCGTCCGCGCCCACCTTTTCCGTGCGCAGATACTCCGGATCGTAGTCCGCCGCATAGTTCGTCCGCGCCACATCGCCGTTCGAGGCGTCCCCGCTCAGCCGCTCCAGCGGAGTAATCCGCACCGGCCGGCTCGTGTCCGGCAGGTACACCCACATATCGTCCCCCAGCATCAGCAGGTGCTGCCCTTTCTCCCGCGGGCTCAGGAACTCGACATAAGTCTTTTCCGTTCCCTTCTGCGAAACCTCGTAGAGCTTCTCCTCGTCCGCCTTCGCGCCCTCGAAGCTCGTGATCTTCACATGCAGCACATACGAGGGCCAGCCGTTGCGATAGCTGTCGGACCGCTTTAGCATAGCCTCCACCTCCGCCGGCGCGGGTGCGGTCGTCGCGGCGTGGCTCACCAGCGCGCAGGTCAGCAAAAAGCCGAACAGCATCGTCAACAGCAGAACCCGCAGAACAAAATTCATGCGGTTTGAGCAAGTGTTGTACATCGAGCTAGACATGGGCCAAAGCCTCCGCAATTTGCAGCCGCGATGCGCGGATCGCCGGCAGAATCGAAGCAAACGCCAGGGAGAAGATCACGATCAGCGACGACCCGATCATCAGGCTGGGCAGGTGCAGCACATGAAAAAGAATCGGCACCGTCAGCCCCGGTGGCGGCGGCATGTGCAGCCCCGATGCGTTGATCACAACCCCCAGCAAATTGCCGCCAGCCACCCCGGCCACTGCGCCAAGAATTCCGGTCAGCGTCGCCTCCAGCATGAAGAGCGATACAATCCACCCCCGCGGCGTCCCCATCGCCAGCATCGTCCCTATCTCCCGCGTCCGCTCAAACATCGCCATCAGCAAAGTGTTGACACTGGCCATCAGCACCATGAAGAAAACGATCAACCCCAGAAAGAGGAAGATCCCGCTGAACATGTTCCGCACCTGCAGGTAGTAGCTCGCCAGGTCGATCCATTTCTTCAGCACCATTGTGCCCGGCAGCCGGGGCGCAAGCGCAGCCGCGGCGGCATCCGTGTTCGCCGTCGCGTCCAGCCCCACGACAAGATTCGTCACCCGGTCCGATTGCAGCAGCCGCTGCGCCGAAGTCAGCGGAATCCGCAGATACCGCGCGTCCATCTCGTCATACCCCGTCTTCACAATCCCCGCAATCTGCACATCCACGCCATTCAGCGCCCCGTCGGAAGTAACCGCCAGCAGCGTCAGCCCGTCGCCCACCTTCACGCTCATCGATTTCGCCAGTCCCGCCCCAATCAGCGCCTGCACATCCCCATCGGCCTTCGGGCTGATGTCCTTGCCCGAAGTCAGCCGCGGTGTGAACCCCAGCGAACTCTCCGCCACCGGATCCACCGCCGAGCCCATAAAGACCGAAGACTTCGCCCCATTCGAAACCATCCCATAGAACTCGATCCGCGGCGCAACCCCGCGCACATGCGGCCCCGCCTGCACCGTCGCCGCCACCTGCCGCCAGTTGTCGATCCCCGTATCCAGCACATGCACCTCGTCCCGGCGAAAATGTTCCGCGGTAAAGATCTGCAAGTGTCCCAGACCCTCCTGGATCGTGTGCTCGCGCAACCCATTGATCATGAATGCGAAAAAACCTCCCGAGAGCAGCAACCCAGTCACCCCTCCGCCCACCATCAGCAGAGTCATCGCCGTCCGCCGCCGGTTGCGGAAAACATTACGAAACGCGAGAAGCAAAAACTTGCCCATGGCCAACTCCTTCGTCGTGGTTACCCAACTGTGTATCCGCCTGAATCTGCCCATCGCACAGCCGCACAATCCGTTCGGTATGCTCCAGCAGCCGCGCATCGTGCGTGGAAAAAATAAACGTAAGCCCAAGCCGCTCATTCAGCCCGCGCATCAGGTCAATCAGTTGCGTGGCGTTCTGCGTGTCCAGATTGGCAGTAGGCTCATCCGCCAGCACCAGCGCCGGCCGATGCACAATCGCCCGCGCCACAGCCACCCGCTGCCGCTCGCCGCCGCTCAGCAAGTCCGGCCGGTGGTGAGCGCGTGCCGCCAACCCCACACTCTCCAGCGCCTCGGCCACCCGCTTACGCCGCTCCCCGCTCGCAACCCCCTGAATCAGCAGCGGATACTCCACATTCTCCGCCGCCGTAAACACCGGAATCAGATTGAAAGTCTGAAAAACAAACCCAATCTTCTCCCGCCGCAGCGCCGTCAGCCGCGCCGGGCTCAGCGCGGACGTATCCACCTCATCCACCAGCACGCGGCCAAGCGTAGGCTGATCGATGCACCCAATCAAATTCAGCAGCGTAGTCTTCCCGCTCCCGCTCGGCCCCGAAATCGCCAGAAACTCCCCCGGCTCCACGCGCAAACTGGCCTCGCGCAGCGCGCTCACCAAATTCCGCGTCTTCGAGTGATTCAGCGGAAAGCTGCGCGTCACAGATTCAACTTGCACAATCGCATTCATGGGCAGACCCCCTTTCTCCTGCTACTTTGCTCTGTCTGCACCATAGGCGCAGCCAGACAAGCACCGCGCCAAATTCCCGACAGAAGGCGAATAAACCGGATGAGCGGCTCAAATCGCCGGATGAAGCGGGTCTCGCCAAGGGTTCCGCGCCGTAACCCACCAGCAGTTCCCAGCCCTGCTGCTTTCACTTGCGTTTTTGTCTATGCCCGGCGCATGGACTTGCTCACCCACGACGAGTTTCTGCGTCTGACCCCGCCCGATCGCCTTACGTTAATCTCGCAGCTTTGGGACAGCCGGGAAGACGACCTTCTACCGCTGACCGCCGCACAGCGGACGGAGCTTGACAGCCGCCTAGCAACGCTTCACCAAGACCGGAGCGAGGGCATCAACTGGACGGCATTGAAAGCCGAACTCGAGCAGCGTTGCCCGTAATGCATCCGGTTATCTTCACCCAGCCCGCCCGCGCTGAAATGATCGACGCGCAGGATTGATATGAGAACGAGGCTCCCGGCCTGGGCCGGCGTTTCCGCGTGGCCGTCGACGCTGTGATAGAGCCCATGAGCGCCAATCCCCGGCAATTTCCTGTCGCTCACAAAATCATCCGCCGCGCCTTGTTGCGACGTTTCCCCTACACATGGATGTTCGTCATTG
>Ga0302275_10007470_pt1 | contig 10166 bp, 6 predicted proteins | sample III_Bog_N2_2_FD_200229 | JGI IMG/M metagenome (GOLD analysis project Ga0302275, IMG submission 200229) | Peat permafrost microbial communities from Stordalen Mire near Abisko, Sweden - III_Bog_N2_2 | ecosystem: Environmental > Terrestrial > Soil > Wetlands > Peat | place: Sweden: Abisko... | reverse complement strand
GCCAGTGGCATTGACCGCGGCTACCTGATACCAGTATTTCGTGGCAGCGGTGAGCGATGAATCGGCATAGGCAGTGCTGGTGACGGCAGTGGCGATGGGGGTAGTCGATTCCCCGCCCTGAGCGGTTCCGCGGAAGATACTGTAACTGGTCACCGTTCCGGAAGCGGCGGTCCAGGCAAGATTGATTTTGTTAGCGGAGGCAACGGTTGCGGTCAGGCCGGTTGGCGCTCCGGGAAGTGCAGGGCCGCCACCTCCGGAGGAGACAATCTGGCCGTAGGCGAAGGAGTTGCCGCTGAACCCAATGTAGACTTTGCCGAATGTGTCTTGTGATGCCCCCAGAATGCTGGGAGTGTTGTAAAGGCCGGTTGGGTAATAGGAGATGCGGTCCCAGGTTGCGCCGGCGTCGGTGGAACGGAAGATGCCGTAGGGTGATCCGGCCGCGAATTGGCCGTAGAAGTAGACGGCGTATGGCGCGTCGCCCGCGTTTCCGCTGCCTGCGCCGACGGCGATTACGATGGCGTGGGTGATGCCCGGAATCTGCTGGAAGGTCTGGCCGCCGTCTGTCGAGTGGAAGACTCCGTGCGGAGTCGAGCCCTGGTAACCATCGGCGTACCAGAGGTCATTTTGGAGCTTTCCGTTCACCACTAGCTGTCCGGTCCATGCCTGGTCGGGAAGATTCGTATTGTTCTGCGGAAGCCAGGTCTTGCCGCCATCGGTGGAGATGTAGAGCAAGGACGGGGCGTGGATGAACTTGAGGTAGAACTTGTCTGGGGTGAAAGGGTCGGAGCGGAGGGTGTGCTGGTTGACTTCCGCATACGGGAAGCTGGTGTAGTTGGAGGAGCTGATGGTGACGCCGTCTGACGCGAGGGGGAAGCTTTGGGTTACGTGCCAGGTTGCGCCGCCGTCCTGGGAATACTCGGGGGCCAGGGAGGCGGGCGGGTAAAGCACGATGTGGTCGCTGCCGAGGGTGCGGGTTCCGCGAGCGCTGACGGCGACCAATCCGGCCGGGATGTCGCACATGCTGGTGCCGCAAGCATGTTGCAGGGCGGGCCCGAAGGGGGTCCAGGTAAGGCCGCCGTTGGTGGAGTAGCCGGAGTAGTTCTTACCGTTGGTGTAAACGTTGCTGGTGGTGATGGCGACGTAGCCGGGAGCGTCGGGGGCGTAAGCAACACTGGTGCCCTGGGAGATGATTTCCTGCTGCAGGGGAATCTGCACGGCGCTGAAGTTGTCGGGGTTGGGGATGTAGAAGCCGGTGGTATCCTCGGCTGTGGCGACGATGGTGTCGTTGCTGCCGGGGGGCACAACCAGGTCCATGGAAACGAGCTCCTCGATTCCCTTGGAAGTGATGGTCCACATTGGCGGGTTGGCCGCGGTTGCCGAACTGGCCGTGGCGGCGGGGATGTTGATGGTGCCCTCCTGGCCGGTGGGCGACCAGAGATTGCCGGCGGAGTCGATTTTGATGCCGCCGTTACTGTGCCATTGGCCGCCTGCCATGCCGACTGTCTGGGGCAGCCAGCCGAGAGTGTTGGCGTATTGCGGGGCGCCGAGGTTGATCCAGGTGACGCCTCCGTCGTCAGAGCGGCTGAGGCTGGTGTCGGTGCAGAGAGCGTAGATGCGCTGGGCATTGGTGGGGTCAACGGCGACACCTGTCAACGGCTGGTTGGCAAAGCCTTCGAGCGAGACGCGGGTCCACTTGGCAGCGGAGTGCTTCCAATAAGCACGCCGGTATTGATTGGTGGCGTTGTTCTCGATGACGTACAGATTGTCAGCGGCGTCGATGGAGGAGCTGAGCGCCTGGTGAGTCAGGCTCTGACCGCTGGGTGTATCGGTAACGCCGGTGGAGATGTCGGTCCAGGTCTGGCCTCCGTCCTGGGTCTGAAAGACGTCGCCCCCGGCATCGCCGCCGTTGTTGATGCTGGCTGCATAGACAGTTTTGCTTAGGACGACTCCGTTGATGGTGACCGTGCCGGATGCTCTGGCGAACTGGGTGCTGATGAACTCGAAGTTGGCCGGAGCGCCGCTGGAGCCGCTGATGGGCATCTGCGCCCAGGTTGCGCCGTCGTCGAGGCTGCGGTAGAGTCCCTGTGAATCGCTGCCGTAGTAGAGAACGGACGGATTGGCGGGGTCGACGATGAGCTTTTCGCCATCCATGCGGTTGCTGCCGTTGGGATTGCCGAGGATGGATGCGGCCTGCATGTTCCCGGGGGTGAAGTTCTTGCCGCCGTCAACGCTCTTGTAGATCTCGACGAAGTTTGTAGGGGAGACGACGTCAGTGCTGTGCTGGGTGGGGAAGACGAGGTAGACGACGTTGGTATTGGTGGGGTCGACCGCGATGCTGTCAACGCCGTAGCCTGATGGCGCAGAGGTTTCTGACGGCGACTGGATGCCGGAGCCGTCGGCGCTGAGCACGCGCATGGGGATCCATTGCTGGCCGGTTGACTCCCAGCGGTAGGGGCTGCCGACATCGGTGCGAGCGTAGCGAACAGTTGGATCGAGCGGGTGGATGACCATGCCCACCACCCAGCCGCCGCCGCCGATTCGTACTGGCTGCCAGAGATACTGTGCGGAGATATCTGTCTGGGCAAAAGAGACGGTGGCAATAGCAGAGGCGAAAGCCAACAACATTCCGGACAAGATGGAACGGCGCAGGGGCACGGAAATCATGGCTAAATGATAACGGAAACAGTGCAGCGCAGGCTGCGGCCGGGATAAGGGGTTCACTCCAGGCGGATAGGGGACATGATACCTATTCCCCATTTCCCAAAACTTTCTTCCTGTCCGTTTGCGTTTAATTACCACTCATTCAGGGACACTAAGAATGCATGAACTTAAATCCCGGCCCGGCCTCTATTTACTTTCTGATTACTGATCCCCGTTTTTCTGTTAACTGGTTTGCCGCCCAACTCCCCCATCCCCGGGGTCAGCAGAAATTCAACAGGCTAAATACTCTCCAACTAATTGATAAATAAACCGTCTAAAAAGGTGCAACAAGCGACAATCTGTTACATTGGTGCCCTTATAGACCCCGAAATGCCTGATCTTGCGTTTTAGCTTGCTTTTGGCCGCGCGTGTGCCTCGCAAACGACGCCAGCAATCCGCTCACTGCTTCACAATTGAATGGAAGAGAATTGAAGGGCCGGCAGAACGCCGGCCTATTCTTTCTACAGTTCCAGTACGTTGTCTTCGATTGCAAGCCTAACGTTGCCGTCAGACTTCGCCAGTCGCCGCACTGCTTCCGGCTTGTCCACGCTGGCCTTCAGCATTACCAGCGCTACCGGCACGCTGCGCCCGGCGCTCTTGATGGTGTCAACTGCTTTGGGCCGGTCAATGTGGCAGGCCGCCATCAGAACCCTGATCCCGCGCTCAACCAGCTTTGAGTTCTGCATATGCACGTTTACCATCAGGTTCTCGTATACATATCCCAGCCTGGTCATCGCGCCCGTGGTGATCATGTTCATGATCATCTTCTGCGCCGTGCCCGCCTTCATGCGGGTCGAGCCTGAAATCACTTCAGCGCCCACATCGGCCACAATCGTGGTGTCGGCCGCGGCTTGAATCGGCGCATCGTGATTGCAGGTAACCGCCGCGGTGTGAGCGCCGCGCGCCCTTGCGTAAGCAGTAGCGGCAACTACATACGGTGTACGGCCTGAAGCCGATACGCCTATCACAATGTCTTTGCGGGTGGGCCGGCGGCGGGCGATATCCCGCTGGCCAAGTTCTTCTGAGTCTTCGTTCACTTCAACGGCCGAGGCCAATGCCTTCGGGCCACCGGCCATGATGTACTGCACCTGTCCGGGAGCTGTGGAGTAAGTCGGCGGACACTCTGAAGCGTCGAGAGCTGCGATCCGGCCGCTGGACCCAGCGCCTATATAGATAAGCCGGCCGCCATCACGCAAGCATCGCGCCACCTGGTCGATGACCGTGGCTATCTCTGGAAGTGCTTTCTTGACAGCGCCCGCGATCTTTGAGTCTTCGTGATTGATAATGCGGGCAATTTCAAGTGCTGACTTGGTATCGAACCCCTGTGAGGCTTCATTTTGGCCTTCTGTACTCAGGTGTTCAAGCAGCGAGGCTTCTGAATTTCCGGTGCCGTTTCTATGGCTTCCGGGCGCCTCTTGCATCGTTATGCTTGGTAGCATCGCATCGGTCCCCAATTTTTTATTCTATCTTGGAATACATGCAATAAGTCAGAATAATCAAACGATTCCTGACCCAACGAATCTATTTCGAAAACGCTCGGCATATGTCTACTTTCAGCGACCGTTTTGATCACATTCTGACCGTTGCAAATAAATCGATATTCTCCTTAGTCAAGCAGGCTGACCACGTTTACAGCGCCTCGCGAACGGCATCGTGGAAGGCCGGCCATACTTCGCGAATGAGCCGGCAAGATCGGTCAGGCCAGGTTCTGTTGGTGAGAAGGCTCACCACAATGTGGGCCTCCAGATCGATCCATAATGAGCAGCCACTAAAACCCAGGTGTCCGATCGAGTGCGTCGAAAAGTGCTTCCCTGAAGTCGAATTCTCCGACGGAGTGTCCCACCCCAACGCACGCGAACACCCCTCCGGTGCCTGCCGCTGGGCAAACATTTCGATCGTGGCTCGATCGAAAAGGGAACTACCTCCCTCGGTACCCGAGCCTTCTCTCGCATTAAGTACCGCCCCCGCCAGCCTCAACAGGTCAGGCACGTTTGAAAACAATCCGGCGTGGCCCGCCACACCGCGCAACACAGCCGCATTCTCGTCCTGGACTTCGCCTTGAATCACTCTGTGCCGCCACGTCGTGTCCTCTTCAGTCGGCGGAATCGACTGCCGGCTATGCAAGGGCGGGCAGAATCGGGTTGCGGTCATGCCCAGCGGAGCGAAGATCTCACGATGGGTCCACTTGGCCAGCGGCTCTCCCGCAATGACCTCGAGCGCCTTGCCCAACAGAATGAACCCTGGGTCAGAGTATTCCGCTCGCGTGCCCGGTTCAGCCTCCAGCGGCAAATCCAGGCAACTGCTGAAAAGCCTTGCCGGCGAATCCGCGGTCTTGAAAAACGGAAAATATCCCGGAAGCCCCGAACTATGCGCCAGCAGGTGTCGCAGCTTCACGTGGCGTGCCCGGTCGCCAGCCGCCCGCCCGACCACAAAACCCGGCAACAGCTCCCCCAAAGGCAGGTCAATGTCGAGCTTGCCGCGCTGGTAAAGCAGCATTGCCATGGCCGTGGTCGCAGCCACCTTTGTAATGCTGGCCACATCGAATACCGTCTCAGGCGAAACAGCCCTTGCATGATTGTCGTAGGTAAATCGCCCCAGCGACCCGCTCAAAGCTACCTTGCCGGAGGCGAGCACTCCAAAGGCGCAGCCGGGAAATGCGTGCTGGGCGATTGCAGTCTCCAGCACCCGAATGACCGAGTCGAACTTGGCATCGGGCCGGCCTTCGCCGCTCTCTGAATCAGTGGGTTTGTCCATCATCGCTTAACTGAATGGTAGCCCCAACCCGGATCGCCCCGTCCCACCGTTCGATTTTTTCCCAACCACACCACCTCTCACGCGCTATCCTTGTGGGCGAACTGCAAGTCTATTCCCTAACTCTCGGGAGGTTTGCATGAGATTGTTCCAGGCAATATTGCCGGTCGTGTTTGTGGTCGGCTCTCTGGCCGGGCAGACGGCGCTCAGTCAGGCGCCTTCTCCAGCGTCATCAGAACCCTCAGCCCAGGCATCCACCCAACCAGCCGCCCAATCCACAACCCCCGTGCGCCCCACTTATACCGTTCCGATCGGGACCAAGGTTCTGCTCCAACTCAACAGCGCCATCAACAGCAAGAGCGCCAAGCCAGGCGACGGCGTGTACCTCACCTCGATATTTCCGGTGGTTGTCGGCAACCGCGTCATGATTCCCAGCGGAGTCTACGTGCAGGGAGTCATCGACAACGTGATTCGTGGAGGACGTATCAAAGGCAAGGCACAGCTCGATATGCACTTCACGTCCATCATCTTCCCCAACGGCTCAGTGGTTGAAATTCCCGGCATGGTAAACAGTTTGCCCGGAGCCAGCCACCAGAGCGTCAAGAACGATGGAGAGGGAACGATCGAGCAATCAGGGGATAAGGGTCGCAACGCGGGAGAAACGGCAAAGGTTGCAATTCCAACAGGAGCGGGCGTGGGCACCATCGCCGGAGCCGTAGGCGGTCATCCGATCGAAGGCGGCCTGGCAGGCCTTGGAGCTGGGCTGGCAACAGTCGGCATCGTCTCGCTATTCACTCGCAACGCCGATGTAGAGATTCCCTCCGGTACCCAGGTCGAGATGCTTTTACAGCAACCGCTCAAGCTTCAGGAGTCAAATGTGGCCGGAAGCGCGGCAACAAACGTAACGTTGGTTCCTGCCGCCGATCAGCCTAAACCGCTTCCCAAACCGGTCCCGCAACAAATGGTCTGCGCGACAGGATCTTTCGGCTGCCAATAAGGTTGAACTGCTGTTGGTTATCAGGTTAGAGAGTTGGCAGTCAGGTTAGCGAGTCGGTTATTGGGTTGAAGAGTCGACTGACAGGTTTGAGCGTTGGTTGTCGGGTTAAAGGTTGAGCTGTATACCACTGTTGTCGCCTTCTTCGATTCTCGGTTCACGTCTGGCTTAGTCATCCGCGTCCCGGAAATGTCGACTGGCCCCTACATCAGCCTCACGTTCTGCATTATCTGGCCGGCCTGCGTCAACGTGCACGTTCCACCTTGATCGCAACGGTAGTGAATACTCAATCCGCTGTCTTGCAATGACCCCGTGGCTAAAGCCGCGGCTGTGGTCCCGATCATGAATGTTTTGCCCTCGTAGGTCTCGATTGTCCCCATTGCGGCGTTAAAGTCCGCAATCGTGGCGTCGCCTTCGCTGAAAAATGTATAGCTCTTTGCGCCGGATTCAACCGTGGCCGCAGGTGCAGGCAAAGTCGTCGCAACCTGGGACTGAGTCGCAATCTGTTTCGAAACGGCACTCCGGATGGGCCCATTGCGGTGAAGGTGGACCACGGTAACGCTGGCCTTGGCAACGCTGGTCTTGGCAACACTGGCAGACGCAAGTTTCAAAGGTGCGGCAGCAGGCGCACTGGCAGGCGCAGCAACGACATTGCTGGCAAAAGTGGCGGGTTGAGCCGGAGGCCTCGCAACGCTGGCTACCGTTGCATCGGCCTGCACAGGAGGCACAACGCGAAACACCAGCGTGGGAATTCCTGTCTGGAACGATGCCATCGCCAGGCTAGTGCCAGCGACTGTCCCAAGGGCGCTTCCCATCACTACATAGGCCACGGCAAGCAACAGCAAGTTGCTCCGATTTCTCACTTGATCGGGCTGCCTGTAGCCGTACGCTGCAACAACATCAGAAAAGGGTAAGTAGGTTGCCATGTCGGTAGCTCGACAGTTTTAAGCTGTCTCGCTCTCCTTTCGAAGTTGTCATCATTTCAGCATTACTCGCTGTTACTTACAATGCACACTAAGAGTGATTACCTGAGGAGGTTACCTATGGGTGATATAACTGATTCGTAAAGACTTATCCTTCAATCTGTCAATTAATACGAGCTTCAATGCTGGTTACTCATTTTCGATGCATCATGTTTGATCGCCTGGAACCGTTTTGAGCGCACCTCGTCTATACTTTAAGTAAGGACCCTGTCGCGGCCCGCTTGGCGTGCAACAGTTGCGCACAACTGCTTTGTTACGATGGGTATGCATCACGAAGGCTCCCAACGATTCGATTGTTAAGGAAGTAGCGAGCCATGGCGATGGTCCCCGAATTGCCATCAGAAATTCGCCCCGACCCCGGCTCCATCACTGGGCAGCCATCGCTATCGTCGCGCGGACGGGCAGGCAATATGGGCCTTTGGTTGCGCGATCTGGTCTTCTCGGCTCTCGCTTCCGTTCTTATCATCACTTTTCTCTACCAGCCTGTACGCGTGGAGGGCACCAGTATGCTGCCTGGGCTCGAAGACCACGACCGGCTCTTTATCAATAAATTTGTCTATCACATAGAGGCAATCAGCCGCGGCGACATTGTCGTCTTCCGCTACCCCAGGGATGAAGAGAAAAGCTATATCAAGCGCATCATTGGACTGCCGGGTGACCGCCTGCGCATCATCCAGGGCCAGGTCTACATTAACGGCCTTCCAATGAGTGAGCCCTACGTCCCGGAACAGTACCGCGACGACCGCTCCTTCTCTGAGATCATCATTCCACCTGACCAATACTTCGTGATGGGAGATCACCGCTCCATCTCGTCTGACAGCCGCGAATTCGGCCCCGTGGCCCGCGAATTAATCTACGGAAAAGCCGTCTTTGTCTACTGGCCTCAGAAAGATGCGGGAGTCGTCCGTTAAAAGACAAATACTGCCCAGAAATCCACCGGCCAAACTCTGCTAAAATCGATTGAATCCACTCCCCGGAGCGGCAATGCAGGCAATCCTAGCGCTCGAAGATGGGCGCATCTTTCGTGGCCACGGCTATGGCCACCCCGGCGAAAGCCTGGGCGAAGTCGTTTTTAATACATCACTTACCGGTTATCAGGAAATCGCCACCGATCCTTCCTACTCCGGTCAGATCGTAGTTTTAACCAATCCCCAAATAGGCAACTACGGCACCAACCACGCCGACAATGAGTCAGCCAAGCCCTACATTGAGGGCCTCATCGTCCGCGAGTTCTCCGCCATCAGCTCCAACTGGCGCTCAGAGCAGGTCACCGACGAGTACATGGAGCGCTACTCGGTGCCCGTCCTGGCCGAGATCGACACCCGTGCCCTGGTCCGCCACTTGCGCACTCATGGCGTCATGCGCGGCGTCATTTCCACCAAGGTCGAAGACCCAGAGGTACTCGTCCAGAAAGCCCGTAGTATCAGGAAGATGGACGGCACCGACTTAGCCAGAGTCGTCACCACCACTTCCATCTACGAGTTCGATTCCGACGACGAGCGCAACCAATCAGGCAGTTCATTGCTGCCTAACTCGTTAGAATCAAGCAGTAAAGCGCAACAACTTCATGTAGTAGCTTATGATTTTGGTATCAAACACAATATTCTGCGAATGTTAACCCGTGAAGATTGCCGTGTGACAGTGGTCCCGGCCCAAACATCCGCGGACGATGTGCTGGCCATGAAGCCCGACGGAGTCTTCCTATCGAACGGCCCGGGCGACCCTGAGCCGGTCGACTATGCTGTCAAGGCAATCCGCCAGTTTATGGGCCGCGTTCCGGTCTTCGGCATCTGCCTCGGCCACCAGCTCACCGGCTTGGCGCTGGGCGGCCGCACCTACAAGCTCAAGTTCGGCCATCACGGTGGCAACCACCCAGTTCGCAACAATTCGACCGGCAAGGTTGAAATCACTGCTCATAACCACAACTTCGCGGTCGACCCCGACTCCATCAATGTAAACGAAGTCGAGCTAACCCACTTCGACCTTAACGATCAGACTCTGGAAGGGTTACGGCACAAGACATTGCCGCTTTTCAGCGTCCAGTACCACCCCGAAGCCGCTCCGGGCCCCCACGACAGCCACTACCTGTTCCGCGACTTCCGCAAGATGATGGAGGAGTGGAAAGGATGAACCCCAGGGCAAGCATCAGTTTTGGAACTCACCAGCAGCGGGGCTTTTGGCTCCGCTGTTTTTTGGAACGAACTTCCCACGACACACGATCCACGGACCACGAATAGAAAATGCCACGCAGAAATGACATTCAAAAGATCCTCGTGATCGGCTCCGGCCCGATCGTGATCGGCCAGTCGGCCGAGTTCGACTATTCAGGCACGCAGGCCTGCAAAGCTCTGAAACAAGAGGGCTACGAGGTTGTGTTGGTCAACTCTAACCCGGCCACTATTATGACCGATCCCGAGCTCGCCGACCGCACCTATGTTGAGCCGCTCACCCGCGAATACGTCGAAGAAATCATTCGCATCGAATCGGAAATGCTCGCCAGCGATCCCAAATCCGGCAAGTTCGCCCTGCTTCCAACGGTCGGCGGCCAGACCGCCCTCAACCTAGCCGTCGATCTGGCCGACTCCGGTGTTCTCGATCGCTACAACGTCGAACTCATCGGCGCCAAGCTCGAAGCCATCAAGAAGGCTGAAGACCGCCTGCTCTTCAAAGACGCCATGGTCAAGATCGGCCTTGAAGTCTCCAAATCTTCTCTGGTGAATAATTTACGCGATGGACTC
>Ga0302275_10007452_pt1 | contig 10177 bp, 8 predicted proteins | sample III_Bog_N2_2_FD_200229 | JGI IMG/M metagenome (GOLD analysis project Ga0302275, IMG submission 200229) | Peat permafrost microbial communities from Stordalen Mire near Abisko, Sweden - III_Bog_N2_2 | ecosystem: Environmental > Terrestrial > Soil > Wetlands > Peat | place: Sweden: Abisko... | reverse complement strand
GTATGCAGCCAGCCGTCCTTGATGACGGCGGCGGTGGCTTCGGCGTCGTTCCAATAGCCTTGCATCACCAGCTCGCCTCGGACGCAGATCTCGCCGTCCTCGGCGATGCGGGCCTCGACCCCCCTTACTGCCGGGCCGACGCAGCGCAGCTTGACCTTGCTGGGCGGATTGCAGCTGATCAAAGGCGCCGATTCCGTCTGGCCATAGCCCTGCAGAATGCGCACGCCCAGGGCGGTGAAGAACAGCCCGACGTCATAATTCAAAGGCGCTCCGCCCGAGACCATGGCCTTCAGCCGTCCGCCGAAACGGCCTGCCACCTTGCGCCGCACCAGCAGGTCCAACAATCGATCTAGCAGATTCTGAATGATGTTCAGTTTCTGCCCTTCGATGCGCTTGGCTCCCAATTCCAAGGCCAGGAAGAACAGCTTGGCCTTCAGGCCGCCGGTCTTCTCGATGCCCTTGAGGATCCGCCCGCGCATCATTTCGTAGAGGCGGGGAACGGCGGTCATGATGGTAGGCCGCACCTCGGCCATATTGCTGCCCAGGTACTCGATGCCCTCGGAGTAATAGATTTGGGCGGCGATGGCGATGGGGAAGAACTGCCCGGCGGTATGTTCATAGGAATGGGACAGGGGTAGGAAGCAGAGAAACACCTGATCCTCCAGCCCGATCTCTTCCAGCAGATGATAAGCGCCCATGCAGTTGCTGATGATGGCTCCATGGCTCAGCATCACACCTTTGGGTGCGCCGCCGGTGCCCGAGGTATAGATGACGCAGGCGGTGTCGTTGCGGGCCGGCGAGACCGGCGGGGTTGCAACATCGTGGGCGGCGCCCAGGGCCAGCAGGTCCTGCCACTGGCGCAGCTCGATGCCGGGGTTCTGGGTCAGGCCCAAGGGCTCGATGGAGATCACCGTGGGCTGATGATCGGCCTGCAGGGCGGCGGTCAGCAGCCGCTCGGCCAGGGGGCGGGTGGAAACGATGACCAGCCGGGCCCCGGAATTGTTCAAAAGGTGCAGATGGTCGTGCACCGTGTTGGTGGTATAGGCCGGCACGGTGATGCCGCCGGCGGCCATGATGGCAAGGTCGGCAATCAGCCATTCGGGGCGGTTCTCGGCGACCAGCAGGACCCGCTCACCGGACTTCAGTCCCAGCGCTTTGAGGCCATGAGCCACCTGCACCACCGCCTGGGACACTTCGGTCCAGGTCAAGGGTTGCCACTCTTTGTCGATCTTGCGCCACAGGAAGGGTTTGTCCCCCATGCGCTCCGCCGTCTGGAAAAACATCTCCGTCAGGCTGGTCAGGGCCTTGAAATCCATCGTCTCCCGTGCTCCCAATAGTCGCCGTTTTTTTTGAGCGCCGCTGCCCGTTGCTTCGGGTATGGTTCAGCCCTTGGCTATGGAGGTTTTCAACCCCATATGCCGTCCGGGTGCAAGGAGTATTCTGAAGATGAACAAGATCGCCACTGAGTCCGACAACCTCGCCAAGGACCTTGGTCCGATGCCGGAATGGGATTTGAGCGATCTTTACGACTCTCCGGACTCCCCGAAGCTGGAAGCTGACCTCAAGGCCGCCGATGCCGCCGCCAAGGCTTTTCAGGAGCGCTATCAGGGCAAGCTGGACAGCCTGACCGGCGACGAACTGGGCGTGGCTATCGCAGACTACGAGCGCATGAGCGAAAGCCTTTATAAGGTTCTCAGCTATTCCCAGCTGCGCTATGCCGCCAATGTCTCGGACTCCGAGCGCGGCCGCTTCAGTCAGAGCATGCAGGAACGCGCCACCCTGATCACCAGCCAGACCCTGTTTTTCACCCTGGAACTGAACCGCCTGGATGACGCCATTCTGGCCATCAAGCTGCAGTCGCCCAAGGCCGCCCATTATGCTTCATGGCTGCGCGATCTGCGGGCTTTCCGCCCCCATCAGCTGTCTGACGAGATCGAGCAGTTGTTGCACGAAAAAGAAGTTGCCGGCAGCTCCGCATGGACTCGCCTGTTCGACGAGACCATGGCCGAACTGCGCTTCACGGTGAACGGCGAGGAACTGACCTCGGCCCAGACCCTGCATCTCTTGAGCGACAAGGACGGGGCGGTGCGCAAGGCTGCCGCCAAAGCCTTCGGCGAGGGCATGGGCAAAAACATTCGCGTTTTCACCACCATCACCAACACCCTGATCAAGGAAAAAGAGATCGACGACAAGTGGCGTCACTACGCTCGTCCGACCTCTTTCCGCAATCTGTCCAATCAGGTCGAGGACGAAGTGGTCGATGCCCTGGTGGCTGCGGTCAAGGGCGCTTGGGGCAATATGGCCCATCGCTATTATGCCCTGAAGGCCAAGTGGTTCGGCGTCGATCAGCTGGATTACTGGGACCGCAACGCCCCGCTGCCCGACGATCTGGACCGGGTGATCTCCTGGCCCGAGGCCGAGAAGATCGTGCTGGACGCCTATGGCGCCTTCTCGACCGAGCTGCGCACCATCGGCGAGCGCTTCTTCAAGAGTGGCTGGATCGATGCTCCGGCCCGACCCGGCAAGAGCCCCGGGGCTTTCGCTCATCCCACCGTGACTTCGGTGCATCCCTATCTGCTGCTGAACTATCTGGGTAAGACCCGTGACGTCATGACCCTGGCTCACGAGCTGGGCCATGGGGTGCATCAGGTGCTGGCTTCGGCCCAGGGCCAGTTCATGGCCGACACGCCTCTGACCCTGGCCGAGACCGCCTCCGTCTTCGGCGAAATGATGACCTTCCGTTCCATGCTCGACGCCGAGACCGAGCCTGCGCGCCGCCGTGTTATGCTGGCCTCGAAGGTCGAAGACATGCTGAACACCGTGGTTCGTCAGATCGCCTTCTACGAGTTCGAGCGCCGTCTGCACGACGAGCGCCGCCTGGGCGAGCTGTCGTCCGAGCGCATCGGTGAAATCTGGCTGGAAGTTCAGGCCGAGAGCCTGGGGCCGGCGATCCGCTTCGAGCCGGAATATGCCCACTACTGGGCCTATATCCCCCATTTCGTGCATACGCCGTTCTATGTCTATGCCTATGCCTTCGGCGATTGCCTGGTGAATTCCCTCTACGATGTCTATCAGAAAGGCGGCGTCGCCGACTTCCAGACCAAGTACATCGAGATGCTGAAGGCCGGCGGCACGCTTCGCCACAAGGACCTGCTGGCCCCCTTCGGCCTGGACGCCACCGACCCGGCCTTCTGGGCCCGCGGCCTGGACGTGGTGACGGGCTTCATTGATGAGTTGGAAAAGGTCGCTTAACTAGCGGGTAATGGTAACCCGCTGGTAAAGCCCGCCGAAGAAGGAGCGGCTCTGTATCGCTTGATGCGGAGCCGTTTCCGGTATCAGGCCAATGATGCCTTTGCGCCAGAGGTCCGGGGCAAAGGGTTCGATGCGGCCCAGGATCGGCAGCAGCAGATAGCGTATCGGGTTCCACCAGCAGGGCTTGGCGTAATCGACGATGACGATCTGGCCGCTGTGTTTGACCACCCGAAAGGCTTCCTCCAGGGTGCGGCGGCGGACTTCGGCGGGTTGTTCGTGCAGCAGGAAGAACAGCAGCGCTTGATCATAGCTGGCGTCGGCCATGGGCAGCGCCGAGGAATCCCCTTGGTTTAGCTGGGCCTGGGGGTGATCTCCCAGCTTGCGTCGCAGGTTCTCCAACTGAACCGGCAGAACTTCCACCACATCCAGACTGGCGCCCTCGGCCAGACGCTCGTACAGGCGGGGTGTCAGGTCGCCGTAGACGCAGGCCAGCTGCAGGCATCGCCCGGTGATCTTTGTCCCCATTGCATCCAGGGCGGCTTCGCTCAAGCGGCGATAGTTTCCCAGCAAGATCAGATTGATCAGCCAGGGGCGCTCGAAAAAGCGCACCGCCGCCGGATGGACGTAGGCCCACCAGTAATGCTTGCGGAGATAGGCCGGAGTCTCGGCAGGGGCTGTGGGAATGTCGATAACAGGCGGGGGCGTGATGCGGACTCCGATCTTTCGGGATGATCAGTGGGCTGCACTATAGACGCAATATTCCCATGCCTCATAGGGGAAGACCGGCTGCGGCACCTGTCTTAAGTCATGGCCTTAGGGGAAATGCGACTAAAGTCCGTCTTCGCACATGCGAAAAACTGCGTGAAATCCCATGATTTTGTTATATTGTGTCTCTCCGTGAGACGGTCTCTCAACCGGATGCGGCAGTATTAGTCTTTGATATTTAACCGTTTCCGGGGTGTCCCTCCCATTCAAATCCCTTGGCAAAAGCATGCCTTGGCGTATTCTGGTGGTTCGGGAGATTTCCAGTTACGTAATTTGAGGGGAACCAAGTGATGAAAATCGCTATCCCAAAGGAACGCCGCGCCGACGAAGCTCGGGTCGCGGCCTCGCCGGATACTGTGAAGAAGTATGTCGGTATGGGATTCGAAGTGGTGGTGGAGAGCGGTGCCGGTGAAGGCGCTTCGCTGGATGACTCCGCCTTTGCCGAGGCTGGGGCGGCCATCGCCGCCGACGAGGCTGCCGCTTTGTCCGACGCCGATGTGGTGCTGAAGGTGGCTCGTCCGCTGACCGCTGAGGAAGGCCTGGACGAACTGGCGCTGATGAAGCCCGGAGCCATCCTGATCTCCCATCTGGCCGCTTTGCAGAACAAGGCTCAGGTCGAGGCTTATGCCAAGGCCGGCATTTCCGCCTTTGCGCTGGAAATGCTGCCGCGCATCACCCGCGCCCAAAGCATGGACATCCTGTCGTCTCAGAGCAATCTGGCCGGCTATAAGTCGGTGCTGGACGCCGCCGCCGTCTATGGCCGCGCCTTCCCCATGATGATGACCGCCGCCGGCACCATTCCGCCGGCCAAGGTTCTGGTGCTGGGGGCTGGCGTTGCCGGTCTTCAGGCCATTGCCACGGCCAAGCGTCTGGGCGCCATCGTCTTTGCCTTCGACGTCCGTCCGGCGGTGAAGGAGCAGGTGGAATCCCTGGGCGGCAAGTTCGTCGAAGTGGACCCGGAAGCCGTCAAGGACGCCGAGACCAAGGGCGGCTACGCCAAGGAAATGTCGGAAGATTACAAGCGCAAGCAGGCCGATAAGATCGCCGAAGTCCTGCGCAAGACCGACATCGCCATCTCCACGGCGCTGATCCCCGGCAAGCCGGCCCCGGTCCTCATCACCGAGGACATGGTCAAGGGCATGCGCAAGGGCTCGGTCATCGTCGATCTGGCGGTGGAAGCCGGCGGCAATTGTCCGCTGTCCGAGTTCGGCAAGGTGGTCGAGAAGCATGGCGTTACCCTGGTGGGTCATGCCAACGTGCCGTCTCGTCTGGCCGCCGACGCCAGCCTGCTGTTCGCCAAGAACATTTTGAACTTCCTGACCCTCTCCTACGACAAGGACGAGAAGGGCCTGAAGATCAATTGGGATGACGAGATCATCAAAGGCACCGCGCTGACCCGCGAAGGCCAGGTGATCCATCCGGCTCTTCTGGCCGGTTGAGGAGGGCGTAAGCTATGGATCAATCAATCGTTGAAGGCACCAGCCGCCTGGCGCAGCAAGCCCAGGAACTGGCCGCCAACACTCAGGCCCTGGCTCAACAGGCGGCGGAAGCGGCGGCTCAGACCGGTGGTCATGCCACCTTCGTCTCGCTGTTCACCGTGTTCGTGCTGGCCTGCTTCGTTGGCTATTACGTGGTCTGGCGGGTTACCCCCGCCTTGCACTCTCCCCTGATGGCGGTGACCAATGCCATTTCCTCGGTGATCATTGTCGGCGCTTTGCTGGCGGCGGGTCCGGCCGATCTCACTCTGTCCAAGATCCTCGGCTTTCTGGCCGTGACCCTGGCTTCGGTGAACATCTTCGGCGGCTTCATCGTCACCCAGCGCATGCTGGCGATGTTCAAGAAGAAGCAAAAGTGAGAGGGCAAAAATCATGAGTGAAAATTTGACCTCTCTGGCCTATCTGATCGCCTCCGTCAGCTTCATCATGGCGCTGCGCGGTCTGTCGTCGCCGGAAACCTCGCGCCAGGGCAATAACTGGGGCATGGCCGGCATGGCCATCGCCATCATCACCACCCTGCTGTCGCCGGGCGTGGTGAGTTTCTCCTGGATCATCCTGGGCATCCTGATCGGTGGCTCGGTCGGCGCCGTGGTGGCTCGCAAAATCCAGATGACGGCTTTGCCGCAGCTGGTGGCGGCCTTCCATTCGCTGGTCGGTCTGGCGGCGGTCTTCGTCGCCGGTGCCGCCTTTTTTAATCCCGAGGCCTATCACATCGGCGTCCCCGGTCATATCCATGCCGGTTCGCTGGTGGAGATGAGCTTGGGGTTGGCCATCGGCGCCATCACCTTCTCTGGCTCGCTGGTGGCTTTCGCCAAGCTTCAGGGGCTGGTGTCTGGTCGTCCGCTGGTGTTCCCCGGTCAGCACAAGCTCAACGCTGTTCTGGGCATCGCCCTGGCGGCGCTGATCGTTTGGCTGGTGGTCGGTGAATCCGCCACGGGCTTCCTCTTGATCGCCGGACTGGCGTTGGCTCTGGGCTTTCTGCTGATCCTGCCCATCGGCGGTGCGGATATGCCGGTGGTGGTCTCCATGCTGAACAGCTATTCCGGCTGGGCGGCGGCGGGCATCGGCTTCACCTTGCAGAACCCGCTTCTGATTGTCACCGGCGCTTTGGTGGGCTCTTCGGGTGCGATCCTGTCCTACATCATGTGTAAGGGCATGAACCGCTCGATCATCAACGTCATCCTGGGCGGCTTCGGCGGCGGACCTGCTGCTGCCGCCGCTGGTCCCGCGGGTGCCAGCGATCGTGCGGTCAAGGCCGGCTCGGCCGACGATGCGGCCTTCATCATGAAGAACGCTTCGAAGGTCATCATCGTGCCGGGCTACGGCATGGCGGTGGCTCAGGCCCAGCATGCCCTGCGTGAGATGGCCGATGTGCTGAAGAAGGAAGGCGTGGACGTGCGCTACGCCATCCATCCGGTGGCGGGTCGTATGCCCGGTCACATGAACGTTCTGCTGGCCGAAGCCAACGTCCCCTATGACGAAGTCTTCGAGCTGGAAGAGATCAACCACGAATTCGGCACCGCCGACGTGGCCTATGTGATCGGCGCCAACGACGTCACCAACCCGGCGGCCAAGTCCGATCCGGCCAGCCCGATCTATGGCATGCCCATCCTGGATGTGGAAAAGGCCAAGACCGTGCTGTTCGTCAAGCGCTCCATGGCGTCCGGCTATGCCGGCGTGGAGAACGAACTGTTCTTCCGCGACAACACCATGATGCTGTTTGGCGATGCCAAAAAAGTCACCGAGCAGATTGTCGCAGCCCTGGCTTAAGACGGTTTATCGGGACAGACGTTAAGGGGTGGCTTCCTTCGGGAGGCCGCCTTTTTTCATGGCCAGCCCTCTGGAATTGTCACTGCTCTGTTCTGCCGTTCCCTGCGATTCTGTGCCATGCTGTTGCGGTAAGAAAATAAACCAAGGGGAACATCCATGACTACGGTGACCAGCAAAGCCCCGGGCGACCTTCCCGAGGCCAGCCACGCTAAACGCAAGGCCTTGTGGAAGCACACTTACGCTCAGGTTCTGTTCGCGATCTTCCTGGGGGCGTTGGTTGGCAGTTTCTGGCCCGACTTTGCTTCCAACCCTTGGTTCAAAGCTTGCGGTGACGGCTTCGTCAAACTGATCAAGATGCTGATCGGCCCCATCATCTTCTTCACCGTGGTCTCGGGCGTGTCCCATGTTGGCGACGCCAAGAAGGTCGGGCGGGTCGGTCTGAAGGCCATGGTCTATTTCGAGATCATCAGTACCTTCTCGCTGATGATCGGCATGACCGTCGGCAATGTCGCCCATCCCGGCCTGAATTTCGGCGGCAGCCTGCCCGATGCGGCGGCGGTGGCCGGATATGCCAAGGCCGCCCAGGGTTTGAGCGCCGTCGATATGGTGTTGCACATTATCCCCGACACAGCGGTCGGGGCCTTCGCCAGCGGCGATGTGTTGCAGATTCTGTTGTTCTCGATCCTGTTCGGCTTCGCCCTGCAGATTCTGGGCGACAAGACCAAGGTGCTGCACCAACTGATCGTCGAGGGCGGGCAGGCCATCTTCAAGGTGGTCGGCATCGTCACCAAGGTCGCCCCCATCGGCGCCGGTGGTGCCATGGCCTATACCATCGGCAAATATGGCGCGGGTGCGCTGGGCAGCCTGTTCGGGCTGATCGGCCTGTTCTATCTGACGGCGGCTTTGTTCGTCTTCATCGTGTTAGGCACCGTCGCCAAGATCGTCGGCTTCAATATTTTCACCTTCCTGTCCTACATCAAAGACGAGCTGTTCCTGGTGCTGGGCACCCGGTCTTCTGAAAGCGCTCTGCCGGGTCTGATGGAGAAGTTGGAGAAGCTAGGCTGTCGCAATTCCACCGTCGGCATCGTCGTGCCCGCCGGTTGGAGCTTCAATCTGGACGGCAGCTACATCTATATGACCCTGGCCATCGTCTTTATCTCGGAAATCCTCGGCATCCCCTTGGATACCGAGCAACAGATCATGATCCTTTTGGTGGCCATGCTGACCAGCAAGGGTGCCTCGGGCATCGCCAGCGCCTCGCTGGTGACCCTGGCGGCGACCCTGTCGGTGGCCGATCCCCGGCTGCTGCCGGGCATGGCCGTGGTGGTGGGCATCGATCCCTTCATGAGCGAATGCAAGGCCATCACCAACGTCATCGGTAATGGCGTCGCCACTTTGGTGGTGTCGCGTTGGGAAAAGGAAATGACCCGCGAGGAGTTGGCTCTGTCTTTCAAACAACGCATGCAGGGCTGATAATTAAAGACCCTATTGACGGACGCGGCGAATTTAGCGAATGCTTAATCCGCCGCGTCCGCTTTTGCGCTCGCGACTGGGGTGTAAAAGGGCAGGAGACGGGGAATGGCGAATTTTCCTCGGGAAAGGGTCAGGGCTTCTCTTCTTAATGAACTTGCGCTGCTAAGGGCTGAAAGGCCCGGCAAGGTTAGAAAAAAGCGCAATGCGGTGATCGGCCTTGCGGCCTATTACGGCGTTGATCGCATCCGCACCTTCGTGCGTTCCTTCCGAAGACATAATGCCGAAGACGACTTGGTGCTGATCGTCGCCAGTTTGGACCCCGAGACCAGGGCCTTCCTAAAGGCGAACAGGGTTAAGGTGGTCTACAGCTTTGGCAGTTTGTTTTCCTGTCTGCACATCCAGTCCGCCCGCCACGTGGTCTATTATGATCTTCTGGCCAACGAGGGACGTTACGGCAAATACGACCGCATCTTTTTGACGGATGTGCGCGATGTCGTGTTTCAGGGCGATCTGTTTCGGGAAATTCCCGATGATCGCATCAGCTTCTTCCTTGAAGACCCCCGCATCCCCATCAAGTCCTGCAAGTGGAACGCCGATTGGATTCTAACCGGCTTTGGTCCGGAGATGTTGGCGGCTCTGGGGGATAAGCCGATTTCCTGCAGCGGCACCGTTCTGGGTAAAGCCGACGCCGTCATGGAGTATCTGATCCAGATGCAGTTGCACTATACCATCATGCTCCCCGAGGCTCTGGACCTGCGCGGTATTGATCAAGGGGTGCATAATGTCATCGTCAACCAGGGCGTTATCTCGAAGCAAAAGGTGCTGGAAAACGGCGACGGCATCCTGACCATCGGCAATACCCTGGGGGATACTTCCACCTTTGTCTCCGAAGGCGGCTTTGCGGCGGCGGTCGGGCTGGACCCGGTGTTCCTCGATCAGGAAGGGAGGTTCCACTACAACATGAAGCATTTTTCGGTCGTGCATCAGTACGACCGCAATCCGCAGCTGGCTCAAAGGGTGGACGCTTTATACGCTTGAGCATTCCATAAACGACGAAAGCGCCGGCACCCAAAAGGGTGCGGCGCTTGCCGTTTTTTGCAGCCGAACTTCGAAGGCTTTAGAAGCCTTCGCGCTCCAGACGCTTGCGCTCCAGCTTGCGGGCGCGGCGCACGGCCTCGGCCTGCTCACGAGCACGCTTCTCCGAGGGCTTCTCGTAGTTGCGGCGCAGCTTCATTTCACGGAAAACACCCTCGCGCTGCATCTTCTTCTTGAGGGCCTTCAGAGCTTGATCGACATTGTTGTCACGAACGAGAACCTGCACTGGACTACGCCGCTCCTGTATGCGGGTTGAAATAAGTTGGGACGGATCGCGCCGTCCCGTGGGGCGGTAGATAGCATGGTGAAAGCGCAATAAGCAAGCG
>Ga0302275_10007449_pt1 | contig 10178 bp, 5 predicted proteins | sample III_Bog_N2_2_FD_200229 | JGI IMG/M metagenome (GOLD analysis project Ga0302275, IMG submission 200229) | Peat permafrost microbial communities from Stordalen Mire near Abisko, Sweden - III_Bog_N2_2 | ecosystem: Environmental > Terrestrial > Soil > Wetlands > Peat | place: Sweden: Abisko... | reverse complement strand
CCTCTGGTCGATCCCTTCTCCCCGTTGCACCACCAGTGGACCGCCTGAATGTTTCCCGGATGGTCGTCCCGCCAGGCGGCGCCCATGCCGCGGGGATCGATGTGATCGGGTACGATGTCGCCGTAGTCGGTGAATTTTTCATTGCAGATCGCACAGTCCCCATCTTGGACCACAGTCGTCTTGTCCAACAGTTTTCGCATTTCCGCGTTTGAACAGATCTCCCGATATCCTCGCGGGTGGTGGGGATCGTCGATGCGACGGACTCCCAGCTGGTGCTGGCGACGCATCCTGCGCGGAGCGAGTGCCCGCCGAGCGGTTTAACATTCATTCCGGCCCGGGCTGCAGCTCTCTTCAGGAGCTTTTCAATAGAGTCTCTGTGCAGGCCGCGTTGCGCGACATGTCCGTAGCGGCCGACCGACCGAAAGACGGGACCATCAGGAATTCCGGAAGCGGCGAGCCACTGTCGGAGAGACCGGACCGGACACGTATCCTGACTGGTTCCGAAGGACAGACCCACTTCGCGTCCGGCGCTCTCCTGGTCCGTCTTCGACTGGGGGACGCTGACGACGACACCGTCGGCTGGGGACTTGAGGTCATATATTGACGAAGGCAAGCTCCGAGCGGCGAAATCCGCCCGCGAAGACGCGCGTTCGCCATCGAAAACATATTTAGTCTGAGCATTTTACGCTCGGCTCAGAAATTGGTTCTATCATGGTAAACAACGTAGATTCATCAATTTTGGGGGTCCTGTCACGATGGGATCAGCGTCTCTACGACGGCAGGGGGGCCCGATATGCCCATTGCCGATGGATGGCCTGAGCATGCATGTACATGATTTCCGGGTGGAAATCCGCGATCTCGGCCCCTACAGCACTCGGTACACGAAGCAGGGGGCATTGCTGCAGGCGTCCCGCCGGATCCTCCAAGCGTTTTCGGCCGGCGCGACGACACAAGAGATCCGTGAAGGGGTACTCGCAGGGAAAATCCTTCATCAGGGTTCGTGGAATACCCGACGTCATATCTGGAGCGCGTTCCAATATCGTTTCCTAACCGGGACCCCCACTTGGGTGCTCAATGAACTTGTCATTGCCGCAACCAGTCAAGACCAATCTCGGTTGACTTCGCTAAGCTACTTGTATTTCTGTCTTCGCGATCGGCTAACTTTCGATTTCGTGACAAAGGCAATCTGGCCAAACACAAACACCGTCAATTTCTCGCTGGATCGCAATGATGTGTTGACCTTCCTGGACACTGCTACCGAGCAACAGCCGCAAGTACGACGATGGACAATGAGTACTCGGTCGAAGCTAGGGAGCATGCTGCTAAGTGGATTGAGGGAGTTCGGTGCTCTGGAGGGGGCTAATAAAAAGCGGATATCAGTGCCACCTTTGCCCTCAAGTACGGCTGCCCATTTGCTGCGGTTACTCGTCTCGATGGGACTGCCCCCAAGTGACATAGTCGACGCGCCTGAATGGCACCTTTTCTTGCGAACCGGAAACGTAGCATTGGAGTCTCTGAGACCAGATGCTTCCTTATTCGGGATCAAGCTCACACGCTCCGAAAATGCCTTTATGGTTGAACTTCCACCTGAATGGAGTGCTCCTCGTGCCGATGTTTGACTGGAGATGGAAAGTCTATGAAGCTGTTGAGAGACTCCGTAGCCGATACGACCTAATCGGACGGAGTACTGGCGCCCCTTTTCTTGCGATCGTTTATCCTCCAGAGACAGAAAAGGCGTTCAATTCCGAGTGGCACACTTTGTCGCTGGGGCTTTCACCGGAACTTCACGTGCAAGACGTTGATGCTCTTCGCTGTACATGCGAGATCATCGACGACATTGGACTCGACAACGTCACTTCGGTTTTGGCTGATCCAATGCCTGGCTCCGACCCATGCTCCGAGTTGGCGGCTCGTTGGGTCTTGCGAATTGTTGACGAAGTTCGGAAATCCGCAGCTAGCGTGGAACGACCCATTGTCGTCCTGCACCAACTGGCAGCTCTTTTCCCAATTGCTGGCCCGCGCGATGTCATGCAGTCCTTGTGGGATGACCAGCAAAGGCTCGATTATCCAGTCGTCTTTCTGGTGCCAGGCTCGTTATCGGGCGCTAGGACGTACGCGTTCCTAGGAAAGCGCGAAGAATTTATGTACAGGGGAGATCTGCTGTAAAACGTGAGTGCTTATGAAAATTGCTGACCTGTTCGAAATACGAGTTGAAGACAAGATTGAACCTGTAATTAAGGTTGGGGAAACGTCTGACAAGCATAAGCTCGCTTCAGAGATAAGTAGCTACGTCGTGACTCCTCTGATTGAGCGGCACCTCGATGACTTTCTGGAACATTACACTGATACGTTTCTGAGCGACACCACGGAAATTGGAGTGTGGATCTCCGGATACTTTGGGTCCGGCAAGTCGCACCTCGCGAAAGTCATAGCTCTGCTATGCCAGAACCTGTCACTGGACGGTGCCACTGCATGCGACCGCTTCGCTGCACGTATACCGCATGACTCCGCACGCCAAAGCTCCATTACCAGAAGTCTCTCTCGGATGCCCCAGTGCGACACCGAAATTCTGGCATTCAATCTCAATAGCTTGCAGGACAGTCGGAATACTGGACTGCCAGCCTTGCTTCTTTCCCAGTACTACATGTTCCGCGGTTATAGCGGAAATCGAATTTACGCTCGCGTTATAGAGGCGGAACTGGATAAGCAGGGCAAGCTCGGTGCACTGCATGCGGCAGTTGAGAAGCGAGCTGGAAAACTATGGAGGGAAATCCAACAAAACTTGGCCTTCTACCGAAAGCCCCTATACGAAGCCGCCTGTGAAGTAGCGCCGGAACTATTCCCATCTCCACAAGACGTTGATCGTGCCCTTAAAGAAGCTGAGCAAGGCGAGCTGTACAACGTGAGCTTCTTGGTGGATACGATTCTCTCGGATTTAAGCAATCGCCAGCAGAAGTCAAAAAGACCGACTCGACTGATGCTTGTTCTCGACGAGTCCGGGCAGTGGATTGAGAATAGCGCGTCGAGACTCGCTCAACTTCAGGCCCTTATCGAAGAAGCGGCGTCGCGTGGCCAGGGTCGCATTTGGATTGTAGTCACGACCCATGGCGACATGGGGTCGGTGTATAAAGAGGCGCGTGCCGTACAAAGTGACATGAAGAAGATTGAGGGTCGCTTCCGGTTCAAACCAGCTCTTACCACTGAGAACATCGAACTGGTTCTGGAAGACAGGCTGTTCCGGAAGAAGGTTGCTGGAAGGAATGAACTTGATACCCTGTATGCGGAGCGCGGAGGCGTGCTTCGCGGAATTGGCGAACTAGCAAACACCGAGCAAACGCTTCCTGCTTGCACCGCAGATAAGTTCAGCGTGTACTATCCCTTCTTTCCATACCAGATTCACCTGATTCCAGAGATTGTGAAGAGCCTCCGTTCGAAAGGCGGACGCGGAGAGCAGCTGACAGGCTCAACTCGCACACTGCTCGGAATTACGCAGGACATTCTGCGGGCTGGACGTCGTCCCTACCTTGAAGAGGGAGTTGGCGCGCTAGTTAGCTTCGACGAGGTTTACAACAATCTCGTGGGTGAAGGTGAGATCAATCCTGATGTCCGTACAGAGATTTCGAGGATCAAGGATTCTGTTCCGGGAGCCACTCTACTGACGCAAAAAGTGGGTGAAGTGCTTTATCTCATTCGTGAGCTCGCGTACATTCCTCGAACCAAAGATAATCTCGCGCGATTGCTCGCACTATCTGTAGACGACGATATTCCTCAGATCCTCAGCCGCATAGAGCCGGAGTTGGAACGACTGACGAAAGCGAAGATGGTCGCGAAAATCGGAGAGGAATATGAGTTCCTGACCGGTGAACGCCGCACCTTCGAGGACGAGTTGGCAACCATCGAGATGCAATATCGCCAACAGGACCGCGAGTCTGGTTTTGCGAAGCATTTCATCCAAGAGCCCGGAAGCAATTACTGGCGTAAATGGCTGGATTTCGACCGTATCGCCTATTCAGGTGCAGAGTTTGGCTTCAAACTGCGCGTGGACGGTACTCCCGTGACAGGCACGCAGGGCCATATCACTGTGGAGTTTGCCTCGCCGCTCAAGGTTGGCGGAGGAACGACGCTTGCAGATTTCGAAACGCAGAGTTTGCAACCAGACGAGGCGAACACGATCTTCTTTGTTTCAGGGAAGGTGCGAGGCTTTGACCAAGACCTTACACGCTTCCTTTCAATGAAAGAGGTCATCCGCAACTGGGTTGGGGACGCGCATCGGTCGGAGGAAGCCAAGAAACTCGCGATGGAGCGAGAAACAAATGACCTCCCGAAGCTGGATCGGAAAGTAATTGACGGACTAAAGGAAGGAATCCGAAACGGACACGTTGTCTATAAGGGCGGCAGCAGGTCCGTCGTAGTAAAGCAGGGATCTACGCCGGGAGGAGCTCTGCGGACCGAAATCGCTACGTTCTGGCCGCAGCTGTATACAAAATTTGACAAAGTCCCGATCAAAATTGCGGATGATCAAAAGGCAATTCAATCAGTTCTTGCGGGCACGACACTACCCGGGGATGTCAAGAAGTTGAAGCTTTACGACGCCGGAGGCAAGCTCGACCCGCATAGCCCTCTACTCGATGCAATCCGCATTTACATGTCAACGCTTCAGAGTGGGGGCAAGCGCGTTCTCGGAAGTGATCTTCTGGACAATTTTGAGCGACCTCCGTACGGATGGGATCCCAACGCAGTGCGGGTCGGAATTGCTGCACTCGTGCGCGCAGGGTCGGTCAAAGTTCTCATCAACAAGAAGCCGTACACGAATCCCGCCGACCGTGATCTTGGAGATGCACTGCGCGTCAGTCGGAGCTTCGCAAAGATCGAGCTTGTTATCGAGGACGCGGAAATTGCCCCGGAGACTCTCATTGAGACGCGTGCGTTTCTTATTCAATTGGCGAAGAAGCGTGGCATTGACGAGACGCCCGCGGCGTTGAGCGAGGAAGCCGGAAACCTCGCGAGCGCAATCCTCGACAAGGTCGATTCGTTCAGGCTTTGGGCGTCAGGCTCTCAGATGCCCGTTGCGCTGGCATTCGACGAAGGCGAAGAGGCGTGGAAGAAAGTTCAGGCACTGACGAATCCGGCACACAGAGTAAAGGAAGTTCATGAGTACCGGGAGACGCTGAAGGCTGGCTTTGAGGCAATCGAGGAGCATGCGGAATTTCAGAAGAAGCAGGCCGCTCAATTTACAGAGCTGAAGAATTTCCGCGACCAGTTGAGAGCCATTGAGCACCGGCTGAACGACAACGCGGCGTGCCGGAGCTTCTTGGAAAACTATGCCAGCGTCGTTAGTTCAAAGTCGTTCACAGACAAGGAAAACTGGAAAACGTTGCAAAGCCAAAAGGCTCAGGCGACGGTCGAATTGACGAGTTTCGTGAATAGCTGGCGGTCTGAAGCGCGCGAAAGGCTCGATGGTGCTCTCGTTCGTATTCCTTTGGAGCTTGCGCAGAACGGACTCGATGCCAGCTTAGCGGCTAGCTTGAGCGAACCGCTGCTGCAATTGCAGGAGACGGTGGATTCTGCTAGTGATCCCATTGTCGTAGCGAATCTGCCTGGACGGGCCACCTCAGCGGTTCGCGATCTCGGGATACGCATTCAACAGCAGATTGCAACGAAAGCCGCGCCGCCACCTCCGCAGCCGCCTGCGGGTGGTGCGACGGAGTCGCCCACTCCTACGCCAGGGCCAAGTGAGCCCCCGAAGAAGCCGGAACCGGTGCGGCAAACGCGGAGAGTTCGACCGCAAGATGTCGCGTTCGTCACGGTTGTACACGATTTGAAAGAGTGGGAAGGCCTGCGTGACAAGCTCGACGAGAAAGTTCGCGATCTGATCCAGCAGGGATACGACGTGGATCTGAGCTAGGGCGTCCTCAAACTTCAACATGTGATTGCAGCATTGACGTGGATTCAAGAGACGGTATGCACACAACAGCCGGACGGCGTGTTCGGATTGGAGCAGTAAGTGGAGGCGAATCACAAGAAGATCCTCAAAGCGATCGTGCTTGAACTCCGGCACATGCTTGAAGGCTATTACAGCGGTTCCGACTGGCATGCCGGCGACCTCGAACAGCGATTGAACGCTCTCGGAGTATGGCGCGATCGCAACCCATTGCCTGCCGACGAGCTCGCAGGAATCAGCGACCCGGATCGAGAAGCTCGGAAGGTTGTTGATGCCTACCTGAAGCTCCGAGACGAGGCTGGGGTACGGCGCGAGGAGGCCGTTGCGGAATTCGTGCGCGAGACAGCATACACCTGGGCCAACCGACTGCTCGCCCTACGCTGTATGGAAGCGCGTGAACTGATCGATGAAGTGATCCTCCAGAAAGATGTGTACGGCGGACGCTCGCTCGAACATAACCGACTGGCGCAGCGGAACCCGGAGCTATGTACTGGAGCTGACGATGGACTCTTCGCGCTGCTTGACAGAGCCTTTGCAAAGCACGGGGATCGATTGCCGACGCTCTTTGACCCCAACGCGCCAGGAGTAGCTTTGAAGCCAGGCGTTGCAGTCCTGAGGCGCGCAATCGCATTGCTGTCTGGAACGGAAGCGATCCGTGGACTAGACCCGGCCAATGACAACGTCTTTCGTGCTCCTGACACGCTGGGCTGGGCATACCAGTACTATCAGCAAGAAGAGAAGCGACGTGTCGATGAGTGGCTCAAGACCAAAAAGGGATTCAAGTGCGAAGGGGCTGACCTAGCGCCCAAGACAGCTCTCTATACCGAGTCCTACATGGTTAAGTTCCTTGTCGAGAACTCCCTCGGCGCGACGTGGGCCGCGATGAAACCTGAAACGGCACTGCGAAAAAGCTGGAAATATTTTGTGAGTGATGCAGACTGTTCTACGGTCGCGCCGCGACCAGTTCGGGAGATTACGTTTCTGGATCCGGCGTGTGGCTCAGGGCACTTTCTCTTGGAGGCCTTCGACCTCTTCTATGAGATGTATGAAGAGGAAGGTGAGCTCAGCGATCCGACAGAAATATGTCGGTCCATACTACAAAACAACTTGTTCGGCATCGACATTGATGAACGCGCCATTCAGATAAGCGAAGTTGCGCTGTGGATGAAGGCGGCAGAACGCGTATTTCGAATGAGCGGCATGACCGACTTCGCCTTCATTTCATGCAATCTCGTTGCGGCCAATATCCGGCTGCCTCGCGGAGTGGACCATCTCAAGAACTTTCTGCTGCGAAATCCCGAGGACCGAGAGTTGAGTCCTGCATTAGAAGTTGTCTTCAATGGGCTTCAGCACGTTGACGAACTGGGTTCGCTCGTGCAGATTGAGCGTCCAGTTGAGGCTAAGCTGAAGGAACTGCAGCAGGCTCTCCACCAGGTCTCCGCTGTTCAGGCACACCTTTATCAACCCACGTATATACAGGGACAGCTTCCCGTCGGAATCGAAAGCTTTGAGAGCTGGACGTTTGACATTCTCTCTAGGTTGAAATCGCACTTTCATCAATTCGCGGATACTAAAGATCCTAGTACTAAGTTCTTTGGCAGATCCGCTGAGCGCGGCCTATTGCTCGTTGAGTTACTTGCCCGTCGGTACGATATCGTTTTAACTAATCCTCCATATCTGCACTGCTCCAATTTCGGCACTGTCATGCGTGCGTATATCTACTCACAGTACAGTTCCACCTCGCAAGATCTGTACGCCGCATTCATGGTTCGCTGCGTAGAACTTACAAAACCAGACTCGTTCTGCGGGATCGTATCTCAACAAAGCTTTATGTTTTTGGAACGACACAGCGGGCTGCGGGAGTATCTGTACGACTCGTCTGCACCTCATGTCGCGGCACATCTCGGGTCGGGTGCGTTCACCGAAATATCGGGAGAAGTGGTGAACGTAATCTTGATTGTTCTTCGACGTGCATCTAGTCCAGATTCTCACGGTCTCTTTTATGACCTCACCGGTGCTGATGACAAACCAAGGTCTCTTCAATCGGCTGTCGCCGAAAAACATCAAAAAAGCGTGTGGAAGCGGTCTTGGAGCCAGTTCCAAAAACTACCTGGGGCACCCATCGTGTATAGCCTTTCTGACGACGTGCTTGAAAAGTTCTCGGGCACATTACTGGAGGACGAAGCTGTCGTTCCCGCGGGCATGGTTACAGGCGAGAACAACAGATTCGTCAGATTCTGGTGGGAGATTTCGGGGCCTCAGTTGCAGCGATATATGAAAGGCGGTGAGGCGGTCCCTTGGTTCGGCAACAATCTCTTCGTGATCGATGCCTCTCCACAAGGGTTCACTCGGATGTCCAGTTCGGCGACCTTTCGGGCAGCGGGCCGAGAACACTACGGAAAAGCCGGGATAACTTACTCGGCTGTCAGTACGACAATAACTGCGAGGCTTGTTGAGGAAGGCGCACTGTGGGACTGTGGCGGGCCGATGATCATCCCCAACTCTTACAAAGACATTTACTGGCTATTGGGGGCTATCAATTCATCTTTCGCTGGTCGGGTCCTGCATAAGTTGAACCCAACCATTAACATCAAGACCAATGACGTTAAGCGCCTGCCAAGCATTCCGGCCGGCGGCGATCGAACGAAATTGGCACTCCTAAGTCAGTGTGCAGTTGAGTTAGCAAAACTCTTGGACCGCTACCGAATCACTTCGTGCGATTTTCAATGGGATCGACCCCGTTCGGCGACTTTAAGCCACCTTGCTACCGAGCGCATGCGCGACAGGGACACGCTTGAATGTGGTCTTTCGCTAATCCAAGCTGCGAATGACCGTGCTGTGAACTCGGGATTCAACTTCGATGAAGAATCAGCGGCTGAGTTCAATAGAGGTTACTCCGTGTTCCCCATGGTGAGTGGGTATACGGGACGTTTACCTCTGAACAACATCCTCTCTGGTGTTGAAGATGTTTTCTTTCCAGAGGCTAAGCTGGTGGATTCAGACGACGACCTCATCGCAAGGGTGCAGAGCCTCTACGATACAAGCGTGCCGGTGGAAGCTGATTCCGAGCCAAATCCGGACGAAGAGCATGTAAGCGAAGTGACGCACAAGCTGGAGTCTCGTAACAGCCTCGAAGCGATAGGAAACGAAGTAGGAATTCACGTCTTGTCAGTGTACTGGATCGTTAGGGGTGCTCTACAGAACTGTGACTTCGCCATCTCCAAGAAACGGACTGAAGTTGAGCAGGTTCTATCGGCATGCACTCTGCGTGCTCTTGGTCACCGCTGGCAAGATCATCGGTCATCCCAAACTCACGAAAACGGAGTGTTTCCGCTGGCGGGATTTTCGGGTGACGGGGTTTCGAAGTGGGTCATAGGGGAAATCGAAAGCCTTCTTCTTGATCCGGCAGTTAACACCGTCGAGTCTGAGCTGAGGAACACTCTTGGATTGTCGCTGCAAGAATGGCTTGAGAATAGATTCTTCGTGCGCCACCTCAGCGATTTCAAGAAGCGACCTGTCTTTTGGCAACTCACTCCTTCGCAACAATCGTCTCGACGTCGAAACTTGAGTGTGTCTCTCGTGCTTGTATATCGCTTCTTGGATTTTGAAACATTGCCGACAATACAGTCCCAGTATGTTCGCCCTCAGCGCCAGAGATTCGAGACCGAGATCCGAGGAATCGAGGCTGTTCCGGTAGCGGCTCGGAGTGATCGTCAGCAGGAGCGCCTTAGTGAACTGTTTGAGTTTACTGCAATTCTCCGAGCATTTGATGATCAGCTTGAAAACGTTGCACGATTAGGGTTTTGCCCTCAACAGCAGAGTCTTCGCCAATTTGCTGTCGACGACGCGACTTTGTGTCTGAAGGCGCGATGGCTGCAAAAACTGAGCTCGACAATCAAAGCAGGACCACTCGCGCCCTGGTGCAGCAAGGCCGACACAACAAAGCTGCATCAGAGTCTCGCGAAGTGGATAGCAGACTCTATGCTTCAGCTCCGACATCATTGCTCCGAGGTCGGTCCGGCGCCGCCAAAATCTGAGACTCTGGAAGACGACCCGACCTCAGAGTCACTGGCGCTTTTAATCACCAAAAAGCCGGACGAAATGGTGCAAGATTGACCTTGCCCTCGGAATGCGTATCTCTTAGCGGGCCGGGTTTTGAGGATATTTAATTCATCCTCGTCATCGTCGTGGCGGTGGGAATGTGGAAATCGGTTTGATCGATTTCCAAGGTTTGTGG
>Ga0302275_10007447_pt1 | contig 10180 bp, 9 predicted proteins | sample III_Bog_N2_2_FD_200229 | JGI IMG/M metagenome (GOLD analysis project Ga0302275, IMG submission 200229) | Peat permafrost microbial communities from Stordalen Mire near Abisko, Sweden - III_Bog_N2_2 | ecosystem: Environmental > Terrestrial > Soil > Wetlands > Peat | place: Sweden: Abisko... | reverse complement strand
AAGAAACCTGTGACTGGCGGGAAGAGGTTGGACTGCCTTGAGGCAGCCTGAGCGAAGCGAATGGCGAGCGGCGTGGGAACGCCCGAGTTCAACAGGCCGCAGGGTATTGCCTCGCCGTCTCCCGACGGCCTCACCCTTCGGGCTGCTTCGCAGGCTACAACGCAATTCCCATTGCTCGTTGTTCCCACTGCGCTTCACACCTTGAATCAAATCCCTGGGAGGGGATGCGAAGAAGCATGCCGAAGGCATGATCCCGAAGGGACGGCACCGCCTTGCGGGAGCAAGGTGCCGTTCAAAATTAAGCTTTTGTCCTACAGCAGTCATCATGGGATTAAATCAGCGGTCCCTAAAGTCCGGCAGGCACGAGCATGCAATTAGGCCTTGGACTCTCAGTGGTTCTTCCTTTGAATGGGTAAGTGTCGTCGCATCCCCTCTCCTCTTTTTGCCTGATGATCGCCCTTGTCTCATCACTTCTGACCGGCTGCACCAGAAAATACGAATCTGCCGACTACACGGTGATCTCGAAGGAAGGCCCGTTTGAAATCCGTGAGTATCCGGCGATCACGCTTGTGTCCACCCCGATGCAGCAACGGGGGGAGGATGGCTCCTTCATGAAACTCTTCCGCTTCATCGAGGGACGCAATGACCGCTCCGAAAAAATCTCCATGACCACTCCCGTGCTCATGACCGGTACCACCTCGGGCACCATGAGCTTTGTTCTTCCCAAGACCGTGGTTCGCGAAGGGCCTCCCAACCCCTCCAATCCCGATCTCACTGTCAGCACCGTTCCCCCGACTACCTATGCCACCTACCGGTTCCATGGATCACTTGACGCCTCCGTCAGCGAAGCGGCTGCCGCAAAGCTCCTTGAATGGGTCAAAGCTCGCAATCTTGTTGCCGCGGGCACTCCGATCTTCGCTTATTACAATCCCCCTTGGACGCCGGGCTTCCTCCGACATAACGAAGTGCTGGTTCCCCTCCCCCCCGCGACTCAGGCCAAATAGCAGACCCTCCCACGATGGATCTCTGGCTTCCATCCCATGACTACCGGGTGCGATCATTGAAAAAAATCACCTTTGCTTTTGCCCCAACTCCCTTTGGAGAGTGCATGGCACTTGCCACCAACACCCATCTGCTCGCCCTTCATTTTACCGAGGAGAGGGAAAAAAGCCTGCAGGAATTTCAGCTTAAATGGCAGTCCGTCAGGCCCTCACTCAAACTGCGACACGGAAGACACGCCGAGGCATTCCTGGAATCTCTCTTTCAAAAACGGGAGGAGGTTCCCGTGCTCGCCGTCGGCACTCCCTTCCAACTCACGGTTTGGGAATTTCTCCGCACCATCCCGCTGGGTACCACCATGACCTATGCCGAGGTCGCCAAGGCCATCGGTCATGAGGGTGCCTCCCGTGCCGTGGGTCAGGCAGTGGGGGCCAATGATCTTGCCGTGGCCATCCCGTGCCATCGCGTCGTCTCCCGCAACTCCCTTACAGGCTATCGCTGGGGACTAGAACGCAAAAGAAAACTCCTCGCCTGGGAACTTGGAGAGCTCATCATTTGATGGCGTCGCCAAACAGCGTCAGATACTCATGCCTGCTTGTTTGAAGGAAACAAGGAGAGGCTTTCCCGCTGGCGCGCACAAGAAAAACAGCCAGGCATAAAAAGTGGGTGCCGGGGGTTACTCCCGGCACCCACTTTATTTTATCAATTTATTAAGGTTGATCTACCCTGATTAACCCTGATTAGTTTCCGTTGGTGTTGTTATTTTGATGGCTCTGGCGTGCCTGCTGAATTTTGGTGAGGATGGGCTGAACTGATGGATCAGCCTGAAGCAGGAGCGTGTTGCGGGTCTGTTCAAGAGCTTGCTGCGCCTGGTGGACTGCCTGTTTTGCGGCGACCAGCTGGGCATTGTCCTTGATCTGGGCATAATCATTTTTGAGCTGGGTGCGCTCCTCGGGTGTGAGATTCGCGTCCCATCCTCCATGATGATGCCAAGCATTGCCGCCGGTATTACTTGTCGCATTGGTCTGTGGGGTTGTGGAGTTGGTTCCATCTCCCGTCTGTGCCCTGAGACCGGCAGCGGTCAGAAGGGTCAGTGAGAGGAGGGGAATGAGGACTTTGTGGTGTGTGATTGATGTTTTCATCACCGGATAAAACACCGGCATGGAGATAAAGTTTCAGCGAACATTTTATCATCCCCACCTCACGCTTCTTCATTCCCAAGGCTGTCCGATCCCAGGAAAGATTGCAGATCCTTCGGCAATTCCGATGTCCAGCAGTGACTTTCGCCAAGGAAGTTCAGACGCAGCAGCGACGCATGCAGCGCGTGCCGTCGAAGCCAGAGTTTCTCTTCCAATGCCGGACTCCAGCCCGTTTCGATAAATTCCAGATAGCACTCCTCCGACGGGCCGTAGATTTTATCACCGACAACCGGGTGCCCCGAGTGTGCAAGATGTACCCTGATCTGGTGAGTCCGGCCTGTCAGAGGTTTGCAAAGAACAAGCGCAAGCGGACCGTGCTTCGGATGAGTGATTTTTTCCTTCACCTGAAACTCCGTGCGGGCAGGGGCTCCGCAGGGATCAACTCCCCGCTTCAGCCAGATTCTGGAAGGCATCACTTCACCCAGTCGCAGAAGCGGGGCCTCCACATGCCACCTCTCGCGTTGGGGCCATCCGGTGACAATCGCCAGGTATTCCTTGCCGATTTCTCCCCGTTCCATCGCCATGCATCCGGCTCGCGCAGCCTCATGATGCTTCGCGACAAGGACGATGCCACTGGTCTCGCGATCAAGCCGATTGATCAGCGAAACCTGACCCCCGCCGGCTATCTCGTAAGCAAGCAGTTTTCTGAGATGATCCCAAAGCGTGAGGGGGCCGCCGGGCCCTGTCGGATGGACAAGCAACAACGCCGGTTTTTCCACGGCAAGAAAATCGGGGGTCTCTCCTAAAATTCGGAAAGGAAGTTCATCCATCAACAGAATTCACATTGTGGACTTCCTCAAAACCGTGGCAAAGATTTCTTTCCGAGGGAGCCTTGCGGTAAGTAGCATTACCATCCGTGGCATCGCCGGTGCCTGCCGGGGCAGATCAGTTTATTCACCCTACAGTAAAAGAAACGACTCAAGGACAATCATACGTAGAGAAAATTTTCCATGGAATATCAGCGCACTCTAGCCAAAAGCGCCAGCCTGAGCGGCAGTGCCCTGCACAATGGCGGCAAAGTCACCCTCACCCTGCACCCTGCTTCGGCGGGCCATGGATACAAGTTCCGCCGCACCGATCTGCCTGACGAACCCGTAGTCGATGCCCTGGTGGATCATGTGAAGACCGTCGAGCGCGCCACCACACTGGTTCAGGGCAACGCCAAGATACAGACTGTCGAACATGTGCTTTCCGCCTTGGCTGGACTGGGAGTAGACAATGCCCTGATCGAGATGGATGCCAACGAACCCCCCATCGGGGATGGGAGCGCGGCACCGTATGTCGCCCTCATCCAAGAAGCTGGCATCGTAGCTCAAGAGGTGCCTCGCATTCATCTTCAGCCGGACGAACCGGTGCATCTAGAGACTGCCACCGGATCGATCATGTCGGTCTTTCCCCACAACGGACTGCGTATTTCTTGTACCCAGGCCGGCAACGATGGCCGGTTCACCCAGTATCTTTCCCTCGATATCACACCGGACGTGTATCTTCGCGAGATTGCCCCGGCACGCACCTTTGTCCATTACGAGGATGTGAAACATCTGATGGAAAAGGGTCTCATCAAGGGAGGAAGCCTGGAAAATGCCCTCGTCATCCGGGGCGACTCCGTCCTGAGCAAGGAACCCCTCCGCTTTGCCGACGAATTTGTCCGCCACAAAATCCTCGATATCATCGGTGATCTTGCCCTTGCAGGCCGCCCTCTCAAGGGGCATGTCGTGGCCGTTCGCCCCGGACATGGCCCGAATACCGAGCTGGCCCGCGCCATTCTCAAACGCCACCGGGATCTCGTCGCCATGGCTCCAAAACCGTTCACCTCATCCTCCCCTGTCCTCAGTATCAACGAGGTGATGACGATCCTGCCCCACCGATATCCCTTCCTCATGGTTGATCGCGTGGTCGAATTCGACGGAGAAACCAAGGCAGTCGGGGTGAAAAGTGTCACGATCAACGAACCTTTTTTCCAGGGCCATTTCCCAGGTCATCCCGTCATGCCGGGCGTTCTCCAACTCGAAGCAATGGCCCAGGTGGCCTCGATCGTCATGATGCGCAAGACGGAAAACTCTGGAAAAATCGGCTACTTCATGAGCGCCGACGAGGTAAAATTCCGCAAACCGGTTTTCCCGGGCGATACCCTCTTCATCCATGTGGAAATGATCAGCGCCAAAAAGCGCCTCGGCAAGGCCGCCTGCAAGTGCCTTGTCAACGGCGAGGTCGTCAGCGAAGGGATCCTCCTCTTCGGCATTGTGGACAAATAATACTCTCCCTGGATTCCTTATGTCCTTGATTCATCCCACGGCGGTCATTGATCCGAATGCGGTGATCGGTCCTTCGACCCGGATCGGCCCATACTGTGTGATCGGTGCAGGAGTCTCCTTGGGCGAAGGATGCCTTCTTCACAACCATGTCACCATTGCCGGGCCGACCCAAATCGGTGATGGGAATGAGTTTTATCCCTACTCGGCCATCGGGCAGCGCACCCAGGATCTGAAGTACAGGGAAGAGCCAACCTATCTCGAAATCGGCAATGAGAATACATTCCGGGAATTCGCGACCGTCCACCGCGCCACGGCGCCGGGTGCCGCCACCAAGATCGGCAGCCACGGCAACTTCCTCGCCTATACTCACATCGCCCATGACTGCATTGTCGGCGACCATGTCATTTTCTCCAACAACGGCACCCTCGCCGGCCATGTGACCGTCGGCGACCATGCGGTCGTGGGAGGTCTCAGCGCCGTCCATCAATTCTGCCGCATTGGTAACCACTCGATCATCGGTGGCTGCACCAAGATCGTGCAGGATGTCCCTCCCTTCATGATCGCAGACGGAAATCCCGCCGAAATCCGCGGGGTCAACATGGTGGGACTGGAGCGCCGCGACTTTTCGAGCGAGTCCATCCGCGAACTGCGTGAAGCCTACAAGATCATCTACCGCAGCAATAAGAACACCGCCCAGGCTCTCGAAACCCTGAGGGAGCAATTTTCCCGTTCCCCGGCTGTCGCCTCGCTCATCGCTTTTATTTCTTCGAGTGAACGCGGGATTGTCCGCTGAACGAACTGCCAGAAAAAAGATATTTCCAGAGAGGGATGATTTAGATAGTTAATGGCATTAAGGAATCACCCGTTCCTTCAGCCACCCCAACCCTCCACTCTCATGGCCCTCCTCACCACCACTCCCATTGCCGAGCAAATCGCGGCATGCACCTTTCCTCCTTTCAGTCTGGAACGCCTGCTCACCACCACATTCGCCCCTAAGACAGGTCAGCGCGTGGCCATCCTGATCGATCTGGAGGATCCTTCGGAAATCAAGGATTTCGCCTTCCTCAAGAATCCCGCTCTCTCGATTCAGCGCCATGCCGTCGAGTCCTTTCACAAACCGCTGAATGGTGGCCTGCTCTCCAGGATGGGCCTCTCCGGCGGCGAGATCTTTGCCTACAAACTCACAGGAGGCAGCAATCTCGATCTTCCCGATGAAGCCTATGACCCCTCGGGCAGGGCGATCAGCCTCTCACACGATGTCTATCCGAACTACGACATCATCCTCTGCATCTCGACCTACTCGGCCACCGCACCGCTGACCGCCTTTGCCAAGGAATACGGCTTTCGCGGCGCCACCCTGCATGGCGTCAATGAGATCATCCTCTCCTCGGGACTGGCCGTGGATTACAACGAAGTCAGCGTTGAAGCCGAAAAACTCCGCAAGGGTGTCACCAAAGCCGACTGGGTGGAAATCGACTTTGGCTGCCTCGGCGAAGTTTACACCCTCCGGCTGATCCTTAACGGCCAGGAAGCCCAGAAAAGCCACGGCCTCTGCCTGGGCGACGATCCCGATGTCGCAAACCTCCCCGCAGGTGAAGTCTATTTCGTCCCCGAGGGAGCCGAGGGGGCCTTCCCATTCACTTATGAGGATGGCACGCTGGGCAAGATGATGGTCGCCGGAGGTCGGATCGTAAAAGCCGAACTCCTCCGGGGAAATCCCGAGACGGTTGCCGCTCACAATGCCAAACTCCTCTCCGATCCCGTCACAGGTGAACTTGGCGAACTCGGATTCGGCACCCAGCTCCTCCCCGTCAGTGGTCGTGACATTCAGGATGAAAAGGTGCGTGGCACCCTCCATGTCGCCACGGGTCGTAGCGACCATCTCGGAGGCCATCTGGTGCCCTCCATGTTCGCGGAGAAGAGCCACGCCACGCATGACGACATCCTCTTCGCCCCGCATAAAACACCTGAAATTGTCGTCATCCAGGCCCGGATGAAACGCGGCCCGCAGGAAGAGATCCTGATCGAAAATTACGAACCTTCGGAGTATCTCAATGGTCTTCTTGGGTGAGAGGGGCAGCGTTACTCTATTGCAAAATTTTCGGGATTGATTTAACTCATCCCAAAGCTCTTCAATTCAAATCATGATCTCCCTCCGATACCTGCTCCTTCTGACTCTGCTTATCTTTTCCGCCTCGCTACGAGCGGTGGAGACAATTCCCTATCCTTCAGGATCTTCCTACTACAACACGAATGATAATATCAGTTCCACGCTCTCGGGCTGGACTAATGGATGGGGGGCGGGAAATACAAATGATGGCTGGAATTATGTGGGCCAAGTAGGAGGTGGCTCCGATGCCAGTGGAGTTTACCTTGGAAATGGATGGGTCATCACAGCCGGGCATGTAGGGGCTCATAACTTCACCTTGGGGACAAATACTTACAATGCAACCGGATACTCGGATACAAATTTTACTTTTACCTATTTTGGGACGACCTACTACGCCGATTTGAATCTCTTTAAGATATCAACTACTTCCACGAATGGAAATGCCCTCCTGCCAACCAATAACCTCACACTCGTCCCCCCGTATAACACAACTGGCCAAACACTCGTGATGATCGGCTATGGCGATGCCAGTGTTGGAAGGCAAAAATCTTGGGGGATTAACACGGTTACGACAAACAACCTCTTGGTTCCGCTTGGCGGATATCCTTATACCACCGTTGATTTTGGAACTGCCTATGGGACGAATTCCTACGGCACAACGAATTCGGCAGTATTAGTCACGGGAGATTCCGGAGGGGGGGATTTTATAAAGTCGGGTGGTAACTGGTATCTCGCAGGTCTCAACGAAGCAGTCTCTGGCAATAATTCCTATTTTATCAATTTGGGCTACTACAGTTCACAGATCGACCAAGTGATTCCCGAACCAAGCACTTGGGCGCTGATGGGACTGAGCGCGGTGGCATTCATAGGCTCTGCGTTCTGGCGTCGCAGGAAGAAAGCCTGATTTACCCCGCCTGCCAGGTTAGCGATTTCAACCGATCAGCGGCCTCCAAAGCCTTCTCACGGCTATTAAATGCCGAAATGCGGAAGTAGCCTTCTCCCGCCCTGCCAAAGCCGCTGCCGGGAGTGACGACGATGTTCGCCTCGTTCAACATCCGGTCAAAGATCTGCCAGCTTGTCGCACCTTCAGAACCTTTCACCCAGATATACGGAGCATTCACACCGCCATAGACCTGGAGCCCACTGGCTGTGACGGCTTCACGCAGGATCGCCGCATTCCCCATGTAGTGTGAAACCAATGCCGCCACTTCGGCGCGACCTTGCTCGGAATATAGTGCGGCGGCACCGCGCTGGGTGACATAGCTCACTCCGTTGAACTTCGTCGTAAACCTACGATGCCAGAGCGGATGGATCGGACGCCGCTCCCCGTCCAAAGCGAGGGCTGTCAAACCCTTCGGCACCACCGTGAAAGCACAGCGGGTTCCGGTGAAACCACCGTTCTTGGAAAAACTCCGGAACTCGATGGCGCATTCCCTCGCTCCCGGAATCTCATAGATGGAGTGCGGCACCTCTGGATCGCTGATGTACGCTTCATATGCGGCATCATACAGCAGGATGGAACCATGCTTCCTTGCATAGGCAACCCAAGCCTCAAGCTGGTCACGCGTCGCCACAGCCCCCGTCGGATTATTCGGAAAGCAGAGATAGATCACATCAGCCTTCTCATCGCGCTCGCTCGGAATCTGCGGCACAAACCCATTCTCTGCGTTGCACTCCAGATAGGTGATCCCTTGGTAGGAGCCATCGTCGCGTGCCTCGCCTGTATGACCGGCCATCACATTCGTATCGACATAGACGGGATAAACCGGATCCATCACGGCGATCCGGTTCTCAGAGCCCAGAATATCGAGAATGTTCCCGCCGTCACACTTGGAGCCATCGGAGACGAAGATCTCGTCATCCGCCACTTCCAGCCCGCGATCCCGGTAATCATGCCTGGCAATCGCCGCACGCAAAAACTCATACCCCTGTTCCGGCCCGTATCCATGGAATCCTTCGCGTGTTCCCATCTCATCGATCGCCTCATGCATCGCGGCCCGCACAGCGGAAGGCAACGGCTCGGTCACATCGCCGATGCCGCAGCGAATCAGGCGGGCAGCAGCCTCGGGATTGCCATCGGTAAATGCCTTCACCCTCCTGCCGATTTCGGGAAAGAGATAGCCTGCCTTGAGCTTGAGGTAGTGGGAATTGAGCGTCGCCATAGCCCGCTATTCAAGTAAACCTTTCCCTCGATTGCCAGCGTGGGATTCAGAAATAATGAGAGGCGTTTTCCCTGATGCTTGATTTGCACCCTGTTGGCAACTACTGTCCTTCTTGTGACGGCGGACGACCGCTGGCAGCGATGCTGGAGGAAAGTCCGGACACCATACGGCAGCATACCGTGTAGAATACGCGGGAGGCCGGGGCGAAAGCTCCGTCTGACGGAAAGTGTCACAGAAAACAAACCGCCCCAAGCGCAAGCGAAGGGTAAGGGTGAAAAGGCGGGGTAAGAGCCCACCGCTCCGCGAGTGATCGCAGAGGCACGAAAAACCCTATGCGGTGCAAGACAAAACAGGGGAAGAGGCCGCCGGCTTCGTCGTCCGACCCACGGGCCGGACAAGACCCCGGGTATCGTCGCATCCGTCGCAAGACGGGCGGGAGTCTCCAGTTCGCAGGGAACTCCTGAGAGAAATGGCCGTCCATTCCGGAGCAATCCGGTCTGACAGAATCCGGCTTACAGCCGTCACACCTGGCGGGGGTGGTTCCGAAGGGAGCCGCCCCCGTTCCTTTTTTAATACCAATCAGGGGAAGCTGAGCCAATTCTTGCAGCGAGGCCCTTCCTGCGATTGAATCCTTGTTTGCCTTGCCATGAAACACCTGCTCTCCATCGAGTCTCTCTCGGCCTCCGAGATCCTGGAGATTATCGCCCTCGCTCACAAGTTGAAGGCCAGCAGGGGCGGTCATCCGGAGAAGCCTCTTGCCGGTGAATGCTGGGGACTCCTTTTTTCCAAATCCTCGACACGAACGCGTGTCAGCTTCGAAGTCGGCATCCGTGAACTCGGGGGGGACGCCCTTTTTCTCTCCTCAACCGATATCCAACTCGGTCGTGGCGAGCCGATTGAGGACACCGCCCGTGTCCTGGGCCGGATGATCCACGGGGCCGTGATCCGCACCTTCAAACAGTCCGACATCGAGACATTCGCGCTCCTCTCCGGCATCCCGACTATCAACGCGCTCACCGACGAAGAGCATCCCTGCCAGATTCTTGCGGATCTAATGACTATCGAGGAACTGCGGGGATCGCTCGAGGGGATGAAAGTGGCCTTCATCGGCGATGCCGATTGCAACATGGGACGTTCCTGGATCTGGGCTTCCGCCCGGCTGGGATTCGACCTCCGCCTCGCTTGTCCCGATCTTTACCGTCCCCCTTCCGAACTTCTGACTCGTGCCACCAGTGCCGGGGCTTCCGTGACGATTACGATTGATCCCGAAGAAGCCGCACGGGGTGCCGACATCCTCTACACCGATGTCTGGGTCAGCATGGGCAAGGAGGAGGAAACCGAATTTCGCGCCGCCCAGTTCGCCCCTTACCAGATCAATGACCGAGTGGTCTCCGCTGCTGCGCCGAAGGCCCTTGTCCTCCACTGCCTGCCCGCCTACCGGGGCAAGGAAATCAC
>Ga0302275_10007444_pt1 | contig 10182 bp, 10 predicted proteins | sample III_Bog_N2_2_FD_200229 | JGI IMG/M metagenome (GOLD analysis project Ga0302275, IMG submission 200229) | Peat permafrost microbial communities from Stordalen Mire near Abisko, Sweden - III_Bog_N2_2 | ecosystem: Environmental > Terrestrial > Soil > Wetlands > Peat | place: Sweden: Abisko... | reverse complement strand
TTCGGTCGCGGCCTCCAGGGCGCGCTCTAAGAGGGCTTCCAAGGCCCTAGAAGACGCACGGGCGATCTCGACGATCACCGGGTCTTCGTGGCTCGAGGAGACGTCGATAGCGGCGCCTAGACGCAGTCTCGACAGAGCATCTGGGAGCGGTCCGCGAGCTGGGTCGTCTTCTTGAGCAACCGGCACGAGGCGCAGCGAAACTCGTCGTCCTGTTTGGGCAGGATGGTCTCGGTAGGGTCGATGAGCGGATCCACTTCACCGGGCGCCTCTTCGTCGTCCTCGGGCGTGCTCGAGCGACGAATCGTCTCGGCGAGTACCTCATCGAGCGCGAGCTCGACGTCCGCGTCGTCAGCGACGTCGTCGTCGTCGGGAATCGCTACCTCGGGAATGACTTCTTCCTCGACCTCGATCACCTCGACGTCGAGAATCTCTTCGACGTCCTCAACCCCTTCGAGGTCGTCCTCTTCCCCGACTATTTCTTCGTCAAAACCCTCGGCGAGTTCCTCTTCATCGAATACTTCTTCTGTGTCGCCATCACTAGCCATATAATTCCTTCTCTGTAGCGCTGGCAGTGTAGAGCCTTTTTGCGGTCTCGTGCGGCCCCTCAGTATAAAGAATTCGTAACCTTAGCGAAACATCAGCGATTTTGGCGATTTCTTTCGGCCGAACGCTCCGCTTCGAGCCGCTCGAGGTCGGTATCGGAATAATCGATATAGGTCATCGCTCCAGCAATTGCTCGGTGTCCGGCCTGCTCCTTGATGAGCCGGGCCATCTCGTGTGCGACGCGGCGATAGCTCGGGTGTCCCTGGGGGCCTGAGCGTAATTCGATGAGATGCATCGCCTCACGTGCGTTCATCTGCATCTCGTAGCGGATGCGAAACGCGAGCGCGACGCAGTACTGGCTCTGTTCGGGGAACTCGTCGCGCATGTCATTGAACAGTTCCGCTGAACGTTGCAGTGACTCTTCGAAGCGGTCGCCGAGGCCGGCTTCGCGCACGATGCCGGGTACGTCGTAGCCCAGTTCCACGGTCAGGGGCTGCCACTCGATACTGAGCAGGCGGTGGCGCTGTAGGTCGCGAAACGCCCCATAATCGGTCACCAGTTCAAAGCGATAGTCGGTCGCCTCGAAGGCCCGACCAGGGCGGTGGCGGCGATTGCCGCGCTCGCCAACGTAGGCCGCGAACAGCCTGGTGCGCTCGTCTGGTCCCATCACCGCGACACCCTTGACGACGTCGTCGTGCGAAGCGTTCGAATTGGCGAAGACGATGGCCTCGAGTACTCGCTGCTCGCCCTCGGGATCAAAGTCGACCAAGCGCACGCTCTCGATCGGTTCGTCGCGGTGTTGTTCGAGCATCGAAGAAACCAATTCGCCAGTGGCGCCCTTGGTGGCCCTGAGGTACTCGGTCCAGGCCACGCCGCGCTCGGGCACGTCGAGTCGTTTGAGAAACGACGGGATCACCTTGCGAAGTTCCTCGAGCATCAGGTCCGCGTACTCGCGCACCTCGGGTAGCGCGTGCGCGCGCATGCGCAACAACAGTGCTTCGTACGCCTGACCCGAGGCGTAGATGCCGAGGTTCGAAAGTGAGCTCGCGGGTAGCAGCCCGCGCACGGCGTCCAGAGCCTTGGCGCGGATCGCTTGGCGGTAGACGAAGTCGGTGTCCTCGGGTGTCTTGGGGTACTTCTTTGCCAAATAGTCGGTCAATACCGGCAATAGTTCGCCGTAGGTGTCGAACATTCGGTCCATCTCACCGACGTATCGCGCGCCGTAACGTGACTCGAGCACGTCGTGGTCACGATAGAAGCGGTAATGGCCATTGGCGAGACGCTTGTCGTAGCCGAGGTAGCGCGTGGACTGCTCGAGGTAACTCATGAGCCGGCCCCACTCGAGCACCTTGGTGAGAATGTTGCTCGCCTGCTCACAGGCGAGGTGCACGCCGCCCAGCTGGGCGACCGAGTCGTCACCGTATTCGAAGAAGATCTTCTGATAAAGGTCATCGGCCCTCGCGAGACCCATCGTCGCGTCGACGGTGACGTCACCGGCGAGGTCGAGGTCGCCGACGAATTCGTCCAGGAAGAGTCGGCGCAGACTCTTCGAGGACCTCGAATACCGGGCAAAGAGTGCTCCCTTGACAACCTCGGGCAGGTTGACCAAGGCGAAGACCGGGCCCTCCAGGTTCGTGAAATAGCGCCGCAGGACCGACTCTTCGGCCTCGGTGAACTGCTCGGCGACGTAGGGATGCATGGAATATCGACACTAGGGGCGAAATTAGCCGCGTGGGTGGACGCTCGACGCGCCCGCCACCACACTGCGTAACACCGCGTCACGGGCCTCGAGGGCGACTTCCGCGACGTCGGTCAAGCCGCTCATTCGAGCCAACTGCTCGCAAAGGTCCGCCACCTGCTTGGCGTTTCTCACGAAGTCACCTGGAGAAGTCTGGCCGATCTCCACGTCGGCGACGTCGAGCACCGTGCCCAATGACGCTCCCCTCGCCCAGGCTGCAATGGTCGTGGCGAACTTGGCGTCGGGCTCTTTCGCGTGTGGAACGCCGTACCGGTTCTCCACCTCACTGATCGAGGCGGCGATCATTCTGATCTCGTGGGTACGGTCGCTCATGTTGCCTCGCCGTTCCTGGCCCAGACGATCGTTCAAAGATTTCTTCTTCTTGGTCGTTACTTGCTTGGCGGCGTTCAAAGTGCGCGACGCGCGTTTGGACTCAAAGACGAAGCACGAGAGCACGCCCGCGAGTTGGGCCGCCTCCAGGCCGGTGAAGACGCCAGCAGTGAGCGACTCGGCGATGAGTAGGTCGCATTCGTGATAGATCGATCGCAGCAGTTGACCTTGCTGATTGAGCGTCCAACCCGAGGCGTAGCCGAGCTCTTCGAGTACGCGATGACGCGCGACCATCTGGTCGCCGAGTGGACGTTTGGTACCACTCGGGCGTCGATCGGTCTCGAACTGGGCGAAGGAACGTTGCACGACCTCGAGTGCGGTTTCGAATTCGAAATGGTTGATCAAATTGGCCGTGAGGTTGTAGGTGGGTCGAAACGACGAGTGAAGGTCTGATGGTGGTGCGAGCGCGACGCGTCCAACGTCGGACAGTGCCACTTCGTTGGCGAAGCACACGATGGCGTGACCCTCGTCGTCGAGTCCCCGCCGACCGGCGCGTCCGGTCATTTGTGAGAACTCGGTACTCGTGAGGAACTTGCGACCGGCGTCGGAGTACTTGGAGAACTTCTCGAGGGCGACCGAGCGCGCGGGCATATTCACGCCCAGGGCGAGCGTTTCGGTCGCGAAGACCACCGACAGAAGGTTGCGCTCGAAACAGACCTCGACGATCTCACGAAACGCGGGTACCATCCCGGCGTGATGCATCGCGAGCCCCCGACGCAGGCAGTCAATGAAGTCCGCGTACTCGAGGGCCCGCAAGTCGTCGTGGGAGAAGCCCATCAGGCGCGATTCAGCGATGATCTCGATCTCACGTCGCTCGTCGAGCGACGTGAAAAGCAGTCCGTCACGCCGGCATTGGTGGACAGCGTCGTCACACGCGGCTCGCGAGAAGATGAACACGATCACCGGAAGCAGGTCGTCGCGTTCGAGGGCCAGTAATAGTTCACTGCGCCGCGGCGAGCGGAATGGCGGTGGTGGCGCACTGGACTTGGGCCCCTTCCACTTGGGCCCGGGCCGGAATCGACGGCTGGCTTTCACCACGTTGTCAATGCGCCTCGACTCATTCGAAAGGTGTTCGCCGTCGAGTAGGTCGACAATATCGGCCATGGGTTGACCGCGGCGCACGATCGCGAGATGGTTATGCAACTGGATGGGGCGCGTCTGCTCTACGACGACGCTGGTGGGACCGCGGACCTGTTCAAACCAATCGCCCAGGAAGCGCGCGTTGCCGATCGTGGCCGACAGTGCGACGAAGCGCACCGCCGAAGGCGTCAGGATCAACACCTCTTCCCACACTCCCCCTCGGAAGGGATCCTGGAGATAGTGAACCTCATCGAGGACCACGAGACCGAGGTCCAACAACTGGTCGGACTCGGTGAGCAACATGTTTCGCAGTACTTCGGTCGTCATCACGACCACTTCGGCGCTGCGGTTTATTGAAGCGTCGCCCGTGAGTAGACCAACGCGGTCTTCTCCGTAGAGTTCGCAGAGCTCTTTGAACTTCTGATTCGACAACGCCTTTAGCGGAGTGGTGTAGAACGCACGCTGGCCTCGTTCGAAGGCTCGGCCAATGGCGTAGTTGGCGACGAGCGTCTTGCCCGAGCCGGTGGGAGCGCTGACGAGAACGTTGACGTTGCGGTCAACGGCGTCGATGGCTTCAAGTTGAAAAGGGTCTAAGCCAAAACCCAGCGCGTCGACGAAGATGTTGCGGTAGTCGGTTGGGATCACTTCTTTAACAACTTGCCCACGCCTATCGCCATGAAGTAAAAGACCGCCAAGGGAATCGCCAGCGCCAGCATCGAGAAGGGGTCACTGCTGGGCGTAATCACCGCGGAGAACACCGTGATCGAGATCAGCGCGTAACGCCAACCGCGCAACAGCGTTTTGGGAGAGACGAGGCCCGCCAACTCCAGGGCTACTAACACGACCGGGAATTCGAACGTCAATCCAAAAATCACCATCATCAACACGAAGAGACTCAAGTACTGGTTTGGGTTGTACTCGTAGATCAGCGTGTGCCCGCCGATCGATTCGAGCCACGCAATGGCGCGCTGAAAGATGAAGTACGCCAGAAGTACCCCACCGCAAAAGAAGAGCAGTGAGGAGAGCACGAAGGGCAGGGCGTAGCGTCGTTCGCGGGCCTTGAGACCGGGTGTGATGAAACGCCACGTCTCCCAAAGCAATATGGGCAAGGAGACCACGAAACCACCGAAGAAGGCGATCTTGATGCGCAGGGTGAGACCATCGAGCGGGTTGGTGGCGAGGAATTGACAGTGTTTGGGCGCCGCGTGACAGTACGGTTCTTGCAGCACGTGCAGGAGATGGGCATAGAAGATGAACCCCAACGTGCCAAACACCAGTATCGCGACGGCGCAGATCATAAATCGTTGACGCGCCTCGGCCAGGTGTTCGCCCAACGTCATTCCAGTCGCGGCTTTACGAAATTTTGACACGCTCGGCCTAATTCAGCGAGGGATCGGGTGGTAGGACGATGTTGGCGGTTGGTTTGGGAATCGGAGGTGCGACGGCCTCAGCCACCACTACTGCTTCGGCGGGCGGTGCGGGCGGTGCCTCGGCGGCCCTGGCCGCAGTGGCGTCGCTCTCTTCTTTCTGGTCGACCCGGTCCGCGAGCTGATTGAGCAAGTGCACGGGGCTGCGCGCGATGCGCGCGATGTCGTTGCTACTCGGCAAGTCCGGGATCGCCTCACGAACTTCGGACTCGACCCGCTCTTGGAGCCGCTTGAGCGCTCGCCAACTCGAACCGAGTTTGTGGGCCACTTCGGGGAGTTTGTCGGGACCGAGGAGCAAGAGCACCACGGCCACGATGATCATGATCTTTAAGGGACTCAAACTGAACACGCCCCCATTGTAGGGGCGCGCTCGCGGACGGCTTAGATGAAACCGATCCTCGAAAGCGGCCAGATTCGCACGAACACACGACCAATGACGTCCGATCGCGGCACGCTGCCCCAGTACCGGCTGTCACAGGAGTCGGGGTAGTTGTCGCCCATCATGAAGTAACTGTTCTTGGGCACCGTGACGTTGCCAATGGCCTTTCCGAGTGGCTCGTAATGGGTCCAGGTGATCTTGAGAGGTTTGTTGTTCACGTAGATGGTGTTGCCCTTGGACGACAGATGGTCGCCCGGCAAGCCAATGACACGCTTGACGAAGTCTTCAGGCTCATTGGGACCACATATTGAAGCGGACTTCGGGGCTTTGAAGACCAGGATGTCACCACGGTGGATCGAGCCAAAGTCCAAGCTGATTTTGGACACCATGACGCGGTCGCCCACGAGAAGGGTGGGTTCCATTGATCCCGAGGGGATGAAGAAGGTCTGTAGCACGTAGGCGCGCATGACGAGCGACACGACGACCGCCAGGACCACAATGATGACCCATTCCAAGAGGGCTCGTCGCCCCGAACGCACCTTTTGAGGCTTGGGATCCTCCGAAGGTGGCGTGTCGTCGGTGGCTACTGTTGCGGTCATCGGGTCATCAGCATTCTCATCGGGCACCATGCAAGGATAGTCGGACTATCCGTGACGCTCGAGAGAGCTCAAGAGTTTCTGGAAACGCTCGTCGTTGCTCTTAAAGGGGTCCTTTAATAGCACCGTCCGCTGCATTTCGTCGTTCAACTTGAGGTGAACCCAATCAACCGTGTAATCACGACGCCACTCCTTGGCCGCCTTGATGAAATTACCGCGCATGTGCGCACGCGTCGTCGCGGGCGGAACGTGTGAGGCATTGTTGATGTCCTCGTCGCTCACCATGCGAGTGAAATGACCCCGGGCCTGACGTCGGTAATAGAGGCCGCGTTGTAAGTCGGTGTCGTGATAGAGCAAGTCAATCAGCGCGATCTTCGGGTCGCTCAGTTCGACGCCGCTACGTTCTCGCTCACGATCGATTATCTGCAACTTCGCGATCCAGTCAACCCGGTCGCTGAGACCCATTGGATCACTGCGGTACTGCTCGATGACTTCGCGCCAGAGTCGCACTGCGTTCACCTGGTCGGCGGGAACGTCGCGGTTGTGGATGAAGAGTTCCGCGCGTTCGCAGAGATCCTCTTGAATCTCGAGAGCGGTCATGTCGCGACCACTGAGGAGTCGCACCGGCTCCTTGCTCCAAAGGTCATAAGAGATGTCGCGCAGCGCGTTGATGGGTGAAGCCATGTTGTAATCGCGCAAGACGGTGTTCTTGTCTTCAATCATGGCGAGCACCACCGCGGCGGTGCCGAGCTTCAGGTAGGTGGCGAACTCACTCATGTTCGAATCGCCGACGATGACGTGAAGGCGTCGATACTTCTCGGGATCAGCGTGTGGCTCGTCGCGCGTATTGATGATGGGCCGACTGCGCGTGGTCGCCGAGGAGATCGCCTCCCAGATGTGTTCGGCGCGCTGACTCATTGAGTACGTCGTGCCCTTGGCGTTGGTCACGACCTTGCCAGCGCCGGTGAAGATTTGGCGACTGATTAGGTAGGGAATGAAGACCTGTTCGAGGCGCGACAAGTCTTCGATGCGATCAATGCAGTAGTTCTCGTGACACCCGTAGGAATTGCCCGTGGAATCGGTGTTGTTCTTGAACAGAAAGATCTCGCCGCGGATGCCCTCGTCGGCGAGTTGACCCTGGGCGTAGTCGACCAATTCGCGAAGGATCGCCTCGCCGGCCTTATCTTGGGCGACGGCGTCAAGGAGCGTGTCGCATTCGGCGGTCGCGTACTCGGGGTGGCTACCGACGTCGAGATACAGACGGCTGCCGTTTTCCAAGAACACGTTGCTCGAGCGACCCCAGGCGACAACTTTACGGAAAAGGAAGCGAGAGACTTCGTCAGGGCTCAGGCGGCGCTGGCCGCGCAACGAGAAGGTGATGCCGTACTCGGTTTCGATGCCGTAGATCCTTCGTAGCATGGTCTCACCGTTGCTGATCGCTCAGCGCAGGAGCTCGCTCACTTGTTCGTCATTGAGACGAAGGAACGTGCGACGTGCGCCCCGGTCCTCGAGGATCCCCACTTCGAGCTCTGACGTCTCGATACTGCGTTCCGGTCCCGCAAGTGCGCTGACGGCGTTCTTTAATGTTTCACGGAGTGGGTGGATCACCTCTTCGGTGGCGGCGAAGCGTCCCCGTATGGTTTCGGCGTCGCCTCCCAAAACGGCGAAGCGAGATTCGTCAGAGATCGTTCCTTCGTAGGCAATGCGATAGAGCTTGGTGGGGCGAATTTTGTTACCGAGTTGGGCGACGAGGATTTCCACTTCGAGCGGTTTCTGTCCCTCGGTGAACATGTCACCCAAGTGCTGGGCGTAGTAGTTGGCGAGGGCGCGCGCGTCGACGTCTTCGCGCGAGTAGGTGAAACCAGTGCCGTCCGCCCAGCGGATACCCGCTTCGCGCAGCCGGTCGAACTCGTTGTACTTGCCCACCCCCGCGAACGCAATGCGGTCGTAGATCTCTGAGATCTTGTTGAGCGACGCCGAGGGGTTCTCCGCGACCAAGAGCACACCTTCGTCGTAGAGCGCCGCGACGAGCGATCGTCCCCGAGCGATGCCCTTCTGGGCGAACTCGGCCCGGTCCTTGGTCAACTGTTCGGGTGATACGTAGAAGTAGTTGGTCATCGCAACGTTCCCCCCGCCACGCCGCCTGACTGCGTGCGCCGGTCGTTGATGGCGTGAAAGCGTGCCGCCACGTCATCGGAGCTGAGCTCTTGAAAGCCCTCACTGGTGATCGTGACCATCATGGGATAGATGTTTCGCACGAAGTCCGGTCCCCCGGTCGAGGGATCGTTATCGCCGGCTTCGTAAAGGGCGAGAGCCCCGAGTTCAAGCGCCGCCTCGCGGTCCAGGTCCGTGCGATAGCCAAGTCGCAACGCACTTTCGGCGAAGGGAGTTCCCGAGCCGATGGTCGCGAAGTCGAAGCGCTCGTAGCAGCCACCCGCCCCGTCGTACTCGAAGATGCGGCCAACCTGATGGCTCGGGTCCCATCCAGCGAGCAGAGGCACGACGATGAGCGGCGTGGTGAGGTTGTTGCGTTGCACGATCGGTGAGAGGTAATTGGCCTTGCCTTCGAGGCTCAAGGCGGAATCGGTCATCTTTTCGTAGTGCTCGAAGGAGAGTTGGGCCATGAGAATGAACTCGATACCGCGAGCGGCCGTACCGGAGATGGCGATGGCGGTAAACCGATCGGCGGGTTCAATCTTTCGCACGTCGCGACTGGCGATGTAGTTTCCCGTGGCTTGGCGGTCCCCCACCATCACCACGCCTTGGTCATAACGCACCGCAATCACGGTGGTGGCGTGGGCTGAGAACGCAGCCGTCGGACTCGAGGTGGTGCTCAGTCCCGCAGACTGTGCGTACTGGAAGAACGAAGGCCCAGGATCGTTATGGGCGTCGTACAGCGGAAGCCCCACAACTACTCGCCGCCTTTTTGGACGTAGTTGCGAACGAACTCCTCGGCGTTCTCCTCAAGGACCTCGTCGATCTCATCCAAGAGGTCGTCGAGTTCCGCCTTTAACTGGTCGCCCTTGGTGGCGTCGACGTTCACGTCCTGGGTCGTGTCCGCATCGCGCTCAGTGCGCTGTTTTTGGATTCGTTCTTGTTCTGCCATACGTCTGTTCTACCTGTCTAGTGCCTGGAGAAGTTCATCCGCTGTCGAACTTACTTCTAACAAGTCCTCGGTCAGTGCCGCCGTGCCCCGTAAGGGGTCCATCATCGGAACGCGCTGGAGCGGACCTTCACCGAGGTCGAAAACCACCGAATCCCAGTTCGCGGCAGCGATTTGGTCCGGGTAGCGGGCGACGCACTGACCGCGAAAATAGGCCCTCGTGGTGCGCGGCGCATTGTGAACTGCTTCACGAACTTCATCAACTCGTAACAGGGACTTAAGCCCGACGCGCTGCGCCAGCGACTTTTCGGGGCGCAAATCGTGGTACTGGAGATCGATGGCGCGCAGCTTCGCGTCGTGCGCGTCGAGGTCGTAGCGCTCGCGAATACCGTTGACGATGCGTTGCTTGGCCACCCAATCAACGCGGTCCGCCACTATTTCGGGGTCGTCGCGAACGCCGTCGAGCATCTCGCGCCACTGGGAGAGGATCATCGTCACCTCGGCCTCGTCCCCGACCGCATCACCACCAGACTTGTTGACGTAGGCAGTAGCGAGTTCCCACAGTTGATCCTGAAAGTCCCAGGCACTCCGCCACAAGTTGTCTTCACAGATCTCCACGGCCTTGAGTGAGGTGTCCAGTGAGTACGCACGCACGGCACGAACGGGATGACGAGGCAAACTCGGGAATCCCTCGGGACCCTCGTCCTCGAGGGCCGCGAGCAAGAGCGCGGTCGAGCCGAGTTTCACGAAGGTAGCCACCTGGCTCAGATTGGCGTCGCCAATAATCACGTGCAGGCGTCGAAAACGCTCGGCGTCGCTGTGGGGCTCGTCACGAGTATTGATGATCGGTCGTTTGAGGGTCGTCTCGAGTCCCACGACCTCTTCGAAGAACTCGGCACGTTGGCTCAACTGGAAAGCGGGGTCGG
>Ga0302275_10007443_pt1 | contig 10183 bp, 11 predicted proteins | sample III_Bog_N2_2_FD_200229 | JGI IMG/M metagenome (GOLD analysis project Ga0302275, IMG submission 200229) | Peat permafrost microbial communities from Stordalen Mire near Abisko, Sweden - III_Bog_N2_2 | ecosystem: Environmental > Terrestrial > Soil > Wetlands > Peat | place: Sweden: Abisko... | reverse complement strand
AGCGGGCAGGGCATCGGCCTTGAAAAAGGGGAAGAGATTCCCGAGATTCGCGGCATGCGTATGCAGATTCCGAAGTTCTAGACGTGATCATTCTCGACTCGAACATCATTTCTGAATTCATGCGGGATGAGCCTGATCCGGCAGTTGTAACGTGGCTGGGTGAGCAGCCACGCGCCTCGGTCTGGACGACTTCGATCAATGTGTATGAAATCCGCGCGGGACTTCATGCAATGCCGGCTGGAAAGCGTCGCACTTCGCGCGTACTTACATTTGAATACATACTCAAAGAGACGATCCAAGGGCGCATTGCAGCATTCGACCTGGAGGCAGCCCTTCAGGCTGCGGAGTTAGTTCGCATTTCTCACAGATTGCTGAAATTTGTAGCGCCGATCTCCAGATCGGCTGTCCTGGGGGCCTCCCGGCCCGCAGAGACCTCGCCAAGCCTCGCATTTCGACGTGTCGCACCATCTGTGAGAAATGCAGGTTAGAAGCGAGTCGGAGTGCCAGAGGCCGCTCCGTTGACTCACGGGACACGATGATCGCAGGGATCGTGAAGGCCTCTCATGCCACCCTCGCCACCCGCAACGTGAAGCACTTCGAAGACATTGCGTCATCCGTCGTCAATCCTTGGGAAGAATAGCGAAACACTATCGTGATTTCGCCGAGGGTTGAAGCCCGATGTGGATTTCTACCTGCGCCTTTTGCGGGTCGGCGCTGCGCGCGTCATACACTTCATAGTCAGTCAGGAATGCCCGTTTGCCCCCGAGTTCAGCCGGTTGCATCGCCCAGATCTTCTTCCATTCCGCCTGCAAAACCTCCACCAGCGGCCCTTGCTCCGTCGTCAAGACAGCATAGGTGCCTGGCACAATCTTTTTAAAAGTCATGCCCGCCGTCAGGTGGTCGATTGACGTGACGCGCGTGCCCAGCAGATAGGAATAGTCGCCCTTTTCGTCTGAAGCATAGTCTGAATAGACAACCAGCGTTCGAGCATCCGCGCGATCGGGAATCTGTGCTGCGAGGTTCTGCTGTGTGAAGCGTTGCCAGAGCGGGCCAATTTCCCCATGCCCGCTCATCTCGTTCGCATTGTTGGTGCGCACGGAGTACCCAGCGACATAGAACGGCGTTTCGGTAATGGTCCTTTCGGGCAAAACTCGCGGCTGCTGCACTTGCGGTTGCTGGACTTGCGTGCCGACGAAGCCGAGAAAAAGCACAAACATTTGAAGGCGTATCTGCATGCACTCATCTCCGCAATCAAAGTGTCACGATCGGAATCTAACGATGGTCGTGCTTTTCCCGCCAGGCCCGGTATTCTCTCTGCTCCGCGGCATTGCGCCTTTCCAAATCCAGATGGGCGCGGTGCGTTTCCACTTCCCACTGGTTGTAAATCACGGTCTCATTCACCGGTGCGGGCTGAGCAGGTTGGGTTGCTACTGGGGCCGGCCGGTCGTCTCGATCCCGATGATCATGATGGTCCCGGCAACCGCTGGTCAAAGCCGTCACCGCCAATGTAGCGCCCAACAGGTAGAAGCAGAGTTTCCTTGCAGGCATTGTGTTTCCTTTCGCTCTTCGTACTAATTCAAAGGCTTTTTAGTTGGATGCAAAGTCCCGCAGCCTTGTCGCTGGCTGCATTATGAGTGGGATTTTACGCTCCGCCGCGCTTCCCAGTCCGTATCCGCCGAATCTCCTCCATGCGCTGCGCCAACAGCTTCTCGCGCCCTTCCTGGGTAGGCTCGTAGTAAGTATGCCCCCGCAGCGAGTCAGGCAGGCAATCCATATCCGCCACGCGACCATCTTCGTCATGCGCATACTTGTACCCCTTGCCGTATTCCAGTTCCTTCATCAGCCGCGTTGGAGCATTGCGCAGATGCAGCGGAACCGCCTCCTGCCGCGTGTGCTCAATCTCTCCCTGCACGGCTCCCCAAGCGGTATAAACCGAATTCGACTTAGGCGCCAGCGCCAGATAGACGACCGCCTCAGCCAGCGCCAAATCGCCTTCAGGAGAGCCAAGAAACTCCATAGCCTGCTTGGCTGAAAGACACAGATTCAGCGCCTCCGGAGCCGCCAGCCCAATGTCTTCGACAGCCATGCGAACCACGCGCCGCGCCAGATAAAGCGGGTCTTCGCCGGCAGCAAACATGCGCGCCAGCCAATAGAGCGAAGCGTCTGCATCGCTGTTTCGAACGCTCTTGTGCAAGGCGGAAATAAGGTTGTAGTGCTCCTCGCCCGACTTGTCGTACATCAGCACCCGCTGCTGCACAGCTTCCACAGCCAGCGGACGGTCAATGTGCCCAGTCGCGCCGGGAGCTTGGGCCAATTGAGCCGCCACCTCCAGTGTGTTGTAGCCCGAACGGCAATCGCCGCTTGAGTAGCTTGCAATCACTTCCAGCGCATCGTCGTCGGCCGTCAGGCCCACCGCGCCCAAGCCTCGTTCCTTGTCTTCGAGAGCCCGCCGCAGCAACTCCGCAATGCGCGTCTCACTCAGCGGTTGAAGTACATACACCCGGCACCGCGAAAGCAGAGCCGAAATAATCTCGAACGAAGGATTCTCCGTCGTAGCCCCGATCAGCCTGATCGTCCCGCGCTCCACATACGGCAGAAACGCATCCTGCTGTGCCTTGTTGAAGCGGTGAATTTCATCGATGAAGAGGATGGTGCGGGAGTGCATTTCGGAGGCCTGAGCAGCAGCGGCCATCACCTGCTTAATCTCCTTGATACCGCTCATCACTGCGGAAAACTCAATGAAATTGGCCTTCGTCGTCTCGGCAATGATCTTTGCCAGCGTAGTCTTGCCCACCCCCGGCGGACCCCACAGAATCATGGAACTTGTGTTGGTCGACTCTGGCCCGTCTCGCTCAATCTGCACGCGGAGAGGCTTCCCAGGCCCAAGCAGGTGTTCCTGCCCGCTATATTCCTCCAACGTCCGAGGCCGCATCCGCTCCGCCAAAGGCGCAGTTCGCAGTGTGCCTTTTGGTCCTTCCGGCTCTCCGTCAAAGAGGCTCATCGCAAGCTCCTTGCAGCCCGATGAAATCCGGGAGACACGGCGCGCTGCCGTGCAGCCTCATACAGCAAAACACCGGCGGCAACCGCGGCGTTAAGACTTTCCACCGGACCAGGGCAGGGAATCGTGATTGCGCCGTCGGCCTGAGCGGCAATTTCCGCCGCTACTCCGTTTCCTTCGTTGCCGATGATGAGAGCTACCGGGCGAGTAAGGTCTGCGCGGTTCGCTTCCTTCGCGTGATGCGTGGCAGTTGCCCAGAGGGTCACATCGTCCTCATGCAGGCGCAAAAAGCATTCTTCAGCGCTCGCCGCCATCAAAGGAACGCGAAAGATACTCCCCGCCGAAGCGCGGACGGCCTTGGGGTTCCACGCGTTCACCGTCCCTGGCAAGCTCACCACCCCGGTGGCTCCAAAGGCCTCGGCGGATCGCAGCATGGTGCCCAGGTTGCCGGGGTCCTGAATGCCCGCAAGAACGAGGATCAAGGGTGCAGCCGTCCGCCGTCCGCCCAATAAGTCCTCCCAAGCCCAAATGCGCGGCTCAACCAGGGCGGCGATGGGCTGAGGAGCTTCCGTCGACAGAGGGAGATCGTCGAGCAGCCGCTCGGCCTCCCGAGCCACAAAGACGCATTCCAGATCGCGTCCCGCCCGAAGCGCTTCCCCCAGCAGGTTTGGTCCCTCAATTCCCACCAGAAAGCGCCCATCTTCGCCAGCCTCGCGGAGAGGTTGAGCCAGCGCACGCCGCAACTGCTTCAGGCGGGAATTCTGTTTACTCTGTACAATTCGTAATGGCATCGATCAGGAAACCTTGGAACTCTATGCCGATTCTAAGCTGATTTACCTGGCCGAGACAGACCGGTCAGACTGCACAACTTGCACCAAGGCTGGTGCTGTGTTAGTTTCCGACTTTAAGGTGTCTGTGCTTAGTGCGCTTTCGCGGAGTCGCAGCCGTTCAAAATCGGCCACCGTGAAAACCGTCCAGGGAACCGAGGTAAGCCTTCTTGTCCGCGGAGATCTTGCGCGTCCATCCCGATGAACCCCAGCCCGATCGGATCGATTACATCGTGTCCTGTCTGCGCAAAGGGGACGTTGTAGCGTTGCCTACCGACACCTTCTACGGCCTTGCCGTGGACCCGGTCAACCTCCATGCAGTCGAGCGGATCTACCAGATCAAGACCCGCCAGAAGCACAAGCCTTTGTCGCTGCTCATATCGGGCCTCGCACAGGCCTATGAGCTGGCGCGCGATACCGACCCGATGCTCGACAAACTGGCCGACAAATTCTGGCCCGGCCCTCTCACCGTCATTGTTCGCGCCGGAACCAAGCTACCCCTCCGCTCAACCGCCAATACCGGCAATGTCGCGCTTCGTGTTCCCGACGCGGCCATTCCGCGGGCAGTCGTGGAGCGGTTCGGCCTTCCCATCACGGCCACTTCCGCAAATCTGCAAGGGGCTTCGGAGTGTACCCATGCCGCCTGCGTGCGGGATCAGATAGGCGACCGCATTCCGCTGATTATCGACGGCGGCCCAACAGGCCATGCTCAACCGACCACGATTATCGATCTCTCGCTGGGGCCGGGGCGCTGGGAAATTCTGCGGGAAGGCGCCATTCCTACCCATGAAATCGTCATGGTCCTGCAGCGCTGAGTTCACGTGAGAAGGTGCGCATGAGCCGTGCAAACTCGAAGCCGCGTGGGTCCAAAGTCCGCAGGTTTTTCTTTTGGACAACGCTGCTGCTGTTTCTGGCCGTGGTGGTCGGAGTGCTGGCGTGGGGCCGCTGGGTCTATTGGCAAATCGTGAGCTACGCATCGCAGGACCAGGCCGCGCCGTCGGATGCCATCGGTGTGCTCGGCGCGGCGGAATATGATGGCAAACCCTCGCCCGTCTATCGCGCGCGCCTCGACCATGCATTGGAGCTTTACCACCGGGGCATCGCGCCGATCATTATTACGCTCGGCGGCAACGGCGGCGACCAATTTTCCGAGGGCGCGGTGGGCCGTGAGTACCTTGAAGGCCAGGGCGTTCCCGAAAAATCCATCATCGCCGAAACCGAAAGCCGCAACACCGAAGAGTCCGCGCGACGCATAGCCGTGATCGCCCATGCCAACAACTTGAAGCGCCTGGTGATCGTGAGCGACGGCACCCACATGTTTCGCATCCACGAAATCTGCGCCGCCGAGGGGTTGAATGTTCTGACGTCCCCCAGACCGCGTGTAGCCGTAGAAGGCGGATCGGAAGAGACCGAGCGCATCGAGCACGAAATGCTCAGCTACACGCTTTGGCGTTTACATTTGCACTAAGGTGCGAACAGGATCGAGGCAAATCGGAACTGCTCTGGGTGCCCGCCCCTTCCGGCCAAAACAGCCAATAGATTGCCAATGGGCAAGCCTTTTTCAAAAAGTTGTGGGAAGAGTTTACATGCGAAATAACTGAGTCAGGCAGTGTGGATGATTGCGACAAGGTTACTGCTGAGTACCCAGTCAGCCGGCCCGAACAGCATTTTTGCTCTCAGAGTCTCAACCCTGTGTGACCGTGCCAGATCCCTTCCTCGGTGCTGGTCAGGCCTGGGGCTTATCTCGTTCAAAGATCATGACTGCGCGGATGCAACCGACGAGCGATCCGACTGGAACGAGGATCAACATGAAAAGCATGACGAGCATTCCATCCCCGGCATTCGGATTCCGAGGCATAGTTAGCCAGCCAATCAAAATGCCGATCAAAAGACCTACGAGGGCACCCGCAACGATCCACTGAACGAACAACAATACTGACCGAATTTTGCTCTTCGAGTGCACAGGCATAGCCTACCACCACGCAAGTCCGATGGTGGCCTAGTGGGCGGCTTGTTGCCTGGCCGGAAGTTATCAGCGGAAAAGTTTGGATGCACAGTCCTACCCCACAACTGGAAGCTGCAAAGCCGCCAGCAAGTCCAGCGCAAATCCGCTGCGCAGCCTTAGCCTCAACGATAAACTTCCCGGCGGTTTCCGATTTATAGAACCAGAACAGTCAGTTTGCCGTCCTGGATATCGCAGAGGATTCTGAAGTCGCCCACGCGATAACTCCACAGTTCTCCCAACGGACCCTTCAAAGCCTTTCCGAGCTGGCGCGGATCGTCGCTGGGAGCAACGCGCTCGTCCATGAAATCGACAATCCGCCGTGCAATGGGTTTGTCGAGTTTGCGCAGTTGTCGTTTTGCGGTTTCGGCGTACTCAATCGTCCAGGCCAAGGTCGGTCCTTACCTCTGCTGCGGAATAGACCTGCTCCCGGCCCTTGCGAATCTTCTCCAGCGTATCGGCCGCCAGGTAATAATCCTCCATCTCCGTGATACCGGCTTCGATGATCTGACGAAGATAGAAGGCCCTTGAGCGTCCCGTTTTTTCAGCCAGCCGGTCAAGCCTGCTGCCCAGTTCCGGAGATAGCCTGATTGAAGTCGGCATGATTCATTGACCTCGTGAATACATGTATTCATTGTATTCTCTGTATCCGAGAAACGCGATCATCCCACGCCTGGATGAGGCAGGATAGCCAGCAGTCCCAACGCAAACCCCGCTGCGCTGGCCGTAGACATGAAGTTCACAGCATCGTTATTCAACCAGCCTCGTCTCTCCAACGTAGCCCCCAGCAGGCTGTCGAACAGCAGACCAAAGACCCCGCCCGCGCCACTCACCAAAAACACTCCAAGACTTCCCCGTAGCGCTAGAGTCCCAATGCCAGCAACAATGGCAGCAGCAACTACACCGGCAAAAGTGCCAATCAAGCTGATAGCCCCATCCGTCCCCGCCTCGACTTTCCGGAGAGTAGTAATCATCCGAGGCCTTCCACCCAGCACCTGTCCAATCTCGGAAGAAACAGTGTCCGCCGCAGCCTCGGCCAGCGCCGCGAGCCCCACCGCGACGATAGAACCCGGAGCAAGCATCGGCCGCGAAAACCAATGCGTATCCACCAGCCACGACTGGACCAGATCGAAGCTGACGATAGCAGCCACTCCCAGGTTCGCCGCCACCTGCGCGGCAGACCGCCCACGCCGCTCCTCAGCGGTGCCGAGCCGCTCTTTCTTATCGTGCCCTAGCCGCGTAGCAAGCCACGCCAGAAAGGAAACAGCCAGCACTGGAGGCAGCGCCGTTTGCCAAGGCTTATAAGGAAATGACACGGTCGAAAACATGAGGCTGGCCGTGATAGCCGCTCCCGTGAACGCGCCAGCAAACGTCGCAGCCCGCAGCTTCAGAACCACCAAAGCCAGCAGCAGGCTAAGCACGACCGTCCAGATCGCCACAGAAGGGAATTGCATCGCCCACCAATGGGTTTGCAGCACCAGCCCTGCGCACACGGAAGGCAGCACCAGCAGCAGAACGAGTTTCGATTGCCAGAGAAGTCTCGACTGACCCACTTGTCCCATTTGATCCACGCCCCATCGTATCCTCTGAAGCTGTCAAGAAACTATGCGCATTGAAGGGTACGTGATTCATCCCGTACGTTCATGGCTGAATTGGATCTCGGCTTTAGCCGCCGAGGGAATGCAGGCTTCCCAAGTCCTTCCCTCAGACACTAAAGCCCGCACCCTTCACACCGCCGAGTTAGTCGACGAGTTCTCTGAGATCACGGCGTTGGAACGGCCGCAACATTTCCACGCCACACCACAACTCAATCGGTTTACACTCATCTCCGCAGTGTTTTCCCATCCTTTCGCAACATGTACGGAGCTACAAATGAAAAGGTTTTCTGCGATCGTGGCGCTTTTCGCTGGAGTTTCACTTTCAGGCGCTATTTCCCCAGCCCAATCCCCCAGCCAGCGCCTCGAACTCGACCGCAAAGGCGAGACCATTATCTTCGAGCCCTACGCGCCGAACATCCTGCGTGTGACGCTAAGCCTCAATCGCGAGTCCGCCCTCGCAGCGCCTGGCTACGGGATCATCGCAACGCCGAATGCCGCAGGATGGGACGCTTCAGAGACTGCCGATGTCAACGCATACCGCTCGCCGCAGTTGATCGCCGTTATAGACAAAGATGTGCCGCCGGCGCATCCGCCGCTGAAGCCGGAACTCGACATCGCCAAATTCTTCAACGGCTCCACGCCGGGAGCGCATATTACGTTTCGGACCCCCGTCCATAAAAACCTGCTGGAGATGACAGGCTGGGATCAGGCAGTCCCCAACCACAAAGACGGCACCGCAGCGATCCTGCAAGACCGCCGCTCCACCGACCCAGACTTCTACACTGTAGGAGCGACCTTTGTTTCTCCCGACGACGAGCACTACTACGGCCTCGGCCAGAATCACGAAGGTTTTCTCGACCATCGCGGCCACCCAGTCCATTGCTGGAATGACTACACGGCTCCAGCCGCGCCCAGCTTCTGCGTCCCGCTTCTCATCACCAACAAGGGCTACGGCCTTCTCTGGGACAACCCTTCCCGCACCACCATCTCCGCCGGATTCAACGAGCAAACCCGTTGGACTTCAGAGGTAGGCGACCGTGTCTCCTTCTTCGTTATCGCCGGCAACACCGCGGACGAAATCTATGCCGGGTACAAGCTCTTAACCGGTCCCACCCACATGCTCCCCAAGGCTGCCTACGGATACATCCAGTGCAAGCAGCGTTACGCGAGCCAGAAGGAATTGCTGGATGTTGCCCAGGGCTACCGCGACCGCCATCTACCTGCCGACGTGCTGGTCGTCGACTGGTTCTACTACACAAAAATGGGGCAGATGGACCTCGACCCAAAGTTCTGGCCCGACCCCGCAGCCATGAACAAGCAGCTCCACGACATGGGATTCGAGACCATGATCAGCGTCTGGCCGCGCTTCGTTCCCGAAGACCGTTACTACGACGAGCTACTCAAGAAAGGCTGGCTGATCCACCTGGCCGACGGCACGCCGATCAACGGCTTGCCCTATGACCGCGCCGGCTCCGACATCGATACCACCAACCCCGAAGCCGCCGCCTGGTACTGGAAGACCATCCGCGACAACATCATCAGCAAGGGCTTCGACTCCCTCTGGGCTGACGAAACCGAACCCGATCTGCCTCCCAACGGAGCGTATTACAAGGTCGGCCCCGGCACCCAGTTCTATAACGTCTACCCGCTCTTCCACACCGCCGCCCTCTATGACGGATTTCGCAAGGACCAGCCCGAGCGGCGCGCGCTCATCCTCTCCCGCGACGCATTCACCGGTGCGCAGCGCAACGGCACCATCTTCTGGTCGTCCGACATATACCCCACATGGGACACCCTCAAGCGCCAAATCCCCACCGGCCTCGACTTCGCCGCGTCAGGCATGACGTATTGGTCCAACGACACCGGCGGCTGGCAAGACCTGCCCGCCGAGCATCATCCCTCCCACCCGCCTTTGCTCGACCCCTCCGACGCTCGCGCCAACGTAGGCGGCTACGACGACTACCCTGAGCTCTACACCCGCTGGTTTCAATACGCAACCTTCCTGCCCATCATGCGCAGCCACGGCAGCCGCGTCACCAATGAGGTCTGGTCGTACGGCAAACAGGCCGAGCCCATTCTGGAAAAGTACCTCCGTCTGCGATATCAACTCATGCCCTACATCTACTCGCTCGGCTATCAGACCTGGCTAACCGGTGCTCCATTCCTGCGCGCCCTGCCTCTCGATTTCCCTGACGACCCAAAAGTCGCCGACCTGCGCGACGAATACATGTTTGGCCCTGCATTCCTCGTCGCGCCCATCACCGATCAAGGATCAACCAGCCGTGAAGTCTACCTGCCCGCCGGCACCGACTGGTACAACTACTGGACCAATGAGCGCATAAAAGGCGGCCAGGCCATCACCGTCCAGGCTCCCATCGATACCATCCCGCTCTTCGTCCGCGCTGGCTCGATCCTGCCTCTCGGCTCTCCCGTCGAAAGCACGCACGAAGCCCAGGCCATTGACCATGTCCGCATCTATCCCGGCGCCGACGCAAACTTCACGCTTTTTTCCGACGACGGCAAGACTTATGCCTACGAAAAAGGCGCAGGCTCCGTCACGCACTTGCATTGGGACGAAGTAAAGCACCAACTCACTCACCAAGGCCCCGCAGCCTGGACCAAACCCGATAGCGACATCATCGAAATCGCCGCGCATTGAGATTGAGGCAAAGATCGCGCGTCCGATGCAACGCAAATGCCCGTGCCTCGTTGTTGCGATTTTCTCCTGTCGCAAGAGCGGGAAACCTCAACCCTCAAG
>Ga0302275_10007439_pt1 | contig 10186 bp, 7 predicted proteins | sample III_Bog_N2_2_FD_200229 | JGI IMG/M metagenome (GOLD analysis project Ga0302275, IMG submission 200229) | Peat permafrost microbial communities from Stordalen Mire near Abisko, Sweden - III_Bog_N2_2 | ecosystem: Environmental > Terrestrial > Soil > Wetlands > Peat | place: Sweden: Abisko... | reverse complement strand
GATTCTGCGGCCCTTTTCCACCCGATTCCATGCGGATTCGACTTCGGCGAGCGGGATGGGCTCGGCGTCGATGGTGAGCGTGCCTGCAGCGGCGAGGGAGAAAATGATGGGAATAGATGCGAAGATGCTGTCGAGCGGGGATGCGCCGAATCCACTGCCGAGCAGGGTGAGATCGATTTTGCGCAGGAGCGCGCCGGGGAGGGTGATGGTGTTGCCGGCGCTTTCGCCTACCTCGACTAGCCGGGTTTTGTGCGTGGCTTTGGGATTGAAGCCTTTGCCAAGCGCTTCAAGCAGAAGTTCCGTGGGCCGGCCCCAGAGGTAGTCGACGATGAGATCGATTCCATTCGACGTTTCGGCCAGGTATGCCTCACGGATGGCGTCTTCCGGTTCGGTGAGGCAGATGACGGCATCCACATCGGCCAAAGCGAGGGTGTCGACGTTTCGGCCTGAGGCGATGACACGCTTGGCGCCAAGATGGCGCGCCACCTGAATCGCGAGCTGACCGGCAACACCGGTTGCGCCCTGGATGAGCACCGTTTCGCCTTTCACCAGCGCGCCGCGCTCACTCAAGGTCATCCATGCGGACATACCCGGGTTGGCGATGGCGGCAGCGTGCACATCGTCAAGGCCGTCAGGCACGGGAACAGTCATGGCGAGGGGAGCGGCGGCAAGCTCTGCCATGGGGCCCCAGGGTTCGCGGGCAAAAACAAAGTAAACCCGGCGGCCATCGTCGAGAACGCCCACGCCATCCACGCCGGCGACGAAGGGAAGTTTGTCAGTACTGGAGTAGTGCGTTCCGCTGGCGCGGCCTTTCACGATAGGGTGCAGGCCGGCCGCACGCACGTGGACAAGGACCTCGCCCTCAATAGGCACGGGATCGGAAAACTCCTGATACTTGGGCGGCTGGCCCAGAACATTCACGACGGCTGCGTGCATCGAACAAACCTCCGGGGAAAAAGAGTGGATGACGTTGCGCTGTGAAATTGCAGATCGGCAAAAGCGCCCTTGATTTTCGATGCTACATGCATCCAGCAGGGCGCATAAAATCGAGATGCGGAGAGAATGAGCCATGTTCAGCCCTGTTCCTATTGGATTTGTGCAGAGCCCTTACAAAGAAACGTCGAAGATTCCACGCGGCCTGGGTGCGAAACATGAGGCCGAGGGCGTGCTCGAGATTCTGCGCGAGTTTGCGCCGGGCCTGATGGATATTGAGGGTTTCTCGCATTTGTATGTGCTGTGGGAATTCGACCGCGCGGATGGTTACGATCTGATCGCTCATCCGCCAACAGACGAAAAACGGGAGCATGGAGTATTCTCCACGCGTTCGCCGCGCCGGCCGAATCCGATTGCCCTGACGGTGGTCGAACTGCTCCGCCGCGACGGGACCTCGCTCTACGTGCGCGGAGTAGACATGCTGGACGGAACGCCGATTCTCGACATCAAGCCCTATCTGTCGAGTGTTCCCGAGGGAAAGCTGCGACGTGGGTGGCTGGCCGAGGCAGAAGAGCGTAAGAAACAGACCTAAGGAATGCCGAGGATCTTGTGCGTCTGCAGGCTCAGGCGCCATTGCGGATGAGCCTTGCAGTAGCGGACAGCTAGTTCTGTGTTCGCGATACGGGCTGGGCCATCCATGGGCTGCAAGAAGAAATTGCGGAACGGGAGAGCTGTGAATTTTTCCGGCTCTACGCCCTGCTGCGGAAATACCAGCTTCAACTCGTCGCCTGTGCGCTGGATAAATTCCGCATTGGCCTTCGGGCTCACGCAGACCCAATCCAGTGCCGCAGGCGCGGCGATGGTGCCGTTGGTTTCGACGGCAATTTCAAAATTGACGGCGTGCAACGCATCGATCAGAGGCGCATCGAGTTGCAGGAGCGGTTCGCCGCCGGTGCAGACGACGAAGCGTTTTCCGTTTGGAGTCTCAGGCCACTTTTCCGCCACCGCTGCGGCCAGCGTCTTTGCAGTCGCAAACTTTCCTCCGCCCTCACCGTTCGTGTCTGCAAAGTCCGTATCGCAGAATTGGCAGATGGCTGTCGCACGGTCCTGCTCGCGACCCGACCAGAGATTGCAGCCGGCAAAGCGGCAGAAGACGGCCGCGCGGCCTGCCTGCGCGCCTTCGCCCTGCAACGTATAGAAAATTTCTTTGACCGCGTAAGGCATAAGCGCAGCTTTCAGCTTTCCGCTCTCAGCTAACAGCTAGTTCGTTCGATATCGCAGCGGGTCGTTGATTCCGTTTTCCTTGAAGCCCTTCTGGCGCAGCAGGCACGAATCGCATTGGCCGCATGGCTCGCCTGTTGCCGATGGATCGTAGCAACTGCTCGTCAGCCCGTAATCCACGCCCAGTTCAAGGCCCTTGGCAATAATCTCGGCCTTGGACATCGCGATGAGCGGCGTGTGAATCTTCAGCAATTGACGGCCTTCGACGCCGGCCTTGGTGGCAAGGTTCGCCATCGTCTCATACGCCTGAATGAACTCGGGACGGCAGTCGGGATAGCCGGAATAATCGAGAGCGTTGACGCCGATGAAGATGTCGCTTGAACCCAGCACCTCAGCCCACGCCAGGGCGAAAGAAAGAAAGATAGTGTTGCGCGCGGGCACGTACGTGACGGGAATGCCGTGGCTCATTTCATCCACGGCTCGGCCCTTGGGAACTGCGATGTCATCCGTCAGTGCCGACCCGCCGAAAACGCGCAGATCAATCTTCGCGGTGCGATGATCGGCGACACCGATCGACGCGGCCACGCGAGCCGCGGCCTCAAGCTCCCAGATGTGGCGCTGGCCATAGGAGAACGAGAGCGCGTAGAGCTCATAGCCCTGCGCGCGGGCGATGGCCAGCACCGTGGCGGAATCGAGCCCGCCCGAGAGCAGGACTGCCGCTTTCTTCTTGTCTGAGGACGCGCTCACTTCAGGTCGCCGCCTTTGCCGATATCCATCGATGGCGAAATCGGATTGTCTTCGTCGATATACGCCTCGGTACACTTGTCGAGCTGCCCCTGCGCTTCCAGAATGAATTCGACCGCATCGCGCGCTGCGCCGTGGCCGCCGCGATTCGGCGTGACGTAGTGCGCTTCTGCCTTGACGCGCTCGCGCGCATCGGCAACGGCAATGGCCAAACCGCATTTGCGCATCACCGGCAGGTCGATGACGTCGTCGCCCACGTAGGCAATTTCTTCGAGCGTGACGCCGGCCTTGTCCATGATTTCGCGAATGGGCTTCATCTTGAAGGCCTGGCCCTGGTATACGAATTCGAGCTTGAGGTCGCGCGCGCGCAGAGCCACCGTGTCAGAGATGCGCTTGGTGATGATGCCGCACTTGATGCCTCCCAGCCGCGCCAGCGAAATCGCCGTGCCGTCGTGCGCGTTGTATCCCTTGGCCTCAACCATTTTTGTTTCCAGCTTGCCGTCGACGGTCACCGGGACCGGAATCAGCCAGATGCCGCCGTCGGTCATCACGCCATCCACGTCGAAAATGATGACTTTGATTTTGCGGGCGCGGTCCCGCGCCGTAACTTCCGCTGTTGCGTTCATACTTCAATTCTACCTATTGCATTTCGGGGCTCGTTTCGCACGGCGGAGTGGTTCAGGAGAAAATAGAAGAATGGATCAGAATTCTCCCGCAACTGCGCGGCAGCTTGAGCCCGAAGACTTTTACTTCGAAGGGCCGAACATGGTGTTCACGGCTGCGTATCATTTGAAGCGCGGCTCCTGCTGCGGGTCGGGATGCAGGCATTGCCCGTACGGCGAGGCCGCTCAAAAAGCAGCTGGCTATTGCGCTCCGCCGCCTGCCGACGATTGAGGCTGCGCCGGAGTTGCGGCGGGCGCAGCGTCGCGCACCAGCACGGCAAAACGCGGAAAGGCAAAGCTGCCGCCTGCGTCGTCAATCACATTCAACTGGCAGAGATAGGCGCCGGGTTTCAATCCGGCCAGCGGCACGTCCATCTCCACCGCGACAGCGTCGCGATTTTCAACGTTGATGGCTTTGGCCTGCACCAGCGGCGTTTCGTAGACCTTGGTTGAGCCCTGAATGAGTTCAAGACTCGAGAGCAGGTTGATGCCGGGCTTGGCTCCCTTGGCCTGCGCGTCGGCCTTCTGGCGTGTGGGATCGTAGACCTCGTAAAGCAGATACATGTGCTGATCCTGGCGGAAGACATGCGCAATGTCAGGAACGTATTCCTGGCCGTTGCGCACCAGCGGGTCGATCTCCTTGCCAGTCTTCTTGCTGGGTTCGCGCATGGCCGACAGCACGATCGAACTCATCTTGAGCGGCGCCTTCTTCATGTCGGGTAGCGTGACATCTGCTTCGAACGAGCCCATGCGGCCGGTCTGGTTCTCGCGCACCACGAACTTCAACTCGTATTTGCCCGGAGGCAGGTTGAAGCTGGTGGTGTACTGGATATTTTTCTGGCGCGCATTCAGCGTGGGATCGAGATTGAGCTTGACAGTCTCGCGCACGCGGCCGATGGGGCGCTTCACTTCGTCGATGACTTCGCCAATGATGTCGAGCGTGGCCTTGTCCTTGTCGCCACCCTTCACAAAAGGAATCTGCGAGCCCGGCACGAGCAGCGAAACCGGCATGAAGTAGCGATTCTCGTCGAGGCGGAAATGCATGGCATCAAGGTAGACCGCGATGTCGGTGGCGGGCAGATCGCTTTCCAATTCGTCGTCGAGTTCCTGCTCGCGATCGTCCTTGCCGGAGTGTTGAAAGTCCGCAGGCGCGTAATAGCCGGGGCGGAATTCGAGCTTGATGCCGGGCTTGTTGATCTTGAAGGTGAGCTTGCGATATTTTCCGTCGCGCGCCGGGTTGGTGGAGTGGTAGCCGACGGCGTAGTAAGCAGAGGTGTCGCGCTGCACTTGCGCAAAGGCCGGCGCAAAATCGTTGGAGTCAAAGAACGCCTTGCCGCCGGTGTCACTCGAAAGCGTGGCCATCACTTCCTGGCTGGCGAAGTTGGCGTTCATGTTGTTGCCCAGCGCGCTGCCGTTGTAGGCGCCGCTGCCGCGCAGGCTTCCGGTGGAGGCGTCACCCAGCGGGCCGATGGCCTGCAGGCCGCGCGTATCCACGCTGTAGATGGACAGGTTGGCGCGGACGGCAGCGTTGGTGGCGGCGCGCAACGAGGCCTGGTTCTCAATGCCATCGCGCGAGATGCCACCGGAAAAATAGAGCAGCGACTTTTTCTCGCCGATCCTTGAAAGCGCTTGTGAAACAGCACGGAGCGCAAACAGTTCGCGGTCGGTGTTGACGTCGTTGTACTCGCTCTCGTCGGGCGTGTAGCCGGTGGTGTCTTCCACCTGGTTGGTGGTGGAGGTGGCGCCCGCTTGAAAGCCCTGGCCCTCAGTCCCGTTGTAGGCGCCCACTTCGTTGATCAGCGCGTTCTTGTCGGCAGTAAAATCCTGATCTACATTGAGCGTGTCGCCTAGAGAAACCAGCGCCACCAGGTCGGCCGCCTGCATTTTAGTCTTGAGAAAAGCCTGTGCCGCGTCAACGCTGCGATTCAGATCTTCTGGCTGCATGGATGTGAGGTCGAAGAACATCACGATAAGGCGATGATTGCGCAGGTCCGCGGGTTTGGCGACGACCACAGCCTTTGACCCCGCGTTGACGGTGGGCCCGGCAGCAAGACCGCTCACCGTCGCTTCGTTCAGAGGCGTGGCCATGTCGACACTCTCAAAATCAAACGTGTCGATGCTTTGCTGTTTGCCGTTTTCGAAGACAGTAAAGTCGCTCTTGGTGAGGCCTTTGACGATTTCGCCGGTTTTGGCGTCGCGCGCAACCACATTGGTGAGCACCAGGTCGTTGTTGACCTTGAGCGTGTAGCCGCCCTGCGGCGTGCTCGTCACTTGCCGGGCGTCCTGTGCTGGAAGGTGCGGCGCGGCAGGCATGGCGAGCACCATCACTGCAAGCAAGGCTCCGATCTTCCGCACCCAATCCGTCATAACTTCCCTTCCGCCAAAACTACGCGCATCCCGCTAGAACCTGAATCTCGTTGTGAACTGGAACGCGCGCATCTGGCCGGCCGAAGTGACCTGGCCGAAGTTCGGCGTGCCATCGCTCGTGTTCACGCCCGCATACTGCACTGTATTGAAGACGTTGCTTGCCGTTGCGCGAAACTCCCAACTGCGCGTGTCGCCCATTTGCAGCGTCTTGGAGAGTGACATGCCGTTGGAGATGGTGCCCGGACCGGTAATGGAGTTGCGCGGCGCCGTTCCATAAAGCCCGGCCGGGGCTGCATAGGCCGAGGTGTTGAACCATTGTCTCAGCGATCCGCCACCAGCAGTGATAGAGGTACCGGGCACGCGATCGGGGCGCAGCGTCCCTGCCGTTCCACGGGCCACGTCGGCCACCGCCGCCTGGTAGCTGGGCGTCAGCGGAGTGCCCGTTGTAAATTTGAAGGTTCCCGAGATCGAAAATCCCTCCAGGAAGTGCGAAGCCGCGCCGGTGGTCACCCAGCGTTTGTCTTTGCCGAAGGGCAATTCGTAGACGTAGGTTCCGCTCACCTGGTGGCGAATGTCGAAGCTCGAGTTCCCTTCCTCTGCGCCCAGATCCTGCCAGTTCTGCGATACCACCGACCCACCGCCGCCAACCGAACCTGCGTCGTCAATTGAATGACCGTATTGGTAATTTGCTCCCAACGAAACGCCGTCCGACATGCGCTTGTTCACGCGCACCGTGGCAGCGTTGAAGCGCGAATACGCTCCGGATTCTTCGTACGTAAAGATCAGGTTGCCGGGATCTGTATTCGGGCTCGTTGGCGTGGCGCGCGGCGCAGTGCGGATGTCGAGATCGCTGCCCTTGGAGCCGTTGTAGCCAAGGTTCATCACGATTCCCCAGCGCAGTGTTTTCTGCACGTCGAGATTCCACACCTGCACATAGGGCAGTTGGTAGTGGGGATCGACGGCGTAGTTGCCCACCTTATCGGGCGCGGGAAATCCATCGGCAAGCGTGAAGCAGGTGGGCGTGGCCGACTGCGCGCAGATTGAGCTGCCCTTGCCGCTCGCGTTCGACTCTTCGTTGGTCTGCTCGTTGGCAAACGGCGGCTGGTGCGCCATTTGCGTTGCAAAGCCGGAGTACTGCCCCACGGTAAAGTTCATGCCGTAGCCGCCGCGCACGGTCATCTCCTTGAATTTGGGCACGCGCCAGGCAAAGGCAAGTCGCGGGGCAAAGGCGCGATGGTAAGGGAAGACAAGCGCACCGGGCAACCCCGCGCCACCGGCCGCGACTTCAGTCTCGCTGGTGAAACCCTGGTCGGGATTGGTGTTGACGAAAGCGAGATGGTCGTACTTCTCCGTGTAGGGAGCGAAGAACTCCCAGCGCAATCCGAGGTTGAGCGTGAGGCTTGAACGCGCGCGCCAGTCGTCCTGGGCGTAGCCGTCGAAGACGTTGTCGCGGAGATAGCTCTTGGCGATCGAGGAATCGATGGACGAAGACTGCGGAAGGCCGAGCAGGAAATCGGCGATCGGCGAGCCCGTTGTCTGATCCCCGGCCGCATCTTCAGTGAACAAGCCGGTGAACGTGAAGCTGCCGGTCGCGTTTGAGCCTCCGAGAAAGTCGCGATGGACGCGGCGGTAGTCACCACCGAAGCGCAGGTTGTGCTTGCCCTTGACCCAGCTCAACACCTCTGAAGCTGAGAGCGTTTGCGACACTGAAAAACTTGGTTGTGCCTGGCTGAGGCCCGCGATGGTGCTCATCGAGATCCCGGGCAGTCCATAGTTGAGGGGGCTGGAATTGAGCGCCACACCGCCGGGGCCGAGAATTCCCAACTGCGTGGCAATATCGGTTCCACTGGTGAAGAAGTTGGTTGCCTGGCTCTGGGCGCGATTCCAATTCACGTTGAAGATGCTGGTAATGCGGTGGTAGCCGATGGTGTAGCCCACCTGCGCGGAGTTTGAATCCGACTCGCTTTTGCCGCCCAGCTGCGGAAAGATATTCACGCTATCAGAAGCCGAGCGGCTCCAGTTGTAATTAACGTTGAAGCTCTGGCGCAGTCCCTGATTCGTGTTCTGCGATCTGCGGCCACCACCACCACCGCCGCCACGTCCGCCAGTCGGCAGCGTTGCGTTAGCACCGAGGCTGCGGTTGTAGCGCACACCAATCTGCGTCTGGTTTTGCTGCGCAGTCGTGAGCAGATGGTAGTTGTATTGGTTCAGGTTGCCAGACAGATTTGGTTCAGGATAAAACTTCATCACCGCGGAGGCCGCTGCGGCAATTTGCGCGGGCGGAATCACGTTGGGCGTTCCGTTGTAGTTGAACTGCTGAAAGTTGGCCGGGTTGTAAATGAGCGGCAGTCCGGCGGCTGAAAAATTTCCCGCACGCTCCAGATCGGTGGGCACAATGGCATACAAGTCCGAGGGGCTTGACTGTCGCGTGCCGCTCAAGGTGAGGAAGACCGTATCTTTGCCGCTGGGCTTGGTGAGATGCGGAATGTAGGGCGCGCTCATGAAGGTCAGGCCGAATTGGTTCGATCCCGAGGCCGGCTGTGTTTGCGGCTGGCCCTGTAGGGCAAACGGTTCCGCATCGAGTGCGGAGTTTGAACCGCGCCAGTAGACAGCGCCGTGCGGTTGACCGGGATTGAAGCCGCGAAAGTTTCCGCGTCCTCCTCCGCCACCGCCGCCACGGCCGCCGAAACCACCTCCACCCCCACCGAATCCTCCGCCGCCGCCAAATCCTCCACCGCCAAAACCACCACCTCCGAATCCGCCGCCACCACCCGGTCCGCCAAAGAGACCGCCGGTGCCGGGAAGGCTCTGGCCGGGATTCGCCGCCTGGTAGGCGTTGATGGCGTCGCGAATCTGGTCGAGGTTGACGCCGACCATCGCGCTCACCTGGCCCGACTGGCCACTGATGGCGACCGAGTCACTGCTGAAGTCGGAATTTGCAGCCACCGACGGCAGCTCCGCACCGCTGACGCCCGCTGAACCACTGCCGGTCTCTGTATCGCTCGACAGCGATGTAACTAGGCTCAGGCTCTCCGCGCCGTTGCCTGCGAGTTGACGGATTGCGTCAGCCGGCGAAGCCTGCGCGGCCTCCGCCCTCGCCTGCTGCTGTTCCTGCTCGGCGGCGCGCGAGGCCAGCAACAACTGGAAGTTCACCAGGCTGTCGTGGCTGGCCGCATTCAGGAGCGCCTCCTGCGAGCCGGGCGCGAACGCCGCGAACTGCGTACGAATAACGTAGCGTCCATTCTGCGGCAACGTCATGGACCAGGAGCCGGTAATGTCAGAGGTTGTGGAGTATTTCTTTCCGGTGAGCGTATTTTGCGCGGTCACGGTGACGCCCGGCAGAGGGATGTTGCCGCTCTTGACTGTGCCGTGCAGCCGGCCGCCGGTGACAATCGGCGCTGAAGCCTGATCGGGAGTTGCTGCGGGCGCGCTTTTATCCGAGGCTGGCGCAGGAGCCTGCGTGCTCCTGTTGGAAGCAGGCACGCTCGTTGCATCGGGAGTCTGCGCCGGGGTTTGCGCGCGGGCCGCAAGTCCGCACGTCGCGAGAACGCCGATCGTCACAGCCCTTGCCCAACCTGCTCCCCGCATTCGGTCTCCCGGCATTTCCTGCTCGTACTCAGTCTGACGAGTCACTGGGTGTGAAGGTTTACGGTTGCCTGCGATGCGTTCCGCTCCGTACTCTCAACCTATGGTCACAAACGAATCAGCCGAAAGGCCCATTCATCTGGAAGAAATCGCTGCGGAGACGCATGCGGAAGCGCTCGACCAGGCGCGCACTTTATTGCTCGAATACGGACGCTTTGTGATTGCACAACCAGGCGCGGCGCGCTTTTGTTTTGGAACACTGGAGAAGGAAGCAGCCGGCCTTCCGCAATCTTATCTTGAGCAAGGCGGCGGCTGCCTGCTGGCGCTGGTCGCGGGCAACCCTGAAGGGTTTGTCGCCTGGCGGGCACTCGAACCCACCGGCCAAGTGGAACCGGACGCATGGGAGATGAAACGGCTCTGGGTTCGCCCCAGCGCGCGCGGCCTCGGCCTGGGGCGGAGATTGTCGCAGGCTGTCCTGGATCGAGCTGTTGCGGCGCAGCGGAAAGCTGTATATCTCGACACCGCTCCGGCCTCGATGGCTGCCGCACACCGCATCTACCTGGAGTTGGGCTTTGAGCCCTGCCCCGCGTATAACGACAATCCCGTGGAAGGGCTCGCCTACCTGCGAAAACGGCTGTAACGCCAGTCCAAAGGCAGAGATACGGTACCTTTGG
>Ga0302275_10007436_pt1 | contig 10189 bp, 12 predicted proteins | sample III_Bog_N2_2_FD_200229 | JGI IMG/M metagenome (GOLD analysis project Ga0302275, IMG submission 200229) | Peat permafrost microbial communities from Stordalen Mire near Abisko, Sweden - III_Bog_N2_2 | ecosystem: Environmental > Terrestrial > Soil > Wetlands > Peat | place: Sweden: Abisko... | reverse complement strand
TCTGAACAAAGCTCTGTGCCTCGCCCTGCTGCTTCGCGCCAAGCGCCGCAGCTCCGGCCCCCAGGTCCTCGGTGTCGTTACCGTCCCCCGCGCCTTGCCCCGCTTCGTCCGTCTCCCCGGCGCTGACGGCGCCTTCGATTACCTGCTCCTCCAGGACTTGATCGCCCAGAACCTCGCCGGCATGTACCGCGGCTACGAAGTCCTCGCCCATGCCGCCTTTCGCGTCACTCGCAACTCCAACCTCTATTTCGAGGAAGAAGAAGCGCGTTCCCTGCTTGAGACCATCCGTGTCGAACTCCACAACCGCCGCAAGGGCGACGCCGTCCGCCTCGAAATCGAAACCGGCGCCGACCCCGAAATCGTTGAGCGCCTGCGCGTGAACTTCGAACTCGAAGAGAGCCAGGTCTTTCCCACCGACGGCCCCGTCAACCTCTCGCGCCTCATGTTCTTTTACGGGGACGTGAAGCGCCCCGATCTGAAATTCCCCTCCTTCACACCCCGGCCGCTCCACCTCAGCCGCAAGTCCACAAGCATCTTCGACGAGCTGCGCCATCACGACATCCTGCTCCACCACCCCTTCGACTCCTACGAGCCGATCGTCGACTTCATCCAGCAGGGCGCGCAGGACCCCGCCGTGGTAAGCATGAAGCAGACCCTCTACCGCACCAGCCAGGATTCGCCCATGTTCGCGGCGCTCACTGAGGCCGCGGCCACCAAGGAAGCCACCGTCGTTGTCGAACTCATGGCCCGCTTCGACGAGGCCTCCAATATCCGCTGGGCGCGCGACATGGAAGACGCCGGCGTGCAGGTCTTCCACGGTGTGGTCGGCCTCAAGACTCATTGCAAGCTGGCCATGCTCGTCCGCCGCGACGAAGATGGCGTCACCCGCCGCTATTGCCACCTCGGCACCGGCAACTACAACCCCGTCACCGCGCGCTTCTACACCGACCTGAGCCTGCTCACCTGCGACCCGCAGATCACCGAGCGCGTGCACATGGTCTTTAACTACCTGACAGCCCACGCAGAAATCGACGACTACCGTCCGCTGCTGGTCGCCCCGCTAACCATGGCGGAGAGTTTCCTTGGCCTCATCCGCCGCGAGCAGGAACACGCCCAGGCAGGCAAGCCCGCCCACATTGTCGCCAAGATGAATGCCCTGCTCGAGCCTTCGGTGATTGAAGCTCTCTACCAGGCCTCGCAGGCCGGCGTCGAGGTCGACATGATCGTCCGCGGCCTGTCCATCCTCCGCCCCGGTGTCAAAGGCCTTTCAGAGAACATCCGCGTCCGCTCCATCGTCGGCCGCTTCCTCGAGCACTCACGCATCTTCCACTTCGCCAACGGCGGCAATAGCGAAATCTACCTCGGCTCCGCCGACTGGATGCCACGCAACCTCTTCGAGCGCTGCGAAGTCGTCTTCCCAGTCCGCGATCAGGCCGCCCTCGATCGCATCCACGAAGAAATTCTCCCTGCCTACCTCGCCGACACCGTCAAAGCCCGCATGCAGCAGTCTGACGGCTCCTACATCCGCGCCAGCAAGCTTTATAAGGACGCACCAACTTTCTCCAGCCAGGACTTCCTCATGCAACTGGCTGAAGGCAAGACCGACCTCGACGCCATCCCCAAGCCAGCCATCGCCAAACCCACCGAAAAGCGATCAAAGGAAGAAAAACACTCCCGCGAACAAGTCATCACCGCCGACTGACCCTCTGGCTCGGTACAATTGCACGGGCTCTGAGACAAGAGAGGAGGCTCCGGCTGAAATGAAGTATTTGTTCTTCCTTCCAATGATGGCCCTTGCGACTCAATGCGCCGCAGCGCACAATCAACCTGCAGTGGTGATAGCAAATATTACGATCGTTCATGAGGAGCACGGCTGGCGCGTGCAGGAGAAAAGGCCCGGATCGATTCATTGGAATCTGATGAAGGACGACTTGATCATCCGAATTGAAGGAAAAAATGCAGCTGATACCGGACCGATGCAAATGGCCAGTTATTTTAACGAGGGGCACCGGCGCGCTATCAAGGCCTTCATCAAGCGGATGGATTTTGGCCAGGAGATCTTACTGCGCGAAATCGCCTCGCAGGATTACGACCCGGTCGGGGCGAAGCCATTTGCGCATGTGGCGAAAGGATTCAGTGCTCCCGACGTGGAGTTTGAAACCGTCAACAACGGACCGGTGACGCTCGAGCAGTTCAACGGCAAATGGGTTCTCATCGATTTCGGCGCCTCCTGGTGCCCTCCTTCCGTCGAGAGGCTGCCGGAGATTCTCTCCCTGGCCGAGAAGGAGAAGGACAGAATGGCAGTCCTGGCAGTCGAGATGGATTACAAGCAGAAGGCGATTCAGGACCTCATCGAGCACTTTCAAATCAAGATCCCGGTTGCCGCAATGGGCCATATGTCGCCCTTGCCGATCCAGTTGGGAGTGAGCACGGCTGACTATTTTGCCGAGTTGCCCGCATTTGTATTGATCGAGCCGGATGGGGACGTCGCGCTGATTATCGTTGGTATGGGAGAGCCCGGAGACCTGGCGAAGGCTGTCGAGAGCAACTTAAATCGTGAGGAATAGTTCGCTAGGAGAAATTCATGTCCGCATGCCCGTCTCAGACTTTCGCAAACGTGACGCCCGAACAATTCGCGAGCATTGAGAAGAAGGCTCAGGAGTCGGGCGTCCCGATCGTCGGCAACAGCGGCGCCGCCTCCAAACTTGGCGGCCACTTCACATGGAACTACGATCCTGCGACCCAGGAGCTGACCATCACAGTCACCGAGCCCCCGTTTCTAATGAACTGCGAGAGCGTAAACGCAAGAATCAGTTCCCTGGTTCAGAGCATCATCGCCTGATCCAGAGGACATGGGAAGCTGACAACTTAAAACTGACAACTTACAATTAGTTCGCCGTCCTCGACACCACCAGCACCTGCTGCGGCGCATTCACTTCCGCGCCGGGAGCGCTCAGTTTCAGCTTCATCGTCTCCACCTCCGGCTTGCCCTTCAGCGGGCTGGTAAACCCCAGTTCATACTGGTTCTTGAGCCTTTTCGTCAATTCCTCAAAGTACGGCTCAAACGAAACTGGATTACCCATCCCCAGCCAGAAGCTCTTTCCGCCTGTCGCCTCGGTCACTAGACTCAGCAGGTTTTGACCGGCATTGTCGGCGCCGGGCGAGCGGTTGGCCATACCCTGATCAGTCCAGTAGATCGCGTACACAACCAGCCTGGCCCTGACTGAATCAGTGATAGCCTCCTGCATGTACGGATCCTCTGGATCAAAGCGCCGGTCGTAATTATCCACGCCGTTGGTCACCATCACCACTTCGCGTCGCGCCCTCGGATCGTTGGAAGGCCACTGCTTGGCAAGGGAGGAAAGGCAGAAGTAGGGACTTGAGTCCACTCCGGTTCCACCTCCCGGCAGGTGAAGAGCGCGAAGCACCTGTTCGTGGTCCGCTGTCAGCGGCTGGGCAAATACAGACCGCCCATTCTCCATGTAGGCAATGGCGGTCTTTACGTTTGGCGGCAGGCTCTTAATGAACTGCCCAATGGCGTCGAATTGGGTTCCAAGGCTGTTGCGAGCCGAGCCGTCGATCAGCAACACCAGTTCCACCTGGTCATTCGGACTCACAAACGGCGCCCACTTTGTCACCTTGGCGTACTTGCCGTTCACCTTCACTGACAGATCCTGATTGGCCACGCTGGGTGGAACCTCGCCCTCATGTTTCGGCAGAACCGTCACCACCGCCTCGCCCTGGCCGCCCTGCGGGCCTTCGACCTGCGCAAACGCAGGCGCCGCCAGCAGCGCCGTCAATACCGTACAAACCACAACTCCGGCATTCTTCATGAAACTCCTTTTCGACTCAGGTGCGCGCCGCTTCGGCGCTTCTAATCGTACCCTGCAACTCAACCGTCTTCCTCATTAGATGTAATTCCCAGGCAATCGGTTAGGGCCATGTGGGACTGCGAACTGAACCCGCCGTTAATATGGAGGAACGCGCCGTAAATCAGACCGCTGATCAACCCGTTCCAACAGGCGTGGACAAAGGGATTCAAACCGCGTTCAATGAAAATGAGGACTTGAAGATGAAACGGCAGCCTTCGGCTGTTCTTCTGGGAAGTGTACTTCTTGCGGGCTGTGCCTGCTCCGCTCAAACGCCAATCAACGTGATGCTCCTTGATGGCCAGAGCGCCGGTCCCTACCATAACTGGAGGCTTACGACTCCGGTGCTCAAGGCGGAGCTCGAAGAAACCGGGTTGTTCACGGTTACGGTGGTGACGGCGCCCCAATCGGACGGGGACTTCAGCAACTTCAAGCCGGAGTTCAATCGGTACCAGGCGATCGTGCTGAATTATGACGGACCTGACTGGCCTGCCGGCCTGCGCAAGGAATTCGAAGACTACGTCAGCGGCGGCGGCGGCCTGGTGGTAGTCCACGCGGCCGACAATGCCTTTCCCAACTGGCCGGAATTCAACCAGATGATCGGCATCGGCGGCTGGCGCGGGCGAAACGAAAACGCAGGTCCGATGTGGTATTTCAAGGACGGAAAACTGGTGCGCGACGATTCACCCGGACCGGCTGGCGCCCATGGTGCGCGGCTGCCGGTTCAGGTGGTGACGCGCGACGCTGAGCATCCCATCATGAAAGGGTTGCCCGCGGCCTGGATGCACGCACCCGACGAGTTGTATGGCACACTGCGCGGGCCGGGGAAGAATATGACGGTGCTGGCGACGGCATACTCCGATCCCGCGAATCATGGCTCGGGACACGACGAGCCGATGCTGATGGTGTTGAATTATGGCAAAGGGCGCATCTTCCACACCACCATGGGGCACGACGTGGCGGCGCTGAGTTGCGTGGGATTTATCACCACGTTTCAACGCGGCACTGAGTGGGCGGCGACGGGCAAAGTGACACAAGCGGTCCCGGCCAGTTTTCCAACCGCGAATACCGTGAGTTATCGCGTGGATATCGCGAGGATGGACGCAGCGTTCAAGTAGTGTGCAGTTCCAGCGGGCGCAAGTTGCAACCCACCGCATCAGAGCTCCGGATAGAAGTCGAAGAAAGCGTCCAGGCTGCGCTTGAGCTGAGTTTCAATCTCCTCGCGCGAACCTTCAATCGTGTGCATGGTAACGTGGGCCTGGTGGCCGTTGGCCAGCTTGAGCGTGGCGTCCTGGATTTCGGTGACCTCGCCTTCGGGGAGCAGTCGAAGACCGTAGATTAGAGTCAGATTGGCCATGTCCCTCATCATAATGAAGGCGGCGCGATTTAACCTCGCTCGCTGGAAGAAAATGCGGAAACAGGTCCCCTTCGGCTATGCTCAGGGCAGGCTTTGGCTTCGCCCAGGATGACGGCATTTTGAGGGCGAGCGTCTAAAATCGACTCGGGAAGCATATGACAGAAATTCGCGATACCGTTATTCTGGGCTCCGGCTGCGCCGGACTCACTGCGGCCATTTACACCGCGCGCGCCGGACTGAAACCGCTGGTTCTGGAGGGCCACGAGCCCGGAGGACAGCTCTCCATCACCACTCTGGTCGAGAACTTTCCCGGCTGGCCGGAAGGTATTCAGGGGCCGGAACTGATTGAAAACATGAAGAAGCAGGCGGAGCGGTTTGGCGCCACCTTCCAACTTGCGCACCTGAACCGCGTTGGACTGGGCGCGCACCCCATCAAGCTGCACACGTCGTCGGGCGAGATTCATACGCGAACGCTGATTGTGGCCTCCGGCGCCAGCGCGCGCTGGCTGGGGTTACCGAGCGAGCAGGCGCTGATCGGCCATGGCGTTTCAAGCTGCGCCACCTGCGACGGGTTCTTCTTCCGCGGCAAGGAGATTGCGGTGGTGGGCGGCGGCGACTCGGCAATGGAAGAAGCCCTGTTTCTGACGCGCTTTGCGAGCAAAGTTACGCTGCTGCACCGGCGGGAAAGCTTTCGCGCCTCAAAGATCATGCTCGATCGAGCCATCGCGCATCCCAACATTGAACTGCGCACCAACACGGTGGTGGAAGAGGTGTTGGGCGTGGAAGACAAGGAAGTAAAAGCCCTGCGGCTGAAAGATGTGAAGACCGGCCAGGTGGACGAACTGGCGGTCAGCGGCATGTTCCTGGGCATTGGACATGAGCCGAATGCAAAGATGTTCGCCGGGCAGATGGACCTTGACGAGGACGGGTACATCAAGACCACGGGCAACGTGCTGACCACCTTCAACGGCAAGGTGATTCCCGGAGTATTTGCCTGCGGCGATGTGCAGGACCGGCGCTACCGCCAGGCGATTACAGCGGCCGGATCAGGCTGCATGGCGGCACTTGAAGCCGAGAAGTTTCTCGAGGAACACGGACACTAAGCACCTGCGGCGCGGCAGACGCTCACGGGAGGCTCGCATGACTGCATTGCTTCCCACGCTTGCGCCAAAAAAAGCGCAACGAATGGGCACCCGGCTTTAGCTTTGAGGGGTTAAGCCGGGGTAATGAGGAGACGCGATGGCATCGATCTTTCCGGGGCGCTACACCGCTCAGAACGACGAGCCCTTTGTCGTCTTCCTGATCGGCTTTCGTGTCAACCGTTGGCTGGCGCTGCGCAAGTGGATGCGCGTGGCGGCGGCCATGCCCCCAATGATTGCCGAACTCAGGCGCAATCCCGCGCTGGGCCTGCTGCACGCACAATATTTCGTCTATTGGCGCGGCGTGGGGGTCATTCAATACTGGCGCAGCTTTGAGCAGCTTCATGCGTACGCGCATGCTCGCGATGCGGCCCATCTGCCGGCATGGGCGGAGTTCAATCGGCGCATTGGCGGCAACGGGGTGGTAGGCATCTGGCATGAGACGTACACGGTTTCACCTGGCCAGTACGAGAGCATCTACGCCAACATGCCGCGCTTTGGCTTGGGGCAAGCCGTGCCGCATGTGCCGGTGACCGGATGCATGGACAGTGCCCGCGCGCGCATCGGACAAACAAAGCCGCAGGAGCCGGATCAGAATTTGTGAAAAACGAAGAAGGCGCGGCAACCAGGCATCCGGCGGCGGCGGCGTGGTTCCAGCGCAAGTGGGAGCCGAAGTAGAAAGTTGTGAAGACGCCGAAAACCACCAGGGTGATAATCTCCTGGATCACTTTGAGCTGCACGGGCGTGAAGCGGCCATAGCCAAGGCGGTTGGCTGGTACCTGAAAGCAGTACTCGAAGAAGGCGATGCACCAGCTGATGACGATCACCTTCCAAAGCGGCTGCGACTCGTATTTCAGGTGGCCGTACCAGGCGAAGGTCATGAAGATGTTGGAGAAGATGAGAGGTACGATTGTACCCATGAATAGATTGGACGCCAACGGCGTTTGGCGAATTGCAGGGACACGATGACGGCTCTCAGGGAGAATCTGGCGCGACTGGAAGAGTCCATTGCAGCGGCTTGCCGCAAGGCCGGGCGGGCACGCGGCGATGTGGACTTGATGGCCGTCTCGAAGACCTATTCGGCGCAGACGGTGATTGCGGCGGCCGAACTGGGGCTGCGTATGTTTGGCGAAAACCGCGTGCAGGAGTTTGCTGCTAAGGCCGAAGGGCTGGCCGGTTGGCGCGCAGGGGGAAGCAATGCCGCGGCGGATGAGCCGATCCTCGTGCATCTGATCGGCCACTTGCAATCGAACAAGGCGGCGAAGGCCGCGGAGCTGTTTGACGCGGTCGATTCCCTTGATTCTGTCAGGCTGGCGGAGCGGTTGAACGAAGCAGCGGCCACGCTGAACAAACGGTTGCCGGTCCTGATCGAGGTGAAGCTCAGCCCTGAGGAGACCAAGGCTGGCCTCGAGCCGGCGTCGGCCGAGGCGGCGCAACTGCTGGAGCGGCTGCCGGATCTGAAGCATTTGCACGCGCGGGGGCTGATGACGATTGCGCCGTGGGGCGTGGAGCAAGAGGTGACGCGGGCGTGCTTCAGGAGCTTGCGAGAGTGGCGGGATCGATGGGCCTCGGCGCATCCAAAGTTGGATTTGAATGTGTTGTCGATGGGGATGAGCGGCGATTTTGCGCTGGCCATCGAGGAAGGCGCGACGCGGATTCGCGTGGGGACGGCGCTGTTTGGAAAGCGCAGCCCGTGGACGGGAGGCAAGTGATGTTACGCAGCACAGTGGCTGGAGTAACGCTGGCAGTTCGCGCTCTGCCGGGAGCGAAAAAGAAGACAGGGATCCTGGGAGTCTATTGCGAAGGCGAGAAAGCGCGACTGAAGATTGCAGTGCGGGCGCCGGCAATAGATGGACGCGCAAACATGGCGCTGGTTGAGTTTCTGGCGGAGACGTTTGGGTTGGCTAAGAATCAAGTTGAAATCGTCAGTGGGCAGTTATCGCGGAGCAAAGTGTTCCTGCTGCGGGGAGTCAGTCTCGCCCAAGCGGAAGCTTTGGTCTCACCGTTGACGCGCGAAAGCTAAAGGTTGCGACAAACTCAGCGGCTGTTGGGGGCGAAGGCCGCGGCGAGAGCTTCTTCCGGTTCGGGGCGCACCCGGAAGTCGGCATGGGCCTCGGCAAAGAGTACTCTTCGGTCCTTCGCGATGACGTAGGTGGCGGGGATGGGCAAACGCCAGCTCGGTTCGCCGTTGACGAATGGGACGTTGACGAGGATGGAGCGATAGTAGTGCTGGTGGTATTCGGGGACGGTATAAACCAGGCCGAATTGTTCCGCGAGCGCGCAGCCCGGATCGTGAAGCACCGGGAAGGGCAATCCATGCTGCCCGGCCATGAAGTCGCTTTGCCGCTCGATCTGCGGGCCAATCGCCACCATGAGCGCTTCGCGTTCGCGCAGCGTGCCATAGAGGTCGCGCCAGGCCTCGAGTTCGGTAACACAATAGGAGCACCAGCGGCCGCGGAAGAACTTGATGACCAGGGGCCCAAGGGCAAGCAGATCTGCCGACCTTACCCTGCGGCCGGTCGCGTCTTTGAGGGCGAACTCGGGCGCGATTGCGCCAACGGGAAGAATGCGGTCTTCAATGCCTGAGGCGAAAAGCTCGGAGACGGCCCGCTCGCCCACGGCAAGGCGGTCGGCCTGCACCAGGTGGCGCGTGTTGGCGGTGATCTCATCGAGCTGGTCCTGCAGGGTCGTGGTGGTCATCCTCATGCCTCGGCGACGACACAGCGTTCGGGATATTTCCGGGCGTAGATAACCCAGGAGTGATGCAGCCCCAGGGGGCCGGCCTCGGCGCTGATGTCCCAGATGATGTCGTTCATCGGATCGATCTTTTCCTGCACGCCGGTCTCTTCAAGCCAATCGTGCAGCTTTTCTATGCTCACTTCATCCTTCCGCAGCGCGTCCAGGTTCGGCTCCATGATCTTCCATGCCTGTTCAAACAGGTCGGCAACTTGAGGGAGTTCCAACTCGCGCAGGCCGTTGAGCGTCTCGCGCAGGTCGCGCTCGTCATTCTGATTGCTGAAGTGGGCTGCGAGATCTTCCTGCGTCATGCTGACATCGAATTCGTGGGTACCCGCCATGGCCCGCAGCCCGCGCGGCAGGGAGCCGAGAATCTCGTGGAACCGATCGCGGTCTTCCTGTATTTCGATTGGCAGCAGCTGCTGCAATTCTGTCGCAAGCAGTTGCAGCAGGGCCTCGTCGCCTTGCGTTGCATGGATTGTTTCTACGGTGATGGCCATCGTTCTCTCCTATCGTCCGAAGCGTTCGGAAACAGCGACTTCGTTCTCGGCAAGATTATCAGCCTTTGCCGCGTACCCGGTATTGGCGGTGATCTCGTCGAGTTGGTCATGGGGCCTATTCACCGGCATCGTTCTTCCGAAGGAAATCATTGAAGTTGAACTGCCTCTCCCCATTTGCATGGATGCGAAGCAATATGTTGTGTGTCTTCAGAAACTCGGCGGTCAATCCGAAGATTACCGCGGCGGCGCGTGGAAACCTTCCAGGGAGCTTCTTAGTTCCTTCAATACGACCATAAACGATGAGCGCGGCAATCTTACTCTCTCGCCTTGAATCTTTCCTCCAAACTTCGAGGGTACTTTCAACTTGTAGGGCGGCATCCTTGAGTTTCGTGTCTGAACCTTTGAGCTCGACGATTACATCAATTGTTCCGAGAAGTCCAACAATGAAATCCGATTGCCTGCCATTCTTTGGCGCATAGCAGCCGTCGTAATAAATCTTTCGAACCTTCCTATTCCGTCGATTGACGAAAGTAGCGCGCACGCCCTGATCGTCAACGAAGACCGAATCGCCGGTACAAATCTCAATGC